>Ga0184634_10000280_pt1 | contig 12516 bp, 13 predicted proteins | sample PLM31_200_b1_FD_133016 | JGI IMG/M metagenome (GOLD analysis project Ga0184634, IMG submission 133016) | Groundwater sediment microbial communities from an aquifer in East River, Colorado, USA - PLM3-1_200_b1 | ecosystem: Environmental > Terrestrial > Soil > Riparian zone | place: USA: East... | reverse complement strand
CGGATGGGCAGGCCGGTGGTCCCGATTCCCCGACTGACAAAAAGCAGCGAGCCCTTGCGCCCACCCTGAGCGCGCGCCGGCAGGCGGAAGAGACCTTCGGCATAAGGGGTGATCAGGCGGGCGATGGACGGGGCTTGCGGATCCGTGCCGAGCTTCACCTGACCCCCGTGGTAATGGCCTGAGAGAACCGCATCCACGCTATTGCGCGCCGCCTCAGGAAAGATCTCCGGGCGATGCGAGAGCAATAACTGCACCTCACCGGGATCCCTTCGGGCGGCCCTGAGTGCACGGGCAAGATCGGGCCTGGCCCAGAGGAGATCGTCAATGCCAAGGACATTGAGCTTCGTGTCCCCGATCCGGATCGAGACGGCGTCGTTGCGCAGGACCCTGATCCCCTTCTCACCGAACCGCCCGGTCAGCTCCTCATCCGCACCGGCGTAGACATCGTGGTTGCCGATACAGGCAAAGACGCCGTAGCGCGCCTTCAACCCTGCCAGGGTCTCCACGCAGGGTCGAGCCTCGTCCAGGCTTACGGAGACAAAATCACCGGTCAGCGCGATCAGGTCAGGCTGGAGGCGATTGACCGCCTCCACATAGCCGGCGAGCTCCTCCGCGGGCATGAAATTGCCTACATGGATGTCGGTAAGCTGAACCACGGAGAGCTGGGAGAGAGAAGAGGACAGGCCCTCGATCGGCAGCTCAAATTCCTCGACCTCAAAGCGCCGGCGCCCAAAAAAAGTTCCATAACCGGAGACCAGAAATGGCGTCATGGCCGCTAAGCCCAAGCCGGCCTTGAGCAGTCTGCGCCGTTCGCGATCAGGCGCTTGAGAACTGGGCGCGAAACGCGGAACCAGCCGGCGGAAAAAACCGTAGCCAAGAAGGATGAGGGCAGACCCCGTAGAGCCAAAGCCCCAGATAGCAAAGAGAGTAAAGAGAGGCCGAACAAACCAGGAAGGCGTTGCGCCCTGCTGCCAGCCAAAGTGGGCGCGCCAGAAAAAAGGGAGGAGCATGAAGAGGAAAAAAGAGGCGACCAAAGTGGATAGGAGCCTCTGTCTGACCCGGTCTCTGACTTTACCGTAAAGGTAACTTTTAATCCGGTAGAAGAGATAGCCTTGGATGAGAAGATAAAAAGCCAAGGTGACAAGAAGAACCACTAATGCCCTGGGAAAATCCATGATAAAAAGGTATTATAGTCGATAAAACAGAACTTGCAAGCCCAAGTGATCAAGTGATGGAAAAAAGTTTCCAAAATTTGGCGGCAGAAAAGATCCAGTCTGCCTTTAACGGCCAGGTCCATCTCCTTTCTCTCACGCCCCTTGCTGGAGATGCCTCGAGCCGGCGTTACTACCGGGCCTTCTTAGAAGGCCCCGCTGCGCCGGCGTCGGTCATGGTCATGGAGCTGGTGGGAAATTCTCTACCCCTCTCCTCTGAGGAGCTGGCGCTCTTCAGTAAGCCTCCTGAGGAGCTCCCCTTTCTCAGCCTGCACCGCTTTCTCAGCAAAGTGGGGGTGCGCGTGCCTCTCCTCTATGGCCATTGGGTGGAGGAGGGGATTCTCCTGCTGGAGGATCTTGGGGAGCGCTCTCTCTGGGACTGGGTCAGGACGCTTCCGCCCGATCAAGTCTTAAAGTGGTATGAGAAGGCGATCGACCAGCTCCTGCGCATCCAGATCCTGGGGAGCAGGGCAAGGGATGACTCCTGCATCGCCTTCAGGCAGCGCTTCGATTTTCGCCTCTACATGTGGGAGTTTGACCACTTCATCCTCTACGGGATCGAAAAGGGAAAGAGGGGAAGGATGGGCGCGGGGGAGAGGGCATGGCTGACCGAGGCCTTTGCCAAGATCGCGCGCCATCTGGAGCGTCAAACTCCCTGCCTCAATCATCGGGACTATCACAGTTGGAATCTCATGGTTCATCAAGGAGAGATCGTCGTCATCGACTTTCAAGACGCCCTGCTCGCTCCGGCACAGTACGATCTGGCCTCTCTCCTGAACGACCGGGAGACTCAACAGATCATCATCCCTGAGCTGGAAAAGCGCCTCCTCGACTATTACCTGGAACGCCGGGAGGAGATGGGTGAGGCGAAGATCACGCGAGACGAATTCCTGGAGGGCTACATCCTCTCCGCCCTGCAGCGGGACTTTAAGGTCGTGGGCCGCTTCGAATACCTCGATCTCGTGAAGGGCAAGCCGGGCTATAAAAGATACCTTCCGGCCACGCTCCGACGTCTCAGGCGCAACCTGGAGAAGTTGCCCCATCTGGCAGGCATCGTTCCAGTCCTGGCCGGCCACTTTGGGGAGATGAGATGAAGGCGATGGTCCTCGCCGCCGGCCTGGGCCAGCGCCTCCGTCCCATGACCGACAGCCTGCCCAAGGCCCTGATCCCGGTTCGCGGCCGACCCATGATCGAATATCCCCTGCTCCTCCTGAGCCACTACGGCATTCGAGAGATCATCATCAACCTGCACCACCTGGGAGAGCAGATCGAGGAACACCTGGGCGACGGGAAAAAACTGGGTCTCAAGATCTCTTATTCTCGAGAGGAAAAACTGCTGGATACCGGAGGAGGGATCCTCAAGGCCAGATCCTTCTTAGAAGATGGGACCTTCATCGTCATCAATAGCGATGTCCTGATCGACCTTTCCCTGAACGATCTCCTGGCTTACCACTCCGAGAAGAAGGCCGCAGCCACTTTGGTCCTGCGGCCGGATCCGAGGGCAGATGAATACGGCCCCATCGAAATTGCAGAGAGCGGACAGATCGGCCGCTTTCTCAACTGGCAGCTCCCAAATCCTCCGCGCGGAGCGCTCCGCAAGCTCATGTTTACTGGAGTCCAGGCCATGGAACCCGAGGTCTTCGAATATATGGATGGGGAGCTCACCTTTGGCCTCACCCGCACGACCTATCCCAAGATGCTGCTCCGAGGAGAAGCCCTCTACGGCCTCACCTTTCATGGATACTGGCAGGACCTGGGAACCCCCGAGAGGATCAGAGAGGCAGAGGAGGAGCTGAGCCGCGGAGAGGTGAAGCTGCACTATCTGTGAGGTTCCATGTCCAAGGTCCAAGGTCCGATGTCCGATGTTCAGCGTCGGACCCCGAACCTTGAACCTTGAACTTTGAACTTTGAACGTCTCAGTCTCACCCCCCGATAATTTCTCCCAGGCACGATCTTTCCCAGAATCACCTCATGGCGCGCGCCGGTCGCGCGCGGAAGGTTCCCCGCGCTTCCCTCCACGGCCTCGTGGGCCAGCAGGGCAAAGGCCTGGGCCTCGAGCGCATCGCCATCCCAACCCAGCTCTTCCACCACTCCTACCCTGGCGCATGGCAGTTCCCGGCGCAGCAGCTCCAGGAGCGTATGGTTCTTCCTCCCGCCACCAGTAAAATAGATCTCGTCGACCTTGCCCAAGCGGCGCAGGATAAAATCGCGATAGGCCCTGCCGATGGAGCGAGCGGTCAATGCCGTGGCCGTGGCCAGAAGATCGAGCGGCCGCATGCCCCTCCTCCGGGCCTTGTGGATCAGGGAAGAGACGAAGGCCGCGCCAAACTCCTCCCGCCCTGTGGACTTGGGAGGCCTTTTCGCAAAGAAGGGATGGCGCAAAAGATCTCTGAGCAGCCCCTCCTGGACCGTTCCCCTGCGCGCCATGGCGCCGCCTCGATCGGAGCCTTTCTTTCCTCGGGTCAGCCACCGGCACAGCCCGTCGATCACCATATTACCCGGCCCGGTGTCGAAGGCCACGACATCTCTCAGGCGCGCGCCAGCGGGGAGGTAAGTGAGATTGGAGATCCCGCCCAGGTTATGGATCGCCCGTGATTTTTTTTTGTCTCTAAAGAGAAGGTAATGAACGTAGGGAACCAACGGGGCCCCTTCACCTCCAGCGGCGATATCCGCAGGCCGGAAGTCGGCTACGGTGGTGACCCCGGTGCGCTCCGCGATGATGGCCGGCTCGCCCAGTTGCAGAGTGGAAGGTGGGCTGCCTTGGGGATCGTGATAGATAGTCTGGCCGTGGGAGCCAATGAGATCGACTTCGTCCAGAGCCAGTCCGGCCCGGCGCGCGGCCCGGATGGCGGCCTGAGCGAAGAGATCTCCCAGCTGAAAGTTCAGAGAAGAGATCTCGGCTGGTTTGATGGGCGAGCTGACCATAGCCGCGCAGATCCGAAAGAGCCTGTCCCGGACCCCCCGCGGATAAGGAACGGCGATGAACGCGAGCTGCCGGGCCCGGCTCCTTGCTCCAGCGCCGCGGATCTCCAACACCGCGGCATCGATCCCATCCATCGAGGTCCCGGACATCAGGCCAACCACGATGCGTCGCTTCATCCCATGCGCCCCTTGGCCACCGTTTGCCACAACCTTCGCGCTGTGTTAGCTTGCAGTTTAAATCATCCTCTCTGCCATGGCTACCTTGACAGCCTACCTCTCCGCGGTCATGGGCGTCTCGCTGCTTGGGGGGGCTTTACCTCTGCTCAGAGAGTTCTCGGAGAAGAGACTGGCCCTGCCTTTAAGCTTCAGCGGCGGCGTCCTGCTAGGCGCGGTCTTCTTTCATATGATCCCGCAGACCAGCGCGATTCTCAGGGAGGGGATGGGCTGGCCTATACTGGCAGGTTTTCTGCTGATCTTTATTCTCGAGCGATTCGTCTTCGTCCATGCCTGCGGGGAATCCGATTGCGATGTTCATCACGTAGGGATCCCGGCCTTTCTGGGCATCTCTCTCCACAGCCTCCTGGATGGCGTCGCCCTCGGTGCCAGCTTCGTCTTGCCTCAGCTCGCGCCGGTCATCCTGCTCGCCGTGGTCATCCACAAGATGCCCGATGGCATCTCGCTCTCCAGCATCCTGCTCTCGGCCGGATGGGGGCGCAGGAGGATCATCTACCTCACCCTCATCTTCTCCCTCATGACACCCATAGGCACCCTGCTCGCCTACCCCTTCCTCCGCTCCCTCTCCCCGCAACTTGTGGCGATAGCTGTGGGCATCTCCGCCGGGACCTTCCTGGCCATCGCCACTTCCGACATTCTCCCTCAAATCCATCGCCTCGATCGGCGCAACCCCATGACCCTCCTCTTTCTTCTCGCCGGCCTGGCAGTAAGCTGGCTCGGAAGGCTCTTCGAGATATAGCGCCTACTTCATCACCTCCGTATATTGGCGGATCATCTTTTTAACCTCCGGGGATGTCTGAACCAGCCGCTTCATGAGCCTCTCCCCCTCCCCTCCGACGCTGTACCTCGGGTAGGACTTCGTCACCTTTTTGAATTCTTCTGTAAACTGCCCATCTCTGACCATAGCGGCAAAGGCCTGGCGCAGCGCCGCGACCGCCTCCTGGGGAGATCCAGGGGGAAGCATCAGCACCCGCTGCATCGTCTGCCCCATGTTGATTACTTTGAGCGACTCCCAGAGCAGCCCGGAGGCGGGCTTGCCATGGACCTGCTGGTAGAGCTGCGCGAAGGTCGGAATCTCCGGCACCTCTACACTCGGACGCGCCTCTCCCTCCGCCGTGACCAGCTCGTCGTGATAGACCGGGATCACCATGCCCGTCTTCACCATCGTGGGCTCTACTGTGGCACGGTAGGCCGGCGTGCCCTCGGTGAAAAATTGAATCTCGTTGCGCTGCACAGCCAACCGAGCCTCCGAATTGGAATTATAGCCAGTCACGTACTGATAGGGCGCGCCCAAGAGGTCGAGCTGCATGCGCAGGCGGACGTCTTTGCTGCTGTTGACGCTCAGGCCTCCGGCTTTAAAGCGCTGGGCCTTAACGATATCCCGGGGCTCCTTGATCCCAGGAGGAACATCCCTGCGGATATAGGCTACAGCGACTCCCTCAATGCTCGCGATATAAACAAACCTGGACAGGTCCACCCTCAATGTGGGATCCGCTGTCAAGACATTGAGGAACTGCTGCGTGAAGTAGCCCACCGTGAGGCCATCGGGCCGCGCCACCTCGCCCAGGTAGTTGGTGGCAATCACCCCACCGGCCCCCGCCATATTGTTGGCGATGACCAGTGGCTCACCCGCGATGTGCCTCACCAGATGGCGCGCCACCAACCGCCCCTCGATATCTGTAGGACCGCCGGCGGCGTAGTTGATCAAGACCGTGATCGTCTTCCCTTTATAAAAAGGGGCCTCCGCCGCAAAGCCATAGAGAGCAAAGGCCAGCAGACAGAGCCCTACCACAGCCATAGAGAAGCTGACCCGATCAGCAGGCTTCATGGACCTCCTCCTTATTGAGTCTTCAGTAAATCTTTGCCGCTCAACTGGATATGGCGGCTGGCCTTTAAGCTACAATATCTCTGATCCAGAGGGCAAGCTAGCGTTCACCCTTAGTTTCGCGTTAAAAGAAGGGGTCAAGACTGCTCTTGGCTCTTTAGCAGTTGGTTTTCAATCTCTCTTGCCTTCCGACTAAGCCTTCGCTCCTTGTTGACCCGTTCCTTCATTCTCAAATACGCCGTGCTCACCGAAGAGTACTTCTCTAAACCCACTACCTTGCCGATCTCTGTTAGCCTGTACCCTCCCAGTGTCCGGCAGAGATACATCGCCATCGCCCGCGCCTCGTTCTGCTCTCCCCGTCGCTTCACTCCAAGCTCCAGAACCGTTTTGCCATAGGCCTTAGCCGTGGCTCGCACAATCTCTTGTATCTCCTTGCCAAATACCCGACGGGACTCCGGCTTCTCCGCATGTGCTTCAGCCGTCTTTCCAATCTTCTCCATCACCCACTGCACAAACCCCTTACTGCCCAATACCGGCTTGAAATACGGCTTAGTGTAGTACTCCTGAATCTCTTTTTCTACCTTGGAGCGCATGAAGCTCTGATATTCCCTGAGACCACTTCGACCCCGGCCAAACCGGGATAGGATAGAGTCGGTATTCAACCACTCAGGAGCTTTTTTCTCGCTTAGATAGCCGTAATGACTGCTCCAACGATAGTGGTCGATGTCGGATACTATACCTGCATCGACGGGGTTGTGGTGGATGTAGCGGGCTACGGCCAACAGATACTCCTCGGCATCAATCAGGATGGCTCGGTAGCGTCCCCGGAATAAGGGACCATCCCTTCTGTGGGCTCGATTGAATCTTTGGGTGTAAACCCCATCCAAATGGCGCATCGCTCTGGAAAGTCCACCGCCGGGTGTTTGCACCAGCAGGTGATAGTGGTTGCCCATCAGACAGTAGGCGTAGACTTCTACCTCCCATAACTTAGAGGTCTCACCGACCAAGGCTAAGAAGCCTTGGCGGTCGCTATCATCGAGAAAGATGTTGCTGCGGGCCAGTCCCCGGTTCATGACGTGGTAATAGGCGCCGGGGTATTCGATGCGGAGAGGTCGGGCCATGGGAGGAAAAGCTGGCAGAGGCAGGACTAAGAGTCAAGAGCAGACTTGACCCCCTCGCTGGGGCTTCGGGGTCCCTTGCCTTGACTTGTCTCACCCCATCAGATTAATTGCTACAGTTTAAGGAATAGGCCATGGCCTACAGAAACCTGGAGGAGTTCGTCCAACGGCTGGAGCGCGAGGGGGAGCTGAAGCGCATCAGCTATCCGGTCAGGGCCGAGTTGGAGATCGCCGAGATCGCGGATCGGGTGATGAAAAAGGGCGGGCCGGCGCTTCTCTTCGAGAATGTCGTGGGCAAAAAGATCCCTGTCCTGATCAACGCCTTCGGCTCCCTCAGGCGCATGGCGATGGCGTTGGGAGTCGATGACGTCGAGGAGATCGCCCGCGAGATCGAGCGGCTCACCCGGATGAAGCCTCCCAGCTCATGGCGCGATAAGCTCAGCCTGCTGCCGGATCTGGTGCGCCTGGCGGGGATCACCCCCAAGGTCGTCAAAGAGGGGGAGTGCCAGGAGGTCATCCTGCGTCAGCCCGATCTGAATATCCTTCCGGTGCTCACCTGCTGGCCTGGCGACGGCGGTCCGTTCATCACGCTCCCTCTGGTCGTCTCGCGCGATCCCCGGACCGGCGTGCGCAACGTCGGCCTCTACCGCATGCAGCTCTTCGACGGCGCCACCACGGCCATGCACTGGCACATCCACAAGGTGGGCGCGCACCACTTCAGGCAGCAGAAGGAGCAGAAAAAGAGGATGGAGCTGGCGGCCTGCATCGGCGGAGATCCGGCGCTCGTCTATGCCGCCACCGCGCCTCTGCCGAGCCAGATCGATGAGATCCTCTTCGCCGGCTTCATCCGCAAAAAGGGGGTGGAGCTGGTCAAGGCGGTCACCGTGGATGTGGAGGTCCCGGCCAATTCGGACATCGTGATCGAGGGCTATATCGACCCTTCCGAGCCGCTGCGCCGCGAGGGGCCCTTCGGCGACCACACGGGCTTCTACTCCCTGGCCGACGACTATCCGGTCTTCCACGTGACCTGCATCACGCACAAGAAAAACCCCATCTATCTCACCACCATCGTCGGCCGGCCGCCGATGGAGGACGCCTATCTGGGAAGGGCCACGGAGAGGATCTTTCTGCCGCTCCTGCGCCTGACCTTTCCCGAGATCGTGGACCTCCACCTTCCCGTCCACGGGGTCTTCCACAACCTGGCGATCGTCTCGATCAAGAAGGAATATCCGGCCCATGCGCGCAAGATCATGCACGGGCTCTGGGGCATGGGCCAGATGATGTTCACCAAGATCCTCATCGTCGTGGACCACGACATCCATGTCCATGATCCCGCCGAGGTCACCTGGATCGTGGGGAATCACATCGATCCCAAACGCGACGTGGTCTTCGTCGAGGGGCCGGTCGATGTTTTAGATCACGCCGCTCCGATGATGGGCTACGGCTCCAAGATGGGGATCGACGCCACCAGGAAGTGGCCGAGCGAAGGCTTTGAGCGGGAGTGGCCCGACCCCATAGTGATGGATGAGAAGACAAAAAAGCATATCGATTCCATCTGGGAAAAACTGGGGTTATAACGTTCAAGGTTCAACGTTGAACCTTGAACGTTGAACGTTATCGTCATGGGATTCCTACGCAGATTACACCTCTACGGCAGGCTCATCCGTTTTTCCCACACGGTCTTCGCCCTTCCCTTTGCCCTGGCCTCAGTGGCCTTGGCTTGGCCCAGCCATCCCGTCACCCTCAGAACTCTGGTCTGGATCCTGGTTGCCATGGTGGGGGCCAGGAGCGCGGCCATGGGCTTTAACCGCCTGGCCGATAGCAAGCTGGATGCCATGAACCCGCGTACTCAGGGCTGGGAGCTGCCCCAGGGAAGGGTGAAGGCATGGGAGGCGGTCCTGCTCACTGCCCTCTGCTCACTCATTTTTATCTATGCCGCTTATCAGTTAAATCCCCTCTGCCTCGCCCTCTCCCCCGCGGCCCTGGCCATCATCTTCTTTTATTCTTTCACCAAACGCTTCACCTGGACCTCCCACCTCTTTCTCGGCCTCGCCCTGTCGCTCGCCCCTCTCGGCGCCTGGCTGGCGGTCACCGGCTGGCCCGAGAGCCCAAGGGAGCTTCTCACCCCCCTCCTCCTCGGCCTGGCTGTCCTCTTCTGGCTGGCCGGCTTTGACATCATCTACGCCCTTCAAGACTATGACTTCGATCGCACGCATGGCCTGCACTCGATCCCGGCCCGCTTCGGCGTGGCCTGGGGCCTGAGGTTATCCAGCCTATCCCACTTATTAACTGTTCTCTTTTTGGTCCTGGTGGGTTTGAGCGCACGGCTGGGGGTGATTTACTGGATCGGGACGGCCATGGTCTCTCTCATCTTATTCTGGGAGCACCGGCTGGTTAAGCCCAACGACCTTTCCAGGGTCAACCGGGCCTTTTTCGACTTCAACGCCTACATGAGCGCGGGCTATTTCCTGATCACCCTTGGGGATCTCCTGTGGGGCGCTTAGCGCTACCCTCCCGCATCCCTGCCCCTTTTTTCGGATCGGGGCTAATCCGAGGTGTTGAGGGCCCGCTCTACCCTCTGATCCCCCTTCTGATACCACTCCTCGTCGTCGATGCGGGTGAGCAGCAGCTCCGCAGTCCTGATGAGGTTCTCTTTTTCCTCCAGGCCTTTAGTCGCCAGGAAGATCGCGCGCCGCAGGGTTGAATTCACCAGACGATTGGGATCCCACCCGGGATAGCCTCTGTAGCCATCCTTCATCACGCGGTTTGAAAGCGCCAGCCCTTCCTGGACGCTAGCAAGTCCGTTCTGTTCGTCGCCGAGCCGCATCTGGGCCAGTCCTAAAACCAGCCAGGCGATCTCATCTTCTCGATTCACTGCCCGAGCCCGCTGGAGGATCTGAAAGGCGTCTTGATAGCGCCCCTTTTTGTAGTAGGCCCGCCCGAGCAAGGTCAGGGTGTCGCGATAGGTGGGCTCTTCCCGCGCGACGCTTTCCAGGGCCTGGATCGCCTTATCGATATTCCCTCCCTGGCGGCGCGTGAGCTCATCCTTCCCCTCCAGATAGCGGCCGCCTGTGCCAAACCGCAGAATGGGGTGGGTAAGACAGGCGGAAAGCGCAATGCCGCCAAGGGCCGAGAGCAAAAGGTTACGATAGCAAAGTCCAGTGCTCACGATTTTAACGGCTCCTCCAGATCACCCAAGCTCTTTTCTGCACCTTATCATGACCTCAAAACAGAGACAAAGGGGGGCAGGGTGTTCCTCGGAACTGGGATTGCTTTTAAGCCGTCTCTCCGGTAAGCTCATCGCAAATCATGAAAGGGGGGATTTTGAGATGGGAAAACTTTTGACCTCTGCCCTTTACGGCCTCCTACCCGCCATCCTCCTCTCCGGCTGCACTGCCTTCAGGGCCGGTGGCGAGGTGCAAAAGGGGCGGTTTGAGCTTATGTATGGCGACCCCAATGCAGCCCTGACCCATTTCCAGAGGGCGGCCGATCTCAACCCCAACTACGTTTTTACCTACTCGCCCTTCAGGCCGAGCGTGTGGACCTACGTCGGCCGGGCCCATTACCAGGCCCGCAAACTTTCCGAGGCGAGCTCGGCCCTGGAGCAGGCCCTGGCCCGGAACAGAGACGACGCCCTTGCCCGCTTCTATCTCGGCCTCGCCCTATCCCGGAGCGGCGCCAGAGAAAGGGGAGTCAAGGAGCTGGAAGCGGGGCTCGCAGGGGTCCGCTCCGACCTCGACTATCTCCAGCGGTACACCATCGACGGCAACTTCTGGGACCCGGGGGATAGCATAAGAAAAGAGATCGAGGCCAGCCTGGCCATGATCCAGGGGAGGGATATCTCTTGGGAGCGGCTCATCGCCAATGGCGAGAAAATCGGCCATGAGCTGGAGCGGGAGATCGACGAGGCGCGCCGGGAGGCCCGGCGAGAAAGACACGCCGATTCGGACAACGACAAGCCCTGATCAGTGGGCAGACGAGAACGCGAGGGTGTAAGGCGGTTCGGCTAAGGGAGGGGTTTTTATAGCAGCCCAAGGTTACGCAGGCTTTCGGCCAGTTGGGGGTTTTCCTTGGATAGTTGTCGGAGCGCTTCCTCGACCCTCCGCTGTCGATCTTGAAGGTCTTCGAAGCGGCGAACCGCGGGGGAAAGGGCTGTTCTCCGATCCCATATCACAAAACCCACGAGGGCGAACATGCCAGCGAAGGTCATTCCAAAGCCTGCCAACACTACCTGTCGAAGGTCATCGATCCGCTGATTAAGAGCGTCGATTCGCTGCTCCAGCCGTTGCTGCCCTTCCTCCAGGCGGATAATCCTTTCCTCTAGCCGGGTGAGTCTTTCAACTATCTCCCTGCCCGTCGTTGCAGCCCCTCCTTCTTGGGCAGATCGAGCTTCGCCAACGACGGCCAGAATGGCCAGTGTGAACCCTAGGATAAAGGCCCCTTGCAGCCCCCTGTATCCTTTTCCTTCCACTCATCTGTTTCCGTATCATGCTTTGCTATAAGTGGCAACCTTCTCTCCCTATAAGAGAGGCAAAAAAAAGGGGCGCTTGTGGCGCCCCTTTCTATTCCCGATCACACTCTTTGAGAAGCTATCCCGCTTTATTCATGCTACGAGGAAAAACCATCCCACTGTCGATCGAGAGGGCGGGCCCTGTCTCTTACTTGAAGTAGAGGCCGCCAAAAAGGGCCAGCATAATCGTTACCCAGGAGGCAAGGATGAACCATGGAATCCGATCGACTTTTTGATCCAGGCGGTCTAGACGATTTTCCAAACGGTCAAGACGCGATGGCAGATCACGCTCTCTAGCCTCAACCGTTCCTTCGAGCTTCGCCAACCGAACTTCGACACTTGCCAGTCTCTGCTCAACCACTTCAGCCATAGTTTCTCTTTACTACAAACCAGAGACAAAAAAAAGGGGCGCTGGTGGCGCCCCTTTCTGTTCCCGACCACACTCTATCAAGTTAGAATCTGGGCTTTGGTTGTTCAACGCCGGGCCTTACGGTCGTGCAAATAAAAAAGCAGACCCACGATCACGAGAATCACACTTCCCAATACAAACACTAGCAGAAGCGGGTCCATATCAATCACCTCCTCTATCTACCCACAGGGGAGGGATATCTCTTGGGAGCGGCTCATCGCCAATGGCGAGAAAATCGGCCATGAGCTGGAGCGGGAGATCGACGAGGCGCGCTGGGAGGCGCGGCG
>Ga0184634_10000279_pt1 | contig 12545 bp, 12 predicted proteins | sample PLM31_200_b1_FD_133016 | JGI IMG/M metagenome (GOLD analysis project Ga0184634, IMG submission 133016) | Groundwater sediment microbial communities from an aquifer in East River, Colorado, USA - PLM3-1_200_b1 | ecosystem: Environmental > Terrestrial > Soil > Riparian zone | place: USA: East... | reverse complement strand
TTCGTCGCGAAAGACGCGTTGCGCTCGATCGGATCGAAGGAGATGCCAAGGACTTGAATCGCCGCATCATCGAAGTACTCGCTGTGATCTCGAAATCCGCAGCCCTCATCGCGGCACCCGGGCGTGCCGGCTTCGAGAAAAAACCAAATGAGCACGCGGCGGCCACAATAATCGCGAAGCCGCACTATCGAAGCGGCATGCGAGGGCAGTGCGAAATCGGGGGCGGTATCGCCGGCAGCGAGCATATTGGCCATCGAGAAAGCAGTGCTTTTTCAGTTGAGCGCCCCGCGCAACTGCGCGAGCAATTGAAGACATGCCGCGTCGCGGGGTTGGATGCGCAGCGCTTGCTCGAGTTCGCGTATCGCCTGGGTGAGCATCCCCTTGGCCGCGTAAACTCTCGCGAGATTCATGTACGGGAAATGACGCGGTTCATAGCGGGGCGCCAGTTTCGCCTTCTCGAGCCATTGGATTGCGTCGTCATACTTGCCCATGGCGATGAGATACGAGCCGATATCGTTGTAGGGATTTCCGAGCGTCGGATCGACTTCGATCGCACGCTTGCACTCGTCGATTGCTTCATCGAGGCGGCCGAGGCCGTGATACGCCCAGCCCCGGAAAGTGTACGCTTCCGCGGTCGGGCACATCTCAATCGAGCGAGTGTACAACTCGATTGCGCGCGCGAGGTCCTGGCGTGCGTGATGGGCGAAGCCTTCCTGCCAAAGTTCAAGCGCGCGCTGGCGAACAAAAGTTTCGGCCATGAGTGATCGGTTATGCATCGAGATGCAGGAGGTCAAGAGGCGCCGTTGATGGCTTGCGAAGCGTCCGCTGCATAAGCCCGGGCGCGCCCGTACGCCGAACTGATGCTGAACGCCGGTCCGCGGTCCAGGTCCCAGGGGGAGGCGAAGAACTACTTGGAGAGCGTGTGCATGATTTGAATCATTGCGGGGCCGACGATCACGGCCATCATCGCCGGCAGAATGAATATGACGAGAGGGAACAGGATTTTCACGGTGGTTTTCTGTGCAGCTTCTTCGGCGCGGAGTTTGCGAGTGCTGCGCAACGAGTCCGATATTGATCGCAACGCAGGACCGATTTGAGCGCCGAGCTGCTCGCTTTGAATCAGCGTGGCAGCCAGGGGTTTGATGTCGGAGACCGAGGTGCGCTCCGACATGTTGCGAAGCGCCTGGCCCAGCGAGACACCCGCCGAGATCTCGCCGCTAACCATGGATAGTTCGTGGCCGATCTCCTGGCCGTGGTGTTGGGTCTCATTGCCGACGACCTTGATCGCTTCACTCAGTCCCAGTCCCGCCTCAACGCAAACCACGAGCAGATCCAGCACGTCGGAGAGTTGCCTGGCGATCGCCTGCTGCCGTTGGCGCGCCTTTCGCCCGACGTAGTAGCTGGGCACGAATGCGCCCACGGCCGCGCCCGCCACGATGAACATCATCGGCCGGGCGCCGCTCGCGCCGGTGAGCGCGGAGTACACGACGCCGATGAATACGCCCGCGACCGCGGCGGCAAGGCGTATGAAATGAAAGGTTCGCGCGGCGTCGGAACGGACATAACCCGCCTGGACCAGCAGGTGCGCTAGCTGCTGCGCCTTGGCGGCATCCATCTTGGGCGCCGGCATCCGCTGGGAAATCCATCGGAACAGTTGGCGGGCAGAACCATCGGTGGCGGTGTCGAAACCGCCGGTGTCGCCGTAAGCGAGCCTCATCTTGACGCCGATGTCCGAGATGCGCTCTTCCACGCTGCGGTGTCCGCTGCGCACGACCACGTACAAGCCGGCGCACGCCGCGCCGACGAGCAACATCACCGATACACTAATGGTGACGGCGTCCAATTTAGAATTTCACCTTGAGCAGTTGGCGAATTGTGATAAACGCGAGCGCGTCGAGTACGATTGCAACCTTCAGAATCATTACCCCGTCAGGATCGTAGAACAGCGTATGCGTGTAGTCAGGTTGCATCACGCTGAACGCGCCCAGAAGAACGACGGGCAGAAAGCCGACGATCATACCGCTCATCCGCGACTGTGCGGTGAGAGCACGAATCTGCTGATGCAGGCGCTGGCGGGTCCGCACGATTTCGGAGAGGCGGCCGATGATGTCAGCGAGGCTCGAGCCGACCTCGGATTGAACCTTCACCGCCACGACGAACAGGCGAAGATCGTCTTCGGGCACCCGCTTGAGCATTTCCTCGAGCGCTCGCGGGAGCGGCAAGCCGAGCCGGCTTTGTTCGATGACCGAGCGAAATTCGCTGCCAATCGGGTCTGCGAACTCCGCGGTAACGACCTGGCATCCGCGCATCAGCGAGTGGCCTGCTTCGAGCGAAGACTTGATCAGGTCGAGCGCGTAGGGGAGTTGCTCGACAAATGCCTTGAGCCGGCGGCGGCGGCGCATGCGGATGTAGAAGAACGGCAGCGTCGCGAGCCCGCCTCCGGTGACCAGAGCGATCATGGAGTCGCCCCACGCCGCGCCAGAGGCGACTACGCCGAACATGAAGAGGATGGACATTATGAGGAGCACGTCGGAGACGCGCGCATAGATCCCCGCCTGCCACAACATCTCTTCGAGTTTTTGCAGGAGATGGATTCGAGCGAGCAGATTGATGAGCCGGAATTCACTCGGCGCACGAAAGCCCTCGCGGGTGATTTCTCCGCCGCCGGTGATTTCAGGACGCGACATGCGGCGGACCAATGCGCGGTCAACGGTGACGGCGCGGCCGCCATTTGCGAACAGCATCGCACTCAGCGCGAACACTGAAGCGAGCACCGCGCAGGTGATCAGGAAATCCGTGGCGCTCATGCGCCCGCTCCGGTCTTGAAGATTTTGCCCTCGAGCTTGTAGCCGCACGCCTCGATGCGCTGCGTGTAGGCGGAGCGGATGCCGGTAGTGCGGAACGCGCCGACCACCTTGCCCTCGGAATCGGTGTCGGTGCGGACGAACTCGAACAGATCCTGCATCATGATCATGTCGCCTTCCATTCCGCTTAGCTCGGAAATCTTCATGACCTTGCGCGAGCCGTCGGAGAGGCGCGCGACGTGGACGATGATGTTGACCGCGGAAGCGACCTGCTGGCGCATCGCGCGCTGCGGGATCTGCATGCCCGCGAGCAGCATCATCATCTCGAGCCGCGAGAGGCATTCGCGCGGAGAGTTCGCATGGATGGTCGCGATGGAGCCGTCATGGCCGGTGGACATGGCCTGCAACATGTCGAAGACCTCGGCGCCGCGCACCTCGCCGACCACGATTCGGTCGGGCCGCATACGCAGACAGTTGCGCACGAGTTCGCGCTGAGTCACCTCGCCCTTGCCTTCGAGGTTGGGCGGGCGAGTCTCAAGCCGCACGACGTGCGGCTGTTGGAGGCACAGCTCGGCGGAGTCTTCGATTGTGACGATGCGCTCGTCCTCAGGGATGAACGCGGACAGGCAGTTGAGCATTGTCGTTTTGCCCGATCCGGTGCCGCCACACACGATGACGTTGAGACGCGACCGCACCACTGCCATCACGAATTCGACCATCTCCCAGGTGATGGTGCCCTTATCGACCAATCCCCCGATGTCGTAGCGGCGCCTTCCAAAGCGGCGCACCGAGAGCGCGGGACCGTCGAGCGCCAGCGGCGGGATGATTGCATTGATGCGCGAGCCGTCGGCCAGGCGCGCATCGACCATCGGCGAGGATTCGTCCACGCGACGTCCGACGCGCGAGACGATGCGGTCGATGATGAGCATCAGATGCTGATCGTCCTGGAACACGACGTCGGTCTGGCTGAGCTTGCCGCCGCGCTCCACGTAAACCTGGTTGTGGCCGTTGACGAGGATGTCGGTGATGTCGTCATCGCGCAGCAGCGGTTCGAGCGGACCGAGTCCGAGCAGTTCGTTCTTGATTTCCTCGACCAGCCGCGCGCGGTCTGCGTCGGTCAGGAGGCGGCCCTCTTCGGTGAGAATGTCGCCGATTGCGGAGGTGACTTTTCCGGACACGACGTTGGGCTCGAGCGTTTCGAGCTTCGACACGTCGATGGTTTCGAACAGGCGGTTGTGCACCTTGATCTTCAGGCGACGGGAGCTATCGGCAAGCGCGTCCTTGCGCCGCCGTACGGTCATCCCGATCAGCGAGCTGCCGGCGTTGGCGGGCTCGGCGGCTTTGCCGTTGCCGGTTGCGTGCGATATTCGGTCTGCAAGACCCATAGAGACTTCCTCCTAGCGGGGATTGATTGCCGAGAGCAGACGCGAGACCAAGCCCGGCTGGGCGCCGGCCAACTGTTCGGGACCGGTGACCAGGCGGCGCGCGAAGTCTTCGATTGATTTCGCCAGCGCAGACCCAGCGGCGACCTGCCAGAGGTCCTTCGCACTCAGTTCGACCCGCTCCACCGCCTTGTCGTCGCGCGGAACGTGGGCGTAGATCGGGCGGGTCAGACTGCTTTCGATCTGCTTAATGCCGATGGGGTACGACGGCACATAGCGGTTCAAGATGAAATGCGGTTCGACCGACCCGAGCCCCAGCCGATCGAAGAGGTCGATGAAACGCCAAGCGCATCGCGCGGCGCGAACCGACTGGTCGAGCACGTAGAACATCCGATCGGATCGCTCCCATGCCGCCACCGCGTTCTCATCCAGATGGGAGCCACAATCGACGATCACGTAGTCGAACAGTTGGCGCATGAGGTCGAGCACCGCGCCGATCGTGAGGTCCGAAACCAGTTCGCCTTCTTCGATGCGCCGCGGAGCGGCCAGCAGATAAACGCCCGACGAATGCTTGGTGAGCGCCGACTCGAGCTGCATCGAGTCGAGCTTCTTTTCGAGCCTCACCAGCGGCAAGATGGTGACCTCCGGCTCCAGGTTGAGGAACACCGCGAGGCCGCCGGCCTGGAGGTCGAGATCGAGCAGTGCAACGCGCTGCTTGAGTTCGTAGTTGAGCGCCAGAGCGAGATCGGCGGCCAAGGTGGTGACGCCAACGCCGCCGACGATACTCGCGAACGAGTAGATCATCCCGCCGTCGCGCCGCTGCGCGCGCCAGCGCGCCTCGCTTATCTTGAGCAACGCGCGGGTCGCATCGCCGCCGTCGAGCGGCAGGAACAGCAGCTCATCGGCGCCGGCTCGCAGCACCCGCTTCATCAGGCCGGCGGAACGCCCGGGCAATAGCGCGAACAATGCCGGGCGCGGTGCCTGGGCGGCTTGCACGTGCAGGTAGTTGAGCAGCAACTCCTCGTTGCCGTTGAACACCACCATCGTGACATCCGCCGGTGCGTCGCCGTTGCCGTTGGCGTCGACGCCAGGCGCAGTGGAAGGTTCGAACTCGGTGATCTCGAGCGGAGGCTCGGCCAAGCCTTGCAGCGCCGCACGAACCACGCCGCGCAGCTCCGCAGTTTCGCCGACGAGCCTCACCTTGAGCGACGTACGTGATGTTTCAGGCCTGCTGGCTAGCGCTGACACCGGTTGCGGTCTCCTGTTGCGCCTTGGTCAAAAGCGCGGCCTCGAAATATCGGGCGTTCCGCTGCTACGCGTGCGGAGGTCTTCGGCGGTCAGGTACTGGCCCTGTTGCGGATCATAGAGCTGTGCGCGGTCGGGCAAGGCGCGCACGATCTGCGGCGTCACGCTCATCACCAGCTCGCTGTTGACGTCCTCGTAGTTGGTGTTGCGGAACAGTCCGGCGAGGTAAGGAACGTCGCCGAGATAGGGAACCTTTTGCACGACCTCGCGGCGCGTGTGCAGAATCAGCCCCGCCATTATCAGGGTCTGTCCGTCACGCAGCTTGACCACGGTTTCGGCGCGCCGGGTGATGAATGCGGGTACGCGGAATCCGAACAGATCAACGCCCAGGCTGAAGTCGGGCTGCGAAACTTCCGGCTTCACCACCAGCTCGATCTGTTTTCGGCCGGTGACAGTCGGAAGGAATTCGATCGACGTTCCGAACTGCTTGAAGACCACCGAGGTGTTGAGCGCCTGCGCGATGACGATTGGAATTTCACCGCCGGACAGGAACTTCGCCTTCTCGCCGGAGTTAGCGAGCAGGCGTGGCTGGGCGAGTATCTTGGCCAGGTTGTGGGTTTCAAGGTACTCGAGCAGACCCTGCCCGATGACGTTCGAATTCTGGCCGGATATTCCATAGGTGAGACCCTGCGAGAGCAAAAGCGGAATGAGGTTCCCGCCCGGGGGCAGGATCGCGCCGGACGAGGTTCCGCCGCTGCCGCCCGAAGTAAGCTGGGTCTGCTGGCTGTACGGGGTCGCGACCAAGCCGGGCAGCCCGACCAAAGAGATCCCGTAGTTGCTCAGCGCCGCCGAGTAGTTGATACCCTGCCTCTCCAGGTTGCTGCGATTGAGTTCGGCGACGACGACGTTGAGCAACACCTGCTGCGCGCCATTAGCCTCGACCCGCACCTGGCGCTCCTGATAGGTCCCTTTGGAACTCCAGACCGCGAGCGTGGTAAATCCAGGCTTACGTGCGACGACATTCAGTTGATGTGGATTGATGACCAGAATGTCGGCGACCGTCGTATCGGCCACCGACACACGCCGCAGTTGCGAGTCGAAATCGACCACCCGCGAAGTACCGCTCATCAGCGCGATGCCGTCCTCGGGCAGGAAGTTCTTGCCACCGTCCACCGATGGACTCCAGTAGTCGCCGCCGGTCATCGCGACCGCGGGATCGGTCTGCCACCCGGTTTCGTTGTCGGATTGCGCCGGTGACGCCGATACCGCTTGCGACGGATGCGGCCCACTCATCGCGGCGATCGCGGGCGCAGACCGCGCCGCTCCAGGCGTGTCGGCCAGTGCGCCGGCCGGTGCCGAGGTGGAAAGGGTCACCGCTGCGCTCGCCTCTGGGGCGCGCACACCGGTTGTCGGCGATGGGTCAACCGGACCGGCGCCCGCATCGAGCCTGGTCACCGCCACCGGCGCAGCGGGGCCGGAATGCGTCCCAGAGCCGACGATCGCGGGCGGCGAATCGGCCGGGCGCAGCGGATGTTCAATATCTACGCGCGACTTGACGGCGACGTCGTAGGCGACTCGGCGTCCGTCTCGAAGCGTAAGCGTGACAGTCCAATCGCCGGGCTCGGCGCCGAGCAGCGTCACCCTTCCGGACGGCTCCGTGTATATGTAGAGCGCACGCGCATTGCGTCTTACGTTAACCGCCGCTGAGGTGTCAGGCGCGACGTCGTTGATGACGTAGCTCTCGCCCGCGCTCAGTGAGAGCGCGAGGTGTTCCAAGCCGGCCGATGCGCCGCGCGCGCGATGCGCGCCAACCAGCGAGGCGAGCAGGATTGCCGCGCCCACGCCTGCGAGCCTTCGGGCCGCACGTATTCGACTCATCGTGATCCCCCACTTTCAGACTGCACATCAACGGTTTGCTCGAAGGGCGCGTAGGCGCGACCGGCCGATGGGCCCGCTCCTGGAGCCTCAGGCGGCGACGCAGGCGTTTGCGATGGCGCCGCATCCGGTGACGTCGCCGGCGGCGCAGCGGCGCGGTCGCGAGCGCGACCGAGTTTCGCTCGTCCGACCATCGCGGAATTGACGAACGACAGCGACTCGGAGGCGGCTCCGTCGCGCATGATGTCGATCACGACCGGACGCTGGCCGGGGCGGCGCAGCGGTGCGGTCGCGATGGCGGCGGCCGAGGCCTGCTGCGCCACGATGACCGGAGCGCGCGTGTCGCCACGCAGCAACTCCTTCACGTCGGCGCCGGGGGTTGCGACGATGCGTTCATCGCCGTAGCTGCGCATCGCCAGACGCAGGGTGCCCTCGCGGCTCGCCAAAGTGAGCTTCTCGGCCTGCGCGGGTGTGACCAACAGGGTGACGACTTTGACGACCTGCGGCTCGTCCTTGCTCTGGTCGATTTCTTGAGCGACCGCGAGAACCTCGACGTTTTGCACCACGACTTTGGAGAACGAGGGTTGCTCCGCACTGTGGCCGGAGATCGCAGCAAGAACGTCCACGTGGGTTTTCGGTTTGACGAATCCGGCGATGACGCTGACCTCATCGACCGGCACGGACATCGCGCGCATCCCGTCGGGAATCAGCAGCGGCATCACGCCGGCAGACTTTTCACCCAGGTACAATTTGCCCGCGACGATCGGTTCGTTCTGGAGGAACTGATTCTTTACGTAGGCGCCGAGCGGAGATTGCAGCTCGGTATAGGCGCCGGCGGGGAGGCTGTCGCGCGCCCAACGAGTGAGCTTCAAGTCGATCGGCGCGATTCGCGCGCCGAGCGGCAGATCGCGGGTTGCAACCGCGATTTCGACGGTCTTGGCCAGCGCGCGCTGCACCTGGGCCTCGCGCGTGCGCAGCGCGGAGAACACAATGATCGCGGCGATCACCGCGGCAAGCGCAGATAGTCCCAAAAAAACGACGGGTCGTTTTATCACCGCCGGATAGCCCCCTTTTGCCCCTGCCCCGCTTCCGACACCAGGCGCTGGTCGCGGCCACTACTCGCTCGATGCGATCTGAGTCGCGCTCAACGTCGTCGGAAAACTCGTATTCAATCCGAGATTCGTGAACGTGTTCTTCATCATTGAGACCAGTGCGTTCGAGTTGAGATCGTAGGCGACGGTCACGGTCACGGGCTGCGCGAAACCGGCCGCCGTTTGCACGGTCACGGTGAGATGGCTTCCGCCGCTGCCGGTTATCGTCGGGGAACCGACCGCGCCCGACGTGATGTACGACTGGACCTCTGCCGCAGTTAGTTCCGGATGTACTGCCGCATAGCGCGCCCCGGTATATGCGAGCTGGCTCACCGCGAGCGCCGCCTGTCCGATGACCGCAAAGGTGATGGTCAGGAAGACCAGAAACAGGAACAGCGGAATCAAAAGCGCAAACTCCGCCATCGCCTGGCCGCGCAACGCGCGCCGCCGCGACGCGATCCCGCTCGCGCTACGCCCTAGTGATCTACTTACCGCAACCAAATTTTCTCTCCCGTTCCCCCTGCAAGAATCGCGACACGTGCTTTCTTCACCCCAAGGCCACTCGCACTGCTCATAACGGCGAACCGGCGACGAGGCGTTGGCGCCTCGCCGACCGGTGTCGCATTAGGCCACGCCGGTTGATGTGCCGGCGCACCACAGCGGCCTTAGGCCGCTGCCAGTGTGGCGGTGACCGAGGTGATGATGCCCTCGATGCCGCCCTCGAGACCCTGGTACGCCGCGTATCCGGCCACCGCGATGGCCGCGATAATCAACACGTACTCCGTCATCGTCTGCGCGCGTTCGCTGCGACGAATCAGGCCAAGAATCCGGTTTGTTGCCTTCGACATTTGATATCCTCCTGGCGTCCTCTGGTTAGTTTGCTTCGACTTGCTCGCTTCACGACGCGCATCTACGAAGTCCCGCCGACTGCAAAGTGGTCGATGCTTCCACTCGGCAGCGTCGATGGTGCTTCATCCGCCGCTGCAAACTAGAAAGTGCAGTCTTCATGCCAGATACAAACCTAGTAGTCTTGTTGGATATCACTGTCTCGATTTGAAATGGTGAAGCGAATTTGGGATTCACGTCGTGTCACGATGGAGCGAGTAGTTAATTATGAGACGCATGCGGTACTAGTCCCCGGCGAAGTGCGAGAGTCATGCCGAACGATCGAGGGGTGCCGCTCGACCTGAACCGCGCGCACGTCGGCTCATACGGCATCAATCGGGCGTGGAGCGGCGAAGACGAAGCTAGTCCGTCAGCACCGCGCGGTATGCGCCAAAATTACTTCCACCACTACCCGGTTCTGAGCCGGGTACGGTCTGCTGAATGAAGTACGCCGTGATCGCCTGTCCGCTGTTTGCCACGCTGGATAGCCAGAGAACCGCGAATCCGTTTACGGGCACTTCCGATTTTCCGTTGATGCCGGCAAAATCCACCATCGGTGCGACCACGACGCGTGGGTCGTTCAGGGAGTGCTCGCTGAAAGTTCCGCTGGGGTATAGTGCGACGCCGGCCGCGATGCGAGCGTTGAAAGAGGTACGGGTCGGCCCAGCCATGACGCCGGTTTCAGTCGGCACCATGTCGCCAACATGCATCAGACCCTGGTAACCATTTACGATGTTGTCGCCATAGACCGCCGCGCCCGAGCCGCCCAGCGCCAGTGGATCCCAGTTTCCCGGGCCGACACCTGTGTTGAGCGTCAGCTGCTGACCAATGGTATAGGCCGTGTCGTATTGGATGCCGATCGGTATGACGCCTCGCGCTGCCCCCGCGGTCTGCACTCCGGCAGTTGCACGCGCTACTACCTGGCCACTCGAGAGGCCAAGGACTTTGGCGAAGTAGTACGGGACGTTGCGCGAGAATTCGACCGTCATAGATGAGTTATCGGCTGCGATCTGGTTAAGGACAATCTCCGAGCCTGCGATACTATTGAGCGCTGCATAGTTGTTTGCAGCTGACGTCGCCCCCGCGGTGTTATCCGGCAAGTATGCGGCTCCCGCCAGCGCCGCCGCGTCGGCCGCGCGCTGAAGCTTCGCCCAGTTGAAGTAGAAAACGCTGATATCCACCCCAAGCGCGATTGTGCCGACCAGTGAAGGAAGAAGGATCGCGAGGAGGATCGAGCTTTGGCCGCGACTCGCTCGCCGCGAGAATGGTTGCGGCCCTGGTTGGGGGATTTGCGATGCAGACGCGTTATCCGGTATGCGGTCAACAATCTTTTTCGGTTCCATGCTTCCTCGTGGCTCGTCAGGGTCGCAAACTCATGCGGAATCAAATGGTGCAGCGTCCGTGCCAGCGATGCCGTCCGGCAGTTCGCGCGAGCGGACAGGCGCGGTTTACATGAGCGGTACAACAATCGTGTCAATGCGGCACGCTGCGTCCCTGTCTGCGACAAGCCCCGGGAACTGCGCGCTGCTTGCGCTTGGGGCGATGGATTGTGCGATGATCGTACCAGGAGCCAGACGTTCTCCACGTCAAGGTGATGCGGGCGCAACAAAGCCAGCTTTCGGTGGTCAACGCTCGACCGGACCTCGCTGTCCACTCACCAACGCCCGCGATTAATCGATTTCAGCGGATGTCAAGAATTGCCGCGCACAGCGCCATTCTGATGGCGGCGATTGCGATTGGATCGGGATGCGCGACCAGTCCGCTAGCTGATGCTCGCTCGTCGATCGCGCGGGGCGACTACCTTTCCGCGCGCATCCAGCTACGGGCAGTTCAAGCCACCGAACTCAACGACGCGGAACGGATTGAGCTGAACGACGACGTTTGTCTGGTCGATTTCATGATTGGGCGGCCCGCGGTGCCGCTTTCATCGCAGTGGAGCACGTGTGCGGCAGCCGCGCGCATGCAGGGGAGCCGCAGCGGACCGCTGCTCGCCCGCATCGACGAGACACTCCGAGGCGACTATTCCGATGCCGTCAATGGCGCACTGCAAGACCGTGATGTAGCGCGCGCCGAGCGCGCGGTGCTTTCCTACCGCGCGACTCCGGGCGCTCAGCCGCAACTGGTTGACGCGTGGACCGCGGCGATTTGGACGCTAATCGAGGAGCAGGATTCGGCGGCGCGAAAGCTGCCGCAGCGGCAGATCGCGTCGGCGACCTCGAAAGTCACGAGCGCATTTCGCGCGGAGCGCAAGATGGACGACCGCGCATTCGCCGCGTGGGTTGCCGAAACCGTCAAAAATGCCGGCGCGCCGCGTGCGGTCATCACCCCAGAGCGCGTGGTGCTGCGAATCTCGGCGAGTGAAATCACCGACGCTACCCGCAACCTGGACAGTTTCACGCGGGTCAACGATGCGCTATCCGCGCGCTGCGGTTGCCTTGGCAGAACGGACGTCGTCGTGTCGGAAACCGGCCTCCCGGCGTACCTGGTGCGACTCGACGTGGAATCAAAACGCTCCGAGGTCGTGGTGATGCCGCGCGGACCGCTGCAACCGGGAAATGCGCTCGCCGCTGCGCATCTGGGCGAATAGCGCATCCTGCGGCGCGCTCGCGTTCCAATCATGGTAGAAAAAGCACTGCGAACTGGTTGTCGGTGATTTGGCCTGCACCGTCAACCGTAAAGGTTGAGGTGATAAGCCCGGTCGCGCTGGCGAGCTTGCCGTCGCCTCCGGTCACTTCCCACACCACCGCGCCGCGGCTAAGACCGTCGATGGCGACAGCTCCCATTCCGCGCCCGAGCGTCTTGAACGTCACCTTGCCGGCCTTGCCGTAGGTGATCGCGCCGGACTCCACGAAGCTGCCGTCGCTGGAGATTTCAGCGACCGACTCGAAATTCGCGCTCTCACCCTCGACGGATTCGACCGTCGCCTTAATTCCAGCGGCGCTGAGGACAGTTTTGAGCGCCTGACTCGACGCAGCCGTTTTCGCTTGCAGCTTGCCGTCGGCGCCGGGCGCTACGGTGCCTTTGAATTGGAGGGCGAACGCGATCTGTTTCATTTCTCGACTCCTTCCGGCCGCGGTCCCCAGAGCGCGATCGCGAAGCCCGCGACCGTGATTGCGAACATTACTCCGATGATCACCGTCAGCCGCACCGGATCGCACACCACCCACACGGACTGGATCTGGGAGGCGCTGGAGTCGGCACCCGGCCAGCAGTTCACGTGCACCCCGACATGAACCGGCCAGCCGCATGACAAGGGCCACGTC
>Ga0184634_10000277_pt1 | contig 12614 bp, 11 predicted proteins | sample PLM31_200_b1_FD_133016 | JGI IMG/M metagenome (GOLD analysis project Ga0184634, IMG submission 133016) | Groundwater sediment microbial communities from an aquifer in East River, Colorado, USA - PLM3-1_200_b1 | ecosystem: Environmental > Terrestrial > Soil > Riparian zone | place: USA: East... | reverse complement strand
CCTTTACTTTGATTGTCATTCTGAGCGAAGCGAAGAATCTCGTCTTTCCAAATACATGAGACCCTTCACTTCGTTCAGGGTGACATTGCTTAAGTAAAGAAGTGTTAGACTCACTACACTAGTAAATCTTGCCAAGAAGGAGGGCCTCATCGTTTTCACCGCCGATAGACCCTTACGATCCGTGGCCGAGTTTCAAGGAGTGAAAGGCATTTTCTTCTCGATCCAGTCGAGACAGCTTTCTTATATTGCTTAGGCATGACCATAATGCCAAATTCTCCTCACGCGAGAGCGGATGGCTCTCAGGTGACTAGGTGCTGAAAGAGTATCTAATAAGCGGCATCCTTTTAATCGACAAACCCGAGGGGCCCTCTTCGGCGCAGGCGGTAGAGCGGGTGAAGCGTATTCTCGGGGCACGGAAGGTGGGACACCTCGGGACGCTGGATCCCTTTGCTTCCGGTCTTCTTCCGCTGGGGGTCAACGACGGGACCAAGATTGCCCAGATCTTTTTAAGCGCCCCCAAGAGCTATCAGGGCGTGGTCGCCCTGGGAGTGGAGACCGATACTCAGGACACCACCGGGAAGGTCCTGGAGGTTCGTGTCGTCCCGCCCTTGGGCGGCAAGGAGATCGAGGGTCTGCAGGCCGCCTTTACCGGCACCCTGTCGCAGGTCCCGCCCATGTTTTCCGCCCTCAAAAAGGGAGGGGTACGTCTGTACCAGCTAGCGCGCCAGGGAAAGAGCGTGCCCCGAGCTGCGCGCGCGGTCGAGATCGAGCAGCTCAGGCTGTGGCCGCTAGGGACCGCAGAGATGGGATTCGAGGTTGCCTGTTCCAAAGGGACTTATATTCGTACCCTGGCGGCGGATATGGGCCAATTTCTCGGCTGCGGTGCCCACCTCAAAAGCCTGAGGCGCCTCTCCTGCGGTCACCTCAGGCTGGATCAGGCAGTTCCCTTAGGCGATGTCGAGAGGCTTTATCGGGAGGGGAAGATCGCCCTCCTTTCCATGAATCAGTCCCTGGGGCATCTGCGCCAGATTCGCTTCGAGGGTCGCTCTCTATCCCGTCTCAGGATGGGGCAGCAGGCGGTGCTGGCTGAATTGGGCCAGCCTGAAGCCCGGGAAAAGATGGTGCGGGTTGTGGACTCCAAGGGGAACCTGGTGGCTTTGGCCCAATGGGGAGATAGCCGCTGGCGCCTGTTTCGGGTCTTTGCCCCACATTAAGAGTGAATGGTGAATAGCAAATAGCGAATAGACCCCTATCCCTTAGCCCTGGGGTAGGGATTGGGGGGTAAGGGGTAATCCATTCGCTATTCGCCATTAGCCCTTTGCGCGGGCTCGAGGAGTGGTCCGCGCTTGCTTTACAAGGACTTGGCGGTGTGATAGGAAATAGCTAACCAATAAAAAAGAGAGAAGCAGAAAGAAATGGGGATCACTCAGGGTCAAAGGCGAGAGATGATGGGGCAGTTCCAGCGTCATCAGAGCGACAGCGGTTCGTCTGAGGTGCAGATTGCGCTGCTGAGTCAGAGGATCGGCGACCTCACCGGGCACTTCAAGGTCCATGTGAAAGATCACCACTCTCGCCGGGGCCTTCTCAAGCTCGTAGGGCAGAGGAGGAGGCTCCTCGATTATCTCAAGAAAAACGATTACGAGAGATATCGCAGTCTGATTCATCGGTTGGGAATAAGAAAATAGCCTTCCCGGCTTGAAGTCCCTTCCCTGATTCTTCCGTGAAGCCCGTCTGTTTCCAAAGGATCTTTTTATGATGAAAAGAGTGGAGCGGGAATACTATGGCCGTCCTCTATCTGTAGAGGTCGGCAGGGTGGCGCGACAGGCCGACGGCGCCGCCCTGGTCCGTTATGGAGAAACGGTGGTCCTGGTGACCGCCGTGGCTGCCAAGAAGCTGAAGGAAGATATAGATTTTTTCCCGCTCACGGTGGATTACCAGGAGAAGACCTTCGCGGCCGGGAAGATCCCCGGGGGCTTTTTCAAGCGCGAAGGGCGTCCCTCAGAAAAAGAGACCCTGACCTCGCGCATGATTGACCGCTCCATTCGACCGCTCTTTTCCGATGGGCTGAGGTGCGAGACCCAGGTCATCGCCACGGTCCTTTCCGCAGATAAAGAAAACGATCCAGATGTGATCGCCATGCTCGGGGCATCCGTGGCCCTGGAGATCTCCGATATCCCTTTTAAGGGACCCGTGGCTGGCGTGCGGGTGGGGCGGGTTCAAGGGCAGTGGGTCATCAATCCTACGCAGGGCCAGCTCCAGGAGAGTGACTTGAACATCTTCCTCTCCGGCACCCGCGCTGGCATCGTGATGGTCGAAGGTGGAGCCCAGATGGTGCCTGAGGACTCTATTCTCGAAGCCCTGTTCCAGGGACAAGAGGCTATCCAGTCGCTCTTGGATCTTCAGGAGGAGATCAAGCGCGAGGTGCACAGGGCCAAGCGTCCAGTCCCACCCCTCCAGCACGACGACCAGCTCCGGCAGCGGGTCCAACGATTGGCTCGAGAAAAAGTTCAGCAGGCGATTGGGATCCGCGATAAAAAGGAGCGGCACCAGCGTCTGGATGAGATCCAGAGTGAGGTTTTCTCTCAAGTCTCGACTGAATACCCGGAGAGGGGAAAGGAGATCCAGGCCGTTTTCACGGAGCTTGAGAGAGACTCCTTCCGCCAGGCCATCGTGCAGGAGCGGCGCCGGATGGACGGGAGGGGCCTCAAGGAGATAAGAACCGTCACCTGCGAAATCGAGGTCCTGCCCCGCACCCACGGCTCAGCCCTCTTCACCCGGGGCGAGACCCAGGCCCTCGTGGTGACGACCCTGGGCACCGCCTCAGACGAGCAGAAGATCGATGCCCTGATCGGCGAGCACTACAAGAAGTTCATGCTCCATTACAATTTCCCTCCCTTTAGCGTGGGCGAGGTGAAGTTTCTGCGCGGCCCGGGCAGGAGGGAGATCGGCCACGGCGCCTTGGCGGAGCGGGCGCTCCTCCCGGTTCTGCCTCAAGAGGAGGAGTTTCCCTACACGATCCGCATCGTCTCGGAGATCCTGGAGTCCAACGGCTCCACCTCTATGGCGACGGTCTGCGGCGGCTCGCTCTCCCTGATGGACGCGGGAGCGCCGGTTGCGGCGCCGGTCGCAGGGATTGCGATGGGCCTGATCAAGGAGGGGGATGAGGTGCGGATCCTCTCTGATATCCTGGGCGATGAGGACCATCTGGGGGATATGGACTTTAAAGTCGCCGGGACGCGGGAGGGGATCACTGCCCTCCAGATGGATATCAAGATCGCCGGCGTGACCCGCGAGATCATGCGCGAGGCCCTCTATCAGGCCAGGGAGGGAAGGATGAAGATCCTCCAGGTCATGGATGCCACCATCTCCGAGCCCAGAAAAGAGATCTCTGGCCATGCCCCGCGGATTATTACCTTGAAGATCAGGCCGGAGAAGATCCGCGAGGTCATTGGCCCGGGAGGCAAGGTCATCAGAGGCATCATCGAAGAGACCGGGGTCAAGATGGATGTGGAGGACGACGGGACCGTGATCATCGCCTCGAGCGATGAGGCCGCTTCGCGCCGGGCCGTGGAGATGGTCCAGAGGCTGACCGCAGAGGTGGAAATCGGCAAGATCTACCGCGGGACCGTCCGACGCATTATGGACTTCGGCGCTTTTGTCGAGATCCTCCCGGGTACCGACGGTCTGGTCCACATCTCTCAGCTCGCCCCCGAAAGGGTGCGGCGGGTTACCGATGTCCTTAAGGAAGGGGATGAGGTGCTGGTCAAGGTCCTGGATGTCGATAAACAGGGAAAGATCAGGCTCAGTCGCAGAGAGGCCCTGTCCGAAACTACCAACTCTCCCACCCCTCGAGGACCCGAGGTCCGCACCGATGACCCTCCCCGAGGGACGCGCTAAAGAACTTCCTCCTCTCCATGTTCGCCAAGACGGTCCTGGATAACGGCATCCGCATTCTCACGCAGGAGATGCCGGGCGCGCGCTCGGTCAGTCTGGGGGTCTGGGTGGAGAACGGTTCGCGTCACGAGGCGCACCACCAGAACGGGATCTCTCACTTCGTTGAGCACCTGTTCTTCAAGGGCACGGAGCGGCGCAGCGCCGCCGGCATCGCGCAGGAGATGGACGCAGTCGGCGGCGTGCTCAACGCCTTTACTGGCAAGGAGCACACCTGCTATTACGCCAAGGTCTTGGATGAAAACCTGCCGCTGGCGATCGACGTCCTGGCCGATATCTTCCTCCACTCCGTCTTCGATCGGGAGGAGATTGAGCGCGAGAGGTCGGTGATCCTGCAGGAGATCTCCCAGACCGAAGATACCCCGGACGACTACGTGCATGACCTCTTCAATCTCGATTTCTTCTCGGATCATTCCCTGGGCCGGCCCATCTGCGGCGCGGCCGCTACGGTCTCCCGTTTTCAGCGCGAAGAGTTTCTCCACTTTGTCCGTGACCGTTACCTCCCAGGCAAGGTGATCGTTGCCGGCGCAGGCCACCTCAGCCACAAGGATCTGGTGCAGCGGATCGAGAGGGAGTTTTCCTCCCTCAAGGCGCAGCCAGACACGCAGGAGGCCCCTCCGCCCGAACCCCGCAGAGGGATCTTTCTCCATCCGAAACCACTGGAACAGGTCCACCTCTGCCTCGGCGTTGCCGGCATCCACCAGTCTCATCCCCGGCGCTATGGGGCCTATATCCTCAATACAGTTCTGGGTGGGGGGATGAGCTCGCGGCTTTTTCAGGAGATCCGCGAGAAGAGGGGAAGGGCCTATTCCGTCTACTCCTTTCTCTCATCCTACCGGGACGTGGGGTATCTGGGGATCTACGCGGGGACGAATCCCGACTGGACAGAGGAGGTCGTGGACTTGGTTGTGAGAGAGATGCGCCGCATTGCTCAGGGGGAGCTCCAGGAAGAGGAGCTGGAGCGGGCCAAGAGCCAACTGATCGGGGGCACGGTCTTGAGCCTGGAGTCGACCGATTCCTGGATGAGCCATAGCGCCAGAAACGAGATCTATTTCGGCCGCGAAGTCTCCGTGGAGGAGATCTCTCAAGGAGTCCGCTCGGTCTCTCGGGCCGAGGTCGTTGAGCTGGCCAGCGCGCTCTTTCGGCCCGAGGGGATGGCCCTCACACTCTTGGGCGATGTCGAGAAAAAAAACCTGGACTCGAGCCTCTCCCTGTAGTACACCGTCTTTGCATCCCGGCCTAATGAAGATGGAAAATGATGGAAGAGATCCGGATTCAGATCAGGCGGGTCCGTCAAAGAAGAGAGACCTTACCTCTTCCCTCTTACATGACCGAGGGCGCCGTAGGGATGGACCTCTGCGCCGACTTGCCCGGGGATCTGACCCTGGAGCCATTGGATCGCCTCCTCATCCCTACCGGGATCGCGGTAGCCTTGCCGCGGGGCTTTGAGGCCCAGATTCGGCCGCGCAGCGGTCTTGCCCTGAGCCAGGGGATTACGCTCGTCAACAGTCCGGGGACGATCGACTCGGATTACCGCGGAGAGATCCAGGTGCTCCTCATCAATTTGGGCAAAGAGCCGGTCGTGATCCGCCCGGGGGAGCGGGTAGCGCAGATGGTGGTGCAGCGGGTCTGCCGGGTGCGCTGGCAGGAGGTCGCTGAGCTTCCTTCCACGAGACGTCAGGAGGGCGGGTTTGGCCACACAGATAGTAAAAGTTAAAGGGTTCAAGAGTTCAAGGGTTGAAAGGACAAAGGGAACCCTTCAACCCTTAAACCCTTAAACGTCCAGAGGTCTGCTTCAGGGTGGAGTATGATTGAGCGTTATACCCGGCCGGAGATGGGGCGCATCTGGTCGGAGCAAAACCGGTTTCAAAAGTGGCTTGAGGTGGAGCTGCTTGCCACCGAGGCCCTGGCGCGCCTGGGGAAAGTTCCCAAGAGCGCCGTGGGCCGGATCAGAAAAAGGGCGTGCTTTAATGTCGCGCGGATTCAGGAGATCGAGACCAGGGTGCGCCACGAGACGATCGCCTTTTTGAGCTGCCTGGCAGAATCTCTGGGCGATGACGCGCGCTTCATCCATGTGGGCCTGACCTCTTCCGATGTCATAGACACCGCCTTCGCCCTCCAGCTCAGAGAGGCCTCTTCCCTTCTCATCGAGGGCGTGCAGGGGCTCCTGAGGGTGCTCCGGCAGCAGGCCTTCAAGTATAAAGATACGCCCATGATCGGCCGCACCCATGGGGTGCACGCCGAGCCCATCACCTTCGGTCTCAAGCTCGCCCTGTGGTATGAAGAGATGAGGCGCAATCTGGCGCGCCTGGAAAGGGCCGCCGGTGAGGTGAGGATCGGCAAGATCTCCGGGGCCGTAGGGACCTTTGCCCATATCTCGCCCAGGGTGGAGGCCTACGTTTGCAAGAAGAGCGGGCTCAAGTCCGAGCCGGTCTCCAACCAGATCGTCCAGCGCGATCGCCACGCCTACTTTTTTGCCACCCTGGCGGTCATCGCCAGCTCTCTGGAGAAGTTTGCCGTGGAGATCCGCCACCTCCAGCGCACCGAGGTGCTGGAGGCCGAGGAGCCTTTCGCCGAGGAGCAGATGGGCTCATCGGCCATGCCCCACAAGAGGAACCCGGTCCTCTCGGAGAATATCTCGGGCCTCGCCCGGCTGGTGCGCTCCTATGCCGTGGCCGCCTTGGAAAATGTTCCGCTTTGGCATGAGCGCGACATCAGCCACTCTTCGGTGGAGCGCGTGATCGCGCCGGATGCCACGATCCTCCTCGATTTCATGCTCAGCCGAATGACCTACATCTTAAAAAACATCTGCGTCTATCCGGAGGCGATGAGGCGCAATCTAGAGAAGAGCGGTGGAGCGATCTTCTCGGAGCGGGTCCTTCTCCGGCTCGTGGAAAAGGGATTGTCCCGGGACCGAGCCTACCGGATCGTGCAGCGACACGCCCTCAGGGTGGCAAAAAATGGCGGGGATCTCAAACGGGAGCTCCTCGGTGATCCGCAGGCGCGCCGCTACCTCTCTCAGGGCGAGATCGAAGAGATCTGGGATCTCAAGCATTATCTGAAAAACGTGGGCCTCATCTTTCGGCGGGTCTTTCACTGACGGTGGCTATCTCTGCCGATTTTTCTCAAGGAGGGCGATGTGAAAAAGGGCGCTGCTTTTTATGAGGGAAAGGCCAAGATCCTCTATGCTACGGAGGATCCGGATCTCATCATTCAGTACTTCAAAGATGATGCCACGGCCTTCAATGCCCAAAAGCGCGGCACCATCCAGGATAAGGGGGTCATGAACAACCGGATCTCAGAGGTCCTCTTCCGCTTCTTGGAGGGAGAGGGGATTCCCACCCATTTTGTCCGGCGGCTGAATGGGCGCGAGATGCTGGTGCGCCGGCTGGAGATGGTCCCGGTGGAGACCGTGGTGCGCAACCTCATCGCCGGCAGCCTGGCGCAGAGGCTCGGGCTGGAGGAGGGGAGGACGCTGTCGAGTCCAGTCCTGGAGTACTATTATAAGAGCGATGCGCTGGGCGATCCCATGATCAATGAGTCTCATATCCGCGCCCTGGGATGGGCTACCGAGGAAGAGCTGAGAGAGATCGAGCGCCTCTCCCTGCGCATCAACGATCTCCTGAGAGACTTCTTTGATCGGCGCCGGCTCATCCTCGTGGACTTCAAGCTGGAGTTTGGCCGCCATCACGGCCGGATCCTCCTGGGCGATGAGATCTGCCCGGATACCTGCCGCTTTTGGGAGAAGGGGACGCTCGAGAAGATGGACAAGGACCGGTTCCGACGCGATCTGGGCAAGGTGGAAGAGGCCTATCAAGAGGTCTGTCGCCGGGTATGTGAATGAGGTGGTTGGAATGCACGTCCGGGTTTACGTCACTTACAAAAATGGTGTCCTGGACCCCCAGGGCAAGGCAGTCGAGCGCTCGCTTCACTCCCTGGGCTATAACGGCGTCGAAGGGGTGCGAATCGGCAAGTACATGGAATTTGAGATCCGCGCCCCATCCCTGAAGGAGGCCGAGGGCCAGGTGCGCGAGATGTGTGAGAAGCTTCTGGCCAATCCGGTGATCGAAGAATACCGCTTCGAGATTCAGGAGTAAGGTCATGCGTTGGGGCGTGGTTGTCTTTCCCGGCTCCTGCGACGATCGCGATGTCTACGGTTGCCTCAAAAACGTCCTCAGGCAGAAGGTGGAGTTTCTCTGGCATAAAGATGAGCTGAAGGGAAAATGGGATTGTCTGGTTCTCCCCGGGGGCTTTTCCTACGGCGACTATCTGCGGGCCGGGGCCATGGCCCGCTTCTCTCCGATCATGCAAGGGGTAGTCGAATTTGCCCGCAAGGGCGGATATGTCCTGGGGATCTGCAACGGCTTTCAGATCCTCTGCGAGGCCGGACTCTTGCCCGGGACACTGATGCGCAACAGCTCTCTTCAGTTTGTCTGTCGCCAAGTCTCGCTGCGTGTGGAGGAGGATGATGCCCCCTTTACCTCTCGTGCCCGGAAAGGGGAGATCCTGCGGTTTCCGGTCAAGCATGGCGAAGGGCGCTATTATGCCGACCCGGTTACCTTGAGGCGCCTCAAACGGAAACGCCAGATTCTTTTGCGCTACGTGGACGCCCGCGGCAGGACCTCTCCGTCAGCCAACCCCAACGGCTCCCTGGATCACATCGCCGGCGTTTGCAACGAGGGGAGAAATGTCTTTGGGCTCATGCCCCACCCCGAGGATGCCAGCGATAAGATCCTGGGCAGCGGGGATGGGCAAAAGATTTTCTCCTCTGTGATGGCCGCCTGCCAGAGGAGGGGGAAGTGGAGGTGATCGCCCGTCATGGGCTGACCCAGGAGGAGTATCGGAGAATCGTTCAGCTCCTCGGCCGGGAGCCCAACTATACCGAGCTCGGCATCTTCTCCGTCATGTGGTCGGAGCACTGTAGCTATAAGAGCTCCAAGACCTTGCTCAAGCTCCTCCCTACCCAAGGTCGAAGGGTCCTTCAAGGACCCGGAGAAAATGCCGGAGTGGTCGATATCGGGGGCGGGCTGGCCGCCGTCTTCAAGATAGAGAGCCACAACCATCCCTCTTTCATCGAACCCTATCAGGGCGCGGCCACGGGTGTCGGCGGGATCTTGCGCGATATCTTCACGATGGGTGCCCGGCCGATCGCCTCGCTCAACTCGCTCCGTTTCGGCCGCCTGAGCCATCCGCGCACGTCCTATCTCGTGAACGGCGTGGTGGCCGGGATCGGTGGCTACGGCAACTGCGTGGGGGTGCCCACCGTGGGCGGAGAAGTCTTCTTCGATGAGTGCTATGACGCCAATATCCTGGTGAACGCCTTTACCCTCGGTCTGGTAAAAAAGGACCGGATCTTCAAGGGGCAGGCAAAAGGGATCGGCAACCCTCTGATCTATGTCGGCGCGAAGACAGGTCGGGATGGAATCCATGGGGCCACCATGGCCTCCGAGGCCTTCTCGCAGGAGGCCGAGGGCCGGCGGCCCACGGTCCAGGTGGGCGATCCCTTCACCGAGAAGATCCTGCTGGAGGCCTGTCTGGAGCTGATGCAGAAGGACTGTCTGGTGGGCATCCAGGACATGGGGGCTGCTGGCCTTACCTCTTCAGCCACGGAGATGGCGGCCCGGGCCGGGACCGGCGTAGAAATCGAGCTCTCCCAGGTGCCGTTGAGAGAGGCGGGGATGACCCCCTATGAGATCCTGCTCTCGGAGTCTCAAGAGCGCATGCTCCTGGTAGCCGAAAAGGGTAGAGAAGATCAGGTCAAACGCATCTTTGACAAGTGGGATCTGGACGCCGTGGTGGTGGGTAGAGTCACCGGCGAGCCCCTGCTCCGCGCCCTCTTCCATGGAGAGGAAGTAGCCTGTATCCCGATCGCAGCTCTGACTTCGGAGGCCCCGGTATACAATCGTCCTCTAAGGCAACCGCAAAATCAAGAAGAGTTGCAGAGACTGGAGCTTGAGCGGATCGAGGAGCCTAGGGATTTGGCCTCCGTCCTAAGACTCCTTCTCGATTCCCCCAATATCGCCTCAAAGGCGTGGCTCTACCGCCAGTATGACCATTTTGTGCAGGCCGGCACTGTGGTTGCCCCGGGAGCAGATGCCGCGGTGATTCGCGTCAAGGGGACCAAAAAAGGGCTCGCCTTGACCTGCGATGGCAGTGGCCGTTATTGCTATCTCGATCCCTATAGAGGAGGAATCTTAGCAGTGGCGGAGGCGGCCCGGAATCTCGCCTGTGTGGGAGCCCGCCCTCTAGGCTTGAGCGATTGCCTCAACTTCGGCAGCCCGGAGCGGCCGGAGGTGATGTGGCAGTTCTCCCAGGTCATCAAAGGGATGCGGGATGGCTGTGTCGCCCTGGGAGTGCCTGTTGTGAGCGGAAACGTTAGTTTCTATAATGAAACTGATGGCATCCCCATCTATCCGACGCCCGTGGTGGCTATGGTGGGTTTGCTGTCCGATGTGGCGCGACATGTCACCCCGTGGTTTAAGTCTGAGGGGGACGTGGTGGCGCTTTTAGGCCATGACCGGGAGGGGCTTGGAGGGAGCGAATATCTCAAGGTCGTTCACGGTTTGGTCAGGGGGAAGCCGCCTGAGATTGACCTCAAACTGGAGCGGGCAGTCCAGCGCTGCTGTCTTAAGGCCATCGAGAAAGGGATGATTCGTTCCGCCCATGATATCTCTGAGGGAGGATTGGCTGTGGCCCTGGCAGAGTGCTGTATAGGTGGCCCGGGAGAGCCGGCAGGGGTGAAGATCAAGCTTAAGGAGAAGATGCGGGCCGATGCCCTTCTGTTTGGAGAGGCTCCGTCGCGCATTATCGTCTCCTTAAAGAAGAGGCATCTCGGCGGCCTCAGGCAGATGGCTGCAAGAGAGGGGGTGCCGGTCGAAGTGATTGGAGAGGTGGGCGGGTCGAGCCTTATGATTCAACCTTCGGTAAGGCTGCCGGTAAAAGAGCTTCAGTCGATCTGGTCGAGCGCGCTGGAAAGGCGGCTTCAATAGAGGGTTGAAGGGATCAAGGGTTAAAAATTTTGGATAAGTTTCGTGAAGAGTGCGCCGTAGTTGGGATCTATAATCATCCCGAGGCGGCCAACATGGTCTACCTGGGCCTCTACGCGCTCCAGCACCGAGGCCAGGAATCTTCCGGCATCGTTTCCTCCAACGGCAAGGTTTTGATTTCCCATCGCCAGATGGGTCTGGTGGCGGATATCTTCAAGGAGGAGATCATCAAGCGTCTGGAGGGGTCGAGCGCCATCGGTCACAACCGCTATTCCACCACCGGACAGAGCCTGCTCAAGAATGCCCAGCCCTTCGTGGTGGAATACGCCCATGGCCCGATTGCGGTCTCCCATAATGGCAACCTGGTCAATGCCCAGAGCCTGCGCGAAGAGCTTGAGGCCCATGGCTCGATTTTTCAGTCGACCTCCGATACCGAGGTGATTATCCATCTCATCGCTACCTCCAGGGAGCGGACTCTCATGGGGCGGATCGTCGAGGCCTTAAGCCGCACCCGAGGGGCCTATTCCCTCGTCTTTCTCACCCCGGACCAGATGATTGCGGCCCGGGATCCGATGGGATTCCGTCCTCTGGTCCTGGGGATGTTCAAGAGCGGCAAGAACCGCGGCGGCTATGTCGTGGCCTCCGAGACCTGCGCCCTGGATCTGATCGAGGCCGAATATCTGCGCGAGGTCGAGCCTGGAGAGATCGTCAGCTTTAGGCCTAACGGGATGGAGTCGTTAAAGCCCTTTCCTCCCGTCTCTCATGCCAAGTGCATCTTTGAATACATCTACTTCTCCCGCCCGGACAGCAACCTCTACGGCCGCAATGTCTATCAGGTGCGCAAAGAGCTGGGCCGCCAGCTCGCCCGCGAAAACCCGGTGGCCGCAGATCTCGTGACTCCTGTGCCCGATTCCGGGGTGCCGGCGGCGATCGGCTATGTCGAGGAATCCGGGCTGCCCCTGGAGTTCGGCCTCATCCGCAACCACTATGTCGGCCGGACCTTCATCGAGCCGCAGCAATCGATCCGCCATTTCGGCGTCAAGATCAAGCTCAATGCCCAGAGAGAAGTGTTGCAGGGGAAAAGGGTAGTCGTGGTGGATGACTCGATCGTGCGCGGGACCACCAGCCGTAAAATCATCCGCATGCTGCGCGATGCCGGCGCCAGGGAGGTGCATATGCGCATCAGCTCCCCGCCGACGATCGGCCCGTGCTATTACGGGATCGATACCCCCACGCGCAAGGAGCTCATCGCCTCCTCCAGTTCTGTGGAGGAGATCTGTAAGTTCATCGGCGCCGATAGCCTCGCCTATCTCAGCCGGGAGGGGATGTACGGCTTTCTCAACGGCCAGACCGCCGGCTTTTGCGATGCCTGCTTCAGCGGCAACTATCCGCTCCATTTCGACGACGAGGGCCACACCCGCCAGCTCCACCTCTTCGAGGCCACCCAGCAGCGGTGAAAGGCCGACCACGCTGATCGCCTTGGAATAGACGGGGATTCATTACGTTTGCCAGCGCAATAGGCTGCGGGGCCAATAATCAAATGTCCGACTCCATACCTCAAAGATGCAGCCACGCATAATACAGATAGGCACATTCATCGGCTTGGTGCTCGTCTTCCCGTGCCCGTGGTATATGATCGCAGTTGGCGGCCTCCTGCCGCTTCCTGTCATTCTCCTG
>Ga0184634_10000274_pt1 | contig 12653 bp, 12 predicted proteins | sample PLM31_200_b1_FD_133016 | JGI IMG/M metagenome (GOLD analysis project Ga0184634, IMG submission 133016) | Groundwater sediment microbial communities from an aquifer in East River, Colorado, USA - PLM3-1_200_b1 | ecosystem: Environmental > Terrestrial > Soil > Riparian zone | place: USA: East... | reverse complement strand
GTGACGAACGCGACGTGGGTTCGGCCGTCGATCGTGCTCTCGTAGGCGTGGGCGCGGAACCCGCCGTACCCGGTGGGGATGGAGGCCTCGGCCACCTTCCGCACGAGCTGCTCCCGCTTTCGGCGGTACTCGATGAGGTCGGCGATGGAGATGAGCTTCAGCCCGTGCTCCTTCGCCACTCGGGCGAGCTCCGGCAGCCGGGCCATGGTCCCGTCGGGCGCCAGCACCTCGCAGAGCACGCCGGCCGGGTACGACCCGGCGAGGCGGGCCAGATCGACGGTGGCCTCGGTGTGGCCGGCTCGCTTCAGGACCCCCCCGGGCTGGGCGCGGAGCGGGAACATGTGACCGGGCATGTGGATGTCCTCGGGCTTCGTCTCGGGCTCGGTGATGGCCCTCACGGTCGCCGCGCGGTCGAACGCGCTGGTGCCCGTGGTCGTGCGCCCCCGCACGTCGATGGACACCGCGAAGGCGGTCCCGTGGCTCTCGCTGTTGTGGCTGACCATGAGGGGGATGCGAAGCTCGTCCAGCCGTTCCCCCGCACACGGCATGCACACGATCCCCCGGCCGTGGGTGACCATGAAGTTCACCGCTTCCGGCGTGACCTTCTCGGCCGACATCACGAAGTCGCCCTCGTTCTCCCGGTCGGCGTCGTCCACGACGATGACGATCCTGCCCGCCCGGATGTCCTCGACGGCCTCTTCGACGGTCGAGAACACCGAGCGGTCCACCACCTGTTCGCTCCGGTTCACCGCCCCGCCCCCCCCGTTCATGCCGTTGCTCCGTTCCTGCCCGCCCGCCCGGCGCTCCGCGCCGTGCCCAGCCACGAGCCGCTCCACGTACTTGGCGATCAGGTCCACCTCCAGGTTCACGGGGTCGCCCACCCGGGCGGCCCGCATGGTCGTCACGTTCAGGGTGTGCGGGATGAGGGCGACGGAGAACGTCCCGTCGTCAAGCCCCGCAACGGTCAGGGAGATGCCGTCCACGGAGACCGAGCCCTTCTCCACCAGGTACCGGACGAGGTCCTCGGGCGGGCGGATCGTGAGCCACACGCCGCCGGCGCTGTCCGGTCGGATGGCCACGACCTCCCCCACGCCGTCCACGTGCCCCTGGACGATGTGGCCGCCCAGGCGAGTCGCCAGCGTGACCGGCCGCTCCAGGTTCACCGGGTCCCCGGTGGAAAGCCGGGCCAGGCCGGTGCGGCGGAGGGTCTCTTCCGAGAGGTCGAACGCTAGGGTGGCATCGCCCCGCTCCACCACCGTGAGGCACACGCCGTTCACGGCGATGGACGACCCGACCTCGGTCCCCTCCAGTACCGTCCGGCACGAGACGGCCAGCCGGCTCGGTCCGATCTCGCGGACGGCGCCGCGCTCCTCAACGATCCCGCTGAACATAGGCCTCCACCTTGAGGTCCTCGCCCACGTGGTCCACGGAGCCGATCCGAAGCTGCATGGCCTGGGCGATCGGGGCAAACCCCCGGCCGCCGAGGACGGTCGGCGCGTCCTCCCCGCCGATCAGCTTGGGCGCCAGGTACACGACGACCTTGTCCACGGCCCGCTCCTCCACGAGGGACCAGGCCAGGGTCGGTCCACCCTCCAGCAGGACGCTCTGGACGTCCCGCTTGCCGAGGTCGCCGAGGAGGCGCCCCATGGGCACCCCCTCGCCCTCGGGTTCGTATTCGACGACCTCCGCGCCGCGAGACCGCCAGGCGTCCTGGCGGTCTCGGGGCGCGAGGCCGGTGGTCGCCACCATCGTGGGGGCCGAGGCGTCGAACAGGTCCCCGGTCTCCGGGACCCTGCCCCGGGCGTCGGCCAGCACGCGGAGCGGCGGCCGGCCCCGGTAGCTGGGGTCGCGGACGGTGAGGGACGGATCGTCGACGAGGGCCGTGCCCGCTCCCACCAGGATGGCGTCGGCGGCCGCGCGCAGCCGGTGGACGTCGGCCCGCGCGGCCTCTCCGGTGATCCACCTCGACGTGCCGTCCCGCGAGGCCACCTTCCCGTCGAGGGATGCGGCCATCTTCCACGTGACGAACGGCAGGCCCGTCCGCACGTGCTTCGCATAGGCCTCGTTCTGCCGGAGGGCGTCCTCCGCCAGGACGCCGTGGCGGACCTCGATCCCCCCCGCCTCGAGCTTGGCGAAGCCCCGCCCGTCCACGATGGGGTTCGGATCGGCCATGGCCGACACGACGCGGGCCACGCCGGCCTCGATCACCGCGTCGGTGCAGGGCGGAGTGCGGCCGAAATGGTCGCAGGGCTCCAGGCTGGTGTACAGGGTGGCGCCGCGAGATCGTGCCCCCGCCTCGCGGAGCGCCACGATCTCGGCGTGGGGGGTGCCGGGGCCCTCGTGGCAGCCCTCGCCGACGATGCGGCCCTCGGCCACCACGACCGCGCCGACCACCGGGTTCGGAGACGTGAGCCCCCGCCCCCGCTCCGCGAGCCCCAGGGCCCGCTCGATGTACGCCTCGTCCTCCACGCGCACCCTTCCCGGGACGAAGGCGCAGGGAAAGGGCAGGAGGCGGCACGGCGACGCGCCGGTGCCGGCACCGCCCGTCCTCTCCCATCCCGACTCTCACGGTCGGTCCCGGAATCTCACCGGGTCCACCCCCGAGTGGCTCCCAGGGGGTCGCGGACTCTCACCGCCGGTGGGGACTCGCACCCCGCCCCGAAGACGAGCTTTCACCCCAAGTATAGGCGCTAGCTGGAGCGGCGGTCGATGGCGTACGAGGAGCCGGATTGCCGCTTGGCGAACTGCTTCATCTCCGTGGCCACGGCCACCGCCTCGCCGTAGTGGGCGAACCGGCGCGTGGTGGTGGTGGCGATGCCGATCGACACCCCCACCAGCGGGAGCTTCTGGAGCACGCCCTTGCGGTCCTCGACCTCGACGTACCCGCGCTGGAGGTCCTCGTCCTCGTAGAACTCGGGGACGTCGCCGTCGAACCGCTCCACGATGCGCTTGGCCACGTCCTCCGCGACCTCGGGTGCGGTGATGGCCACGAAGTCGTCGCCGCCGACGTGCCCCACGAAGCCGACCGCGCCGGCGAACTCGACGACCGCATCCTGGATGACGCGGGCCGTCGCCTGGATCAGACGGTCGCCCCGGACGAACCCCTTCTGGTCGTTGTAGGCCTTGAAGTTGTCGAGGTCCGAGTACAGGACGGCGAACGGGTTCTCTTCGCGCACCATGCGCTCGATCTCCTCCTGGATCCGGATGTTGCCGGGCAGGCCGGTGAGCGGCGAGAGGTTCCGCATCTCCTTTGCTCGCCGGAGCGTCCCCTTCACCCGGGCCAGGAGCTCGATGGGGTCGAAGGGCTTGATGATGTAGTCGTCGGCGCCCGCCGTGAGGCCGAGCACCTTGTCCGTGGACAGGGCCTTGGCGGTCAGCATGATGATCGAGGTGTTGGCGGTCTGGGGGTTGCGGCGGAGCCGCTGGGCCACCTCGAACCCGTCGATCCTCGGCATCATCACGTCGAGCAGCACGAGGTCCGGCCGCATCTCGCTGGCCCGCTGGAGGGCCTCCTCCCCGTCGGAGGCCACCGCCACGTCGTAGCCGGCGGAGCGGAGGTTCACCTCGACGAAGCGCGCGATGTCCGGATCGTCGTCCACGACCAGGATGGTCTCGGGCATCACCCACCACTCCTTCCGGTGCCGGGGGGTGCGCTCGCCGTCGGCGCGCTACCCCCCCGGACCCCCCGGGCCACGGTTGCGAGCGCCGCCGCGGCTTCGGCCGGGTCTGGTGCCTTGAAGATCGACGACGCCACCGCCAGCACCGTGGCGCCGGCTTCGACGCACCGGGCCCCGGTCTCCACGTCGATGCCGCCGTCCACCTCCACGTCGGTGGGCAGGCCCAGGCGGTCGATCTCCTTCCGCACCTTCTCCACCTTCGGGAGCACCTCCGGCATGAAGGCCTGGCCGGCCCATCCGGGCCGGACGCTCATCACGATGACGTTGGCCAGGTCCTCGAGATAGGGGAACACCGTCTCCACCGGGGTGTCGGGGTTCACGGCCAGCCCCGCTCCCATCCCCGCCTCCCGGGCCTTGCGGATGACGGGCGCCGGGTCCTCCAAGGCCTCGACGTGACAGGTCACCATGTCGGTCCCGGCCGCCACGAAGTCATCGAACAGCCGCTCGGGGTGCTCGATCATGAGGTGACAGTGCAGGGGCAGGCCCGTCACGGGCCGGAGCGACTCAACGACCACGGGGCCGATGGTGAGAGGCGGGACGAAATGCGCGTCCATCACGTCGATATGGATGAGGTCGGCATGGCCCTCGACCAGCTTTACCTGGTCGGCCAGGTGCGCGAAGTCGGCTGAAAGGATCGACGCGGCGAGTTTGCCCACGGCGGCATTCTATCGGTGGCCCTCCCGGGCACGAGCCAGGTTCGCCTCGGTGCGTCCGGTCAGCCCAGCGGCTCGCCCGCTGCGGGACGGAACCCCCGGACGAACTCCGCGGCGCTCATCCGCCTCCGGCCGGACGGCGCGACCTCGAGCGGGCGGAACCCACCCTCCCCCGTCCCCACCACGAACCCGTCCTTCGCCACGCTCACCACGACGCCCGGCTCCCCGTCCCCTCCCACCGCCTCAGCCCGGAGCACCTTGAGCGGCTCGCCCCGGAACGTCGTCACGGCGGCGGGGTCCGGTGAGAGGGCCCGCACCAGGTTCACCAGCGCGGTGGCCGGCTTCGACCAGTCCAACCGGCGGTCCTCCGAGCCGATCTTCGGCGCGAACGTCGCCTGGGAATGGTCCTGCGGGACCGGCCAGACCGTTCCCCCCGCCAGGTCGTTCACCGTTTCCACCAGCACCTCTCCGCCGATCCGGGCCAGGCGCGAACCGAGCGAGCCCGCGTCGTCGTCGGGACGGATGGGCTCCTCTCGCCGGTGCAGGATGGGACCGGTGTCCAGGCCCTCGTCCATCCAGATCGTGGTCACCCCGGTGGTGTCGAGGCCGAGGAGCAGCGCGGTCTGCACCGGGCTCGCTCCTCGCAGCCGGGGGAGGAGCGAGAAATGGAGGTTCACCGGCGCGATCTTCGGGAGGCCGAGGACGGCCGGGGGCAACAGCTCCCCATAGGCCACCACTACGAGCACGTCGGGTGCCGAGGCCTCGAGCCGATGGAACCCCGGGCCGGACCGCACCGTCTCCACCTCGGCGAGGGGCAGGCCGAGCCGGGTGGCGGCCGCCGCCACCGGGGTCGGTCGGAGCGCGCCGCCTCGCCGGGCGGGGCGGGGGACCCGGGTCACCACCATCGTCACGTCGTGGGCCGATCCCGCCAGCGCGTCCAGGGACGGGACCGACCACTCGTCGTTCCCCAGGAAGGCGATGCGAAGCGAGTGGGACCCGGCCACGAGCGGAGGATACGTGGTGCGGGGTCTACAGGGTCGTGGATCTCTCCTGCGCTCGCTTCAGGTCGTGCTCCCGGAGCATCCGCATCACCTCGCGCCGACCCTCGTCGGGAAGCCGGTCGATGTACAGGACGCCGTTCGTGTGGTCGGTCTCGTGCTGGAAGATCCGGGCCAGCAGCCCCTCACCCTTCAGCTCGACGGGGTTCCCGTCCGGATCCCGCCCCGTCACCGTGGCCCGGAGGGCGCGGGTCGCCGGGTAGAAGGGCCCGGGGATCGACAGACAACCCTCGTCCCGGACGTCCTCCTCCTCCAGGTCGGAAAGCTCCGGGTCGGCCACGAAGCCCTTGTTGCCCTCGCCGTCGTCGTACACGAAGAACCGAAGGGAGATTCCGACCTGCGGCGCGGCGAGGCCCACGCCGGGAGCGTCGTACATCGTCTCGAACATGTCGTCGACCAGGCGTCGGAAGGAGCGGTCGAACCGTTCCACGGAGCGGGCTTTCTCCCGAAGCACCGGGTCGCCCAACGTGCGGATGGGAAGGATGGCCATCCTTGGTCTCGGCTCCTCACAGGTGGGGCTCGGCCTCGACCCTGGCGACCACGCCCCGCTCCGCCAGGGCCCGCATGGCGCCGCCGAACGCCGAAACGCCGCCGGGGTCGAGCGCGACCAAGCATACCGTCTGGTCTCCCGCCGCCGAGACCAGCAGGGTTCGCGGTCGCAGCTCCTCCAGTTCGCCCACGACGTCCGCCGTTCCGGCCACCCGGAACACCGGCCACCCCGGGGGGAAGCCAGCCTCCTCCCGGTGGGCCAGCTCCGTCCGGTAGAAGCGCTCCGGGTTGCCCGAGACCAGGGCCTGGACCGCCGGATCGTTGGGGTGGCGGGTCTGGACGATGACGCGACCCCTCGGGCTGGCCCACGCCGCGGCCTCCATCCAGGTGGCCAGGGCCCGTTCCTTCGCGGCCAGGCCGGGGCGCCGGGCCGCGATGTCGGCGTCCAGGATGGCCACCAGGTCCAGGCCCACCGGGCCGACGTCCTTCACGGCCTCGACCCCACCCACCGTCACCTCGCGGTCGCCCGGAGGAAGCGGCGGCTGTCCCGGGCCGATCCGCCGGACCGGCACCGCGACCACCCTCCGGGCCCACTCCTCCACCCGTTCCGCACCCCCGCGGACGATGCCGAAGTCGGCGGAGCCGCAGCGGGCGCACCGCCCGTCGGCCCCGCACACGGCACACCGGACCACCCCCCCTTCGGCCCGAAGCAGCCCCCCGCAGGCGGCACAGGCGGCCGGCTCCCCGCAAGCCCGGCACACCCGCGCGACCCCGTATCCGGGCAACGGCTCGTACAGGAACCCCCGGGTCACCGACTTGAGCGCCGAGACCAGGCGGGGGGCCCGGCCCTCCGGTCCCGGCCGAACCACCTCCACGGGGGGCCACCATCTCCCGGACGGGATCACCTCCCGGGCATCGGTGACCACGGCCTCCGCCGACGGGCAGAGCGCGGCCATCACGCACACCGCTTCGGCCACCCCGGCCCGGACCAGCGCTACGTCGCGCACGTGGGAGTAGGGGGAGCGCTCCTCGCGGTGCCCCCCGTGGCTCTCCCGCGACACGTACAGCAGCCCGAGGTCCGACACCGGTGCGAACACGGCCGGCCGGGTCCCCACCACGACCCGGTACCGACCGTCCGCGAGGTCGAGCCATGTCCGGTATCGGGTCCGCTTCGACCCCCCGGCGAACAGGACCGCGTCCCCGCCGAAGGTCTCCAGGACGGCCGCGGCCGTCGCCGGCAACGGGTCGAGCTCCGGGACGAGCACGATGGCGCTCCTCCCACCGGCGAGGGCCGCCGCAACGCACTCCACGGCGACGCGCTGCTCGTCCACCGGAGCCGGTCGAAGGAGAAACGCGCCGGACGCGCCTGCCAGCGCGGCCACCAGCTCCTCCCCGCCCTTGTATGTGCCGATGACGGGCGAACCTGCGGTTGGGCCGGCGGCCTTCGCGGAGCGGGGGAAGGGTGGGGCATGGCCCGCGGAGCGAAGGGCCGCCGGCCCGTGCGGGTTCCCGTCCACACCCTGCGCGTCGACCCCGCCGCCGACCGACTCCTCCGAAGCCACGCGGGGCGGGTGGGAGCGGGCGATCACGGAGGCGAGGGGCGCCACGTACCGCTCGCTCACCCATCGAAGGAGCTGGAGCATCGGTTCGTCGAAGAAGCGAACCGGCGACACGAGCTTCTTCACTCGAAGCACGCGCTTGGGGACGTCGCCGGTCGGACCGAGCACCCAGCCCCGAACGAGCGCCCCGTGGAACGGGACTTGGACCAGGCAGCCGAGGCGGGCACCGAGGTCCTCGGGCAGGTCGTACGTGAAGGGCCGGTCGAGCGACAGGACCGGGCGGTCCACGCAGACGGCGACGGGACCCGACAGGATCTGCTCTTCTGGGGAAGAGCTACCCGAACGCGCGGCGGAGCTCGTCGGCGCGGTCGGTCGCCTCCCAGGAGAATTCCTTCCGGCCGAAGTGGCCGTACGCCGCGGTCTCCTCGTAGATGGGCCTACGGAGATCGAGCTGACGGATGATGGCCGCCGGCCGGAAGTCGAACGCCTCCCAGATCAGCTCGACGAGCCGGTCCGGATCCACCTGTTCGGTGCCGAACGTGTCGACCGCGAGCGAGACGGGATGGGCCGTGCCGATGGCGTAGGCCACCTGGAGCTGGAGCCGGTCGGCCAACCCCGCCGCCACCAGGTTCTTGGCCACGTACCGGGCCATGTACGCGGCGGAGCGATCGACCTTGGTGGGGTCCTTGCCGGAGAAGCAGCCGCCGCCGTGGGGCGCCATACCGCCGTACGTGTCGACCATGATCTTCCGCCCGGTGAGGCCGGTGTCGGCCTTCGGCCCTCCGATCTCGAACCTGCCCGTGGGGTTCACCAGGATCCGAACGCCCTCCGCGTCGAGCTGGAACTCGCGGAGCACGGGGTCGATGACCTCGGCGCTCACGTCGGGCCCGAGCAGGGTGTCGACGTCCACCTCCTCCCGGTGCTGGGCCGACATGAGGACGGTGTCCACGCGAACCGGCTTGCCGCCCGCGTACTCGATGGTCACCTGGCTCTTGCCGTCGGGCCGCAGGTACGGAATGACGCCCGCCTTGCGGACGTCGGCCAGGCGCTTCGTCAAGCGGTGGGCCATCGCGATGGGGATCGGCATCAGCTCGTCGGTGTCCCGGCACGCGTAGCCGAACATCATCCCCTGGTCGCCGGCGCCGAGCGCGTCGAGGTCGTCGTGCGAGCCCTCCACGCGGTGCTCGAGCGAGTCGTCCACGCCGCGGGCGATGTCGGGCGACTGTTCCTGGATCGAGGTGATCACGCCGCACGTCGCCCCGTCGATGCCGAAGTTCGCGTCCGTGTACCCGATCTCGAGGATGGTGTGCCGAACGACCGACGGGATGTCGACGTACTCGGAGGTCGTGATCTCGCCGGCCACCATGACGATCCCGGTCGTCACCAATGTCTCGCACGCCACCCGGCCCTCGGGATCGACCTCGATGATGGCGTCGAGGACCGCGTCGGAGATCTGGTCGGCGAGCTTGTCGGGGTGTCCTTCGGTGACCGACTCGGAGGAGAACAGGTAGCCCTTCCGCATACAGCGCCGGAGTATACCGGCCGGCGCCGACGCGACCCGTCTACCGGGCCAGGAGCTTGGCCAGGCGGTCGCAGATGGCCGAGGCGAGCTCGCCTTTGGTCCAGGACCGAAGCGGCTCGTCGTCGCCGTGACGGGACAGGATCGCCGCGTGGTTCGTCTCGGAGCCGAACCCCGTGCCCTCCCGCCCGACCTCGTTCACCACCATGAGGTCCAGGCCCTTGGCCCGGAGCTTCGCCCTGCCCGCGGCTTCCAGGTCTTCGGTCTCCGCGGCGAACCCCACCAGGACCCGGTCCCCCTCGAGCTCGCCCACCGCTCGAAGGACGTCGGGGGTGGGCACCAGGACCAGGTCGGGCGGGCCACCGTCCCTCTTCAGCTTCGTCGGCGCGACCTCCTTGGGCCGGAAGTCGGCCACCGCCGCGGCCATCACCACGGCCTCGGCGTCCGGGGCCGCCTCCAGCACGGCCGCGCGCATCTCCTCCGCCGTGGTCACGCGGACGACGTGGGGGCCATCCGGCGGCTCCACCGTCCCCGGGCCCACCACGAGGGTCACGTCGGCCCCCCGGGCGAAGGCCTCCCGGGCCACCGCGAACCCCATCTTCCCGGTCGAGCGGTTCCCCACGAACCTGACGGGGTCGAGGGGCTCCCAGGTGGGACCGGCCGTGACCACGATGCGCCGCCCGGCGAGATCCCGCCCCCGGGCCGCCACGTCCTCCACCGCGGCGAGGATGTCCTCCGGCTCGGCCAGGCGGCCCATGCCCTCGTCTCCCGCGGCCAGCGACCCGACGGCCGGGCCCACCACCCGGGCCCCCCGCTCCTCCAGGGTCCGGACGTTCATCCGGGTCGCGGGGTGCTCCCACATGCCGGTGTGCATGGCCGGCGCCAGCACGACCGGGCACGTCGCTTCGAGCAGCACGGAGGTGAGCAGGTCGTCGGCGATGCCGGACGCGAGCTTCGCGATGACGTTGGCCGTTGCCGGCGCGACCACGACGACGTCGGCTTCGTGCGCCAGCTTGACGTGAAGGACGGTTCCGGGCTCCTCCCACAGATCGGTGTAGCAGGACCGGCCGGAGAGCGCGGCGAACGTGTCCGGGCCCACGAAGCGCGTGGCCGAGGCGGTCATCACCACCTGGACCGTGGCCCCGGCCTGGGCCAGCAGACGGGTCAGGATGCAGGCCTTGTAGGCGGCGACGCCGCCCGTGACACCGAGCAGGACCCGGCGGCCTCTCACGGCGGGGGCTTCACTCCCTGGCACCTGCAGGCCTCCATGGCCCCGGGCAAGCTCCCCCAGGGACCGGTTACTTGATCCCGACCCCTTCGGGGCGCTCGCCCTGGATCTTGCCGAGGGAGATCTCCTCCAGGGCGATGGACAGGGGCTTGTTCGTGAGGCCGCCCGTCTCGATGAGGGGCGGGACGAACTCGCCGCGCCCCTCTCCCAGCTGGTTGTAGTAGGAGTTGATCTCCCGGGCCCGTTTGGCCGCCAGGATCACCAGCGTGTACTTGGAATCGACCTGCGCCAGGAGGTCGTCGATCTTCGGTTCGATCATGGGTGCGCACGTCCTTCTGTCGGAGCGATCGGAGGCCGGGACGCCTCGATTATAGCCTCGACCTGGGCCGTTGCCTCGTCCACGTCGTCGTTCACGACCACGTGGTCGAACCAGGGGCGCTGCCCCATCTCCCAGCCCGCCGTGGCAAGTCGCGCGGCGAGCCGCTCCTCGTCCTCGGTCCCCCGGGCCCGGAGGCGCCGTTCGAGCTCCTCCATGGACGGCGGCACCAGGAAGATCAGGACGGCCTCGGGCACCCGCTCCTTCACCAGGCTGGCACCCTGGACGTCGATCTCCAGGATCACGTCCCTTCCCTCCGCGAGGGCCCTCTTCACCGGCGCCGCCGGCGTGCCGTAGCGGTTGCCGAACACCTCGGCCCACTCGAGCAGCGCATCGCTCCCCACGAGCTGGTCGAACTCCTGCTCGGACAGGAACGAGTAGTGGACCCCGTCCCGCTCGGAGCGACGGCGTGGACGGGTGGTGGCGGAGACCGACAGCATGAGGTGGGGACGCCGCTTCAAGAGCCGCCTGACGACGGTCCCCTTCCCGACCCCGGAAGGGCCGGAGACGACGAAGAGGGTTCCCCGCCTGACCAGGGCGCGTTACTTCTTGGCGAACTCGCCGAGGAGGGCGTCCCGCTGCTTCGCGCCGAGCCCGCGGATCCTCCGGCTGGCCGAGATGTCCAGCTTCTCCATGATCTTCCTTGCCCGGACCTTCCCCACCCCGGGCAGGGACTCGAGGACGGTGGACACCTTCATCTTGCCCACGGTGTTGTCGTCCTGCCTGGACAGCATGTCCCTCAGCGTGAGCTTCCCGGACTTCAGCTGGCCCTTGAGCTCGGCGCGCTTCCTCCTCGCCTCCGCGGCCTTCTCCAGGGCCTGCCTGCGCTGTTCCTCGGTCAGGACGGGTAGCGGCATGACGACGCTCCTTTGCTCGGTCGGGGTCGGAAACCCCGCGAGTATAGACACGCCCTCCGTCGCGGGGCAACGCGGGCCAACCGCGCGACCTGCGGTTTCGTCGATGCGCCGGTTCGGCCCGCCACCGCGCGTCAGCGGATCGCGGCGAGCATGGTGCGCGCGGCCCCCGCCGGGTCCGGGGCCTCGGTGATGGGACGGCCCACCACCAGGTAGTCCGCGCCTTCTTCCACGGCCTCCTCCGGCGTGAGGACCCGGGCCTGGTCGTGACCGTTCGAGCCGGCCGGCCGGATGCCCGGAACCACCAGACAGAACTCCTCGCCCATCACCTCGCGGACCACGGCGACGTCCTCCCCGGAAACCACGGCCCCGGCCGCCCCGGCGGCGTGGGCCTCGAAGGCCAACGACGCGGATGACGCCAGCGACTCCCCGGACAGGCTGGACAGAACGGTCACCGCGACCACCGCAGGCATCGGGTGGCCGGACTCCTCGGCGCCTTGCGCCGCACCGCGCACGGCGGCCTCCACCATGGCCTCACCGCCGAGGGCGTGAACGGTGAACATGGCCACCCCGAGGCGAGCGCAGTTGCGGGCGGCCCGTTCCACCGTGTTCGGGATGTCGTGCAGCTTGAGGTCCAGGAAGATCGGCGAGGAGGACCGGAGGCGAAGGACCGATGCCGGCCCGTGGGCCGAGAACAGCTCGAGCCCCACCTTCAGGAGCCCGGCCTCGCCGCCGACGGCCCGGGCCAGGACCTCGGCCCGGTCGATGTCGGAGACGTCCATGGCCACGATCAGCGGGTTGGCGGGGCGGGGGATCACTCCGCCCCCGCCCCCTCCGGCTCGGACAGGCGGAGCCGGCCCCGGAGGTCCCCCGGAGAGGCCAGCCCCTTCGCCTTCAGGAAGCCGGCGATGCCCTCGACGATCTCGGCGGGCGCCGACGGGTTCACCAGCATGGCCGTTCCCACCTGGACCGCCCACGCCCCTGCCAGCAGGAACTCCACGGCGTCGTCGGCCGAGGCGATCCCTCCGACGCCCATGATCGGGACCTGGGGCAGCGTTTGCGCCACCCGGAACACGGCCGCCACCGCGATGGGGCGGATGGCCGGGCCGGAGAGCCCGCCGATCACGGCCCCCAGCCGGGGCCGGAGGCGGCGCACGTCCACCACCATGGCCGGGATGGCGTCGATCAGCGTGACCCCATGGGCCCCGGCTCGCACGCAGGCCCGAGCCGCCGGCCCGAC
>Ga0184634_10000272_pt1 | contig 12711 bp, 10 predicted proteins | sample PLM31_200_b1_FD_133016 | JGI IMG/M metagenome (GOLD analysis project Ga0184634, IMG submission 133016) | Groundwater sediment microbial communities from an aquifer in East River, Colorado, USA - PLM3-1_200_b1 | ecosystem: Environmental > Terrestrial > Soil > Riparian zone | place: USA: East... | reverse complement strand
GGACCGAAACTCGTATGAAGCCACGGTCATTCGCGTTGGCCGAGTGTTCCATGTCGTTCACGCGGCGTGCGCCGACAAGAGAAAGCGTTTTCTCAGCCAGGCGCTGACTCCATCCATCACCAGCACAATGACAAGCACAAGCAACAACACGGTCGCCAAGCGGCGGTAATCGAGACTCTGCAAATAGATCTGAATAATAAAGCCGAGCCCGCCAGCGCCGACGAAACCGAGAATCGATGAGGCGCGGATGTTGTACTCGAGCATGAATAGAACCTGCGCGAGCACCGCGTTGGCAGCCTCGGGGATGATGACGAAGCGCACCAATTGTAGTTTGGAAGCGCCGGTGCTTTGTACTGCTTCCATGATTTCCGGATCTGTGCCTTCGAAAAGATCGGCGTAAATCTTCGCCAAATAGCCGACCGTATATGCGGCGATGCCGAAAGTACCGGCCAATGGGCCCAAACCAAGGACGATGACAAATACGATCGCCCAAAGCAGTACCGGAATCGTGCGAATGCCGGCCGCGACAAAACGGGCGGCGCTGGAAACCCACGTAGAAAAAAGTCGGCGCGTGGCCAGGATGCTCAAAGGCAAGGAAGCGAGAAATCCCAGAAGGGTGCCGGCAAAAGACATCTCGACGGTTTCCCAAAGGGCCGCACTGGCGGTGGGAAGAACCGCGACGTCCGGCGGGAACATCTCGGAGCTGAGAATCCCTAGATTGCGCACCCCACGCGCGAGGCGCTCGCGATCAAAGAAGCCAAGGTGCGTCAGGACCGCGATCAGAAAGAGCGCGGCCGATATCGGCAAAAGGAGTCTCGATTTCAAACGCTCGCCTCAAGTTGTCGTGTCTCGAGGGATTCATTGCCGATGAATCCCGCAGCGATTTCGCCATGGTTCAGCGCGACGACTTCGTCGCCGAATTGTCGCGCCAAGCCGATCCGATGCATGCTCATGATCAAAGTGATCTCTTCTTGTTCCGCGGCGCGCTTGATGCGCGTGAGGATTTCCGACGCCAGGGCGAGGTCTAGATCCGAGGCGAATTCATCCGCGATCACTACCCGCGGATGCTGCAGCAGAGTGCGGGCGATGGCGACCCGCTGACGCTCCCCGCCGCTCATGCGAAACACGGGTTCAGAGCTCTTGTGCGCTATGCCCATGAGGTCGAGAGCCGCTTGAGCTTTGTCTATTTCGTCGGCGGGGAATAGACCAAAGAGGGCCTTGCTGTCGCTAATCCTGCCCAAAGAGCCCATCAACACGTTGTCGAGGGCGGATGAGTTTCTGACTAAGCCCAATTGCTGCGGGATATAACCGATCAGCGAGCTCAATTGGCGTCGGCTGAGCTCATGCGTGGGCTGGCCGAAAATACTCACCTGACCGGCATTGGGCTTCAGGATTCCGGCCAGGACCCTTAACAAAGTCGTTTTTCCGGTACCGGAGGGGCCCATGATGACGGTGTGTTTCCCCGCCGGAATTGCCAGTGAGACGTCTTTGAGCACCGAGTCGTGGTTACGATAGGAGAACCAGACTCGGTCGGCTTGCAGGACAAACGGGGCGGCTCCGTTGTCGGTCACAGGCGCTCCGTAAACTTGAGGTTGGCGAGCTTAAGATATTTCTGCAGAGGGCCGAGATGTTCGCTCGCCGTAGTCGGCTTGAATCCGACGAAGATGCTCGAAATGAACGAACGCATGAGATCGTGATGCTCGGGCGCTCCCAGCTTGGTAATCGTCTGCACGGCACGGGACCGTAACGGGTCTTTCAATTCCTTGCTAAGCACCACCGCGTGGGATGGGATCGGGCCCTGCTGCTCGACGATGCGCGTGCCGGCGAGGACTTCGTTGTAAAGCTTCTCAGGCACGTCACCGGCGATCACCGTCGCATCGACTTGACCTTGCTTCAGGGCTTGCCAACACTGACCGTAACCACCGCCGAAGAGAACTTCCTTAAAAAAAGCCTTTGGGTCGGCCTCTTTCCCTTCGCCGGGTTGCAACAAATTCATTTCGATCATTCGCCCTATCGGCGCGACATAACCGGAAGTCGAAATCGGGCTGGGAAAGCAAGCGCTCCGTCCCTTCAAAGACGGCAAATCTTTATGCGGCGAATCGGCGGATACGACCCAATAGGAGTAATAATAAGGTGCGTCTACTTTCTCTTTGCCGTGCAGTACCTGGCGAATTTCAGCCAAAGCGACTTCGGCGCCGCCGAGCCGTACGGCCAATTGCGCCGACCAAGCCGACATGAAGGCCAGGTGAGCGTGGCCGAAGCGAAGCGATTCCACCACCGCGGCGTAACTGGTCGGCACGTAGATCTCGACTTTGGTGCGGCCGCCTAAGCCTTTCTCCAGGAACTGTTGCAACGGTTTAGCTTTTTTGAGCATTTCGTCGCTCGCCACGGTGGGCTGGATGGCGATCACCAGTTTGTTTTGCCCAGAGGCGCTACCGCCCAGGGCCGCCAGCCAAGCGAAGGCGAAGATTGAACTTATCAACCAGGGAAAGATCGGTTTCATTTCCTACTCCTTTTCACTTGATCCGCCGGCTCATATTGACTATAAGTCGGTCGTGTGGTGAATTGTTTATACATTAGCAATTAAATAGTTTAGCGTAGATGAAATCAAAAGTTCGTATAGTCGAAAGTAAAAAGTTTGTCAAGCCGATGGAAGAGCCTAAGACAAGCCACGCTATAGAGGATTATCTAAAGTCGATTTATCAGCTCGCCGAAGAGGCGCAGCCGGTGATTGCGGCGCGTATCGCGGACGAAACCGGGGTGTCGCCTTCCACCATATTTTCCACGTTGCAACGTTTAGCGCGCGAGGGTTACGTCACGGTCAATCGTCGCAAAGAGATCCAACTAACCGCGGACGGTAGGAAGGTGGCGGAGAGAATCGTCCGCCGGCATTTTCTCACTGAAAGATTTTTGACGGATCTATTGGGCCTCGATTGGGTCAAAGCGCACCAAGAAGCGCATCGCATGGAACACGCGATTTCTCAGGAGGTCGAGGAGCGCTTGGCCAAGCTGCTCAGTCATCCGACCACTTGTCCACACGGCAATCCCATCCCCGGTGCAACGTCCGGTCCCTTACAGAAAACCATTCCTCTGAGTGAAACTTCGGACGGGCAAGATGTCGAGCTCGACTACATCACCGAAGGAGGCGAGCGCGATGTTCGCCTGCTCGGCTACATGCAAGAGCATGGGCTGCGCCCCGGTGCGAAAGTTCACATCCTCGAAGTCGCGCCGTCGCTGGGCATGATGACTCTAAAGGTTGGCGAAGATCAATTTTCGCTGGGTATCGAAGCTGCGAAGAAGATCCGCGTTCACTGACGGGTTCTCCGTACCGCCGTGGGGTACGAGCTTTAGTCGTTTTTCGCTTCGGTAGGAGTTTCGGCCGACTGGCCGTTGGGCTGTTGCAGTTTGGCAAGCTCGCCGGCGAGAAATTCAATTTGATCGCCAATCGGAACGTCACGATCGATCAGGATTAGCTCCTGATCTTTGATCCGACACCGGCCGCTATGGACCCGGTAGCCGGCCTCGCGCAGTAGTTTTTCAGCGCGAACCTGGAGGTTCATCGCTTTCGCCGTGCCGATCAATTCTTGGAGACGGGATTCCTGCTTGTTTTTTGCTTGGGCCATAGGATCGACTCTCGCGATTGAGCTTTAATTATCACTCAAAGGCGCCACATTGTAAATCGCCTGGCAAATTTTTTGTTTGCAATTCAACTCCGCCTTGTTATCGTACGTCGAGCGAATCGGAAGAAAGCGCTGGCTCACGGGTCTTCGACCGGCTTTTACGCGCATTTTTTTAACTCGTGAGCCCAACATCAGGAGGGATGTATGATCAAAAATATCCTTGTTCCTCTCGATGGCTCGGAGCATTCCAGGGCGGCGCTCGATTATGCCATTTGGATCACCAAGAAATTTGACGGCACGCTATTCGGCCAGCATATCATCGATACCATCTCCATCGAAGGAACGTTCTTTCACGATATTTCCGGTTCCCTCGGGTTCGAGCCTTATCTCGATTTCTCGAGCAAAATGCGCGAGATTCTTGAAGAGCGCGGCAAAGCCATTCTCGACGATTTCGTGGCGCGCTGTGAGAAAGACGGCATTCGCTATACCACGGTTCTCGATATGGGCCTCATCGCCAATGAGATTTGCGACCGCGCCAAGGTCTCCGATCTCGTCGTCATCGGTCATCGCGGCGTCAATGAGGAGTTTTCCACCGGGCTTTTGGGCACCACCGCCGAGACCATTACGCGCAAGTGCCCCCGGCCGGTTTTTGTCTCGACCAAACAGTTCAAAGCGATCGACCGGCCGTTGCTGGCCTACGACGGCAGCCAGCGCGCCAGCTCGGCGATGGAATCGGCCGCCGAGTTTTGCACCGTGCTGCGTTTGCCGCTGACCGTACTCGCTATCTCCAAGGAAGAATCCCTTGCCCAAACCAATTTACAGCAGGCGAGATCCTATCTCAGCTCCTACGCAATCGAGGTGAAGTATGAATCCGCGCGCGGCTACCCGGAGCAAAAGATCGTCGAGTATCTGGTAACCTTGAATCACGATCTGCTTTTCATCGGTGCTTACGGCCATCGGCGGATTATCAAAATGGTCCTCGGCAGCACGACCGAATACGTGTTGCGCAATTCCCCCTGTCCGGTTTTTTTGAATCGTTAGGTTTCCGCAGTTCAAGTGCTCACACGTTCAAGGAAATAGACTGATGAAATTTCTGGCGGCTGCGGTTCAAATGCTCGCCTCGGATGATAAGGCGGCGAATCTCAAAGAGGCGGAGCATTGGGTGCGCCAGGCGGCCGGCCAAGGCGCGCAGGTGATCGCGCTGCCGGAAGTATTTATTTGGCGCGGCAGTAAAAAATTGGAGCGAGAGCTCGCTGAAGAGATTCCTGGTCCTTCGTCCACAGCCATGGCCGAGCTGGCGCGCGAGCTCAAAATCTATCTTCTCGCCGGATCGATTCTCGAAGCAATTCCCGGCAACCACAAAGCTTACAATACCAGCCTACTGTTCGATCCGGCCGGTCGACTGCTCGCATCCTACAGAAAGATTCATCTCTTCGATGTCGATCTTGCCAATGGCGTTTCGCTGCGCGAATCGGACACGCGCGCCCATGGTGCCGAAATAGTGACGGCGCAAACCGATCTCTGTGTCGTCGGGCTATCGGTCTGCTACGATCTGCGTTTTCCCGAGCTCTATCGGGGATTGGCCAAGAATGGCGCGCAATTAATTTTCGTGCCGTCCGCTTTCACGGCTTACACCGGTGAAGCGCATTGGCGGGCACTGCTTCGCGCCCGTGCCATCGAGAATCAAGCCTACGTTATCGCGCCGGATCAGTTCGGCAAAAACGCCAAGAGCTTCGAAGCGCACGGTCACAGCATGATCGTCGATCCCTGGGGCAAGGTCCTGGCGGAGCTTGCCGATGGCCCAGGAGTGATTACCGCTGAGATAGACTTGGAATACCTCGCCAACGTCCGCGCCGAGTTGCCGGCGCTGAATCATCGCCGGCTGACGTAGGTGCCAGGCCAAACGCTGATTTGCCTCTATCCGAATCGTGCCCGCGGATGCCGACGAACTCCGATAGGCGTTGCGGTAAAATTGAGGGCGCAATGAATTGCGCCCCTACGGCGCCTAGAATGACACCACGCCGCATGATGTCGCAATAAATTTTGTTTCACGCGCGCGCGGAATCGCGGCGATCTCACCTTGAATTCATTCAATCCCGAACGTAGTGTAAAAATAACATCTGTGATTCTGGGCATGAAAAGAATTGAGATCAAAAACCGCCCGGTTATCGGTATTCTTCCGTGTCAATGTTTCGAGGTGCACGGTCTTGGTTGAATCGTTGCTGGTTGCGGTAACCCGAGTTTCGACGATGTCGGCCGGGACAATGTTGACCGGCGCCACCGGCTTTTTTTTCGAGCGCGCCGGCCGGCTCTATCTCGTGACGAGCCGTCACGTCGTGTTGGATGAGGCCAGCAATCACCGGCCGGATCGACTGGAAATCGAGTTGCACGTCGATCCGAAAAATATCGCCGTGGTAACGCAGATGTCGATTCCACTTTATCGGGGCAACCAGCCGGTTTGGCGCCAGGGTGTCGATTCCGGCGGTAGCGTTGACATTGTCGTCGTGGAGCTGCAGCGGACGGCATTGCCGCAGACGATTCTTCTTTCAAGCTTTACTCCGGATCATCTCGTCACTGAATTCGATCAGATCGAGATAGGAGCTCCGGTACTGATTGTCGGTTTTCCATTGGGATTTCATGACAATTTGCATCACCTGCCGGTGGCTCGGCAAGCCGCGATTGCGTCGGCGTTCGGCATTCGTTTTCAGGGACAAGGATATTTCCTGACGGACGCGAGAATGCACCGCGGCACCAGCGGAGCGCCGGTTGTCGCGCGCATGATGGAACGCTCCGGCCGCGCCGATTTCCCGTGGATGTTGCTGGGCGTGCACGCCTCGCGTATGGATGTGAGCAACCGCGATATCAACGAGGATGAGCGTTTGGATCTGAATTGCGCTTGGTACGCTGATATTCTGCTGACATTGACCGACGAGATCGCGGTCACGCCAGAAAAAAGTGGCAATTGTTAATCTTTCGCCAGCGAAACAGGGCGCAATGAAATGCGCCCCTACGGGGCCGATTTTATTTCCACGTTTTCCACGGGCTCGACTGTGACTTTCACTTCCAGCGTTTGCTCGCCGCCGCCGTTGATGACGCCGCGCAGCGGTGTCACGTCGGAGAAGTCACGGCCCCAGCCGATGGTGATGTGCTCCAAGGAAGGAGTCACGTTGTTGGTCGGGTCGAGGTCGATCCAACCTATTTCCGGTATGAACAAGGACACCCACGCATGGGACGCATCGGCGCCGATCCGTCGCGCCTTACCGGGGGGCGGGCGGGTGAGCAAGTATCCGCTGACGTAACGCGCGGCAAGTCCGGTCGAGCGCAAGCAAGAGATCATCAGATGGGCGAAATCCTGGCAGACGCCGCGCTTTTGTTCGAAAAATTTCATCACCGGCGTGGCCACACCGGTCGCTGCGACTTCGTATTTAAACTCGCCGTGAATTTTTGCCATCAGCGCCGCGGCGGCTTCTAAAATCGGCCGGCCGGGCGTGAAGCACTCACTCGCGTAGGCTCGCAGATCGCGTTTGACGCGGGCGTGCGGCGACTCGAAGAGAAACTGAGTCGCTGCCAAAATCGCCGGTTCGGGACGCCACGCGGCGCGATAGCGAAGCGCTTCCCGGACGCTTTCCCAATCGGGCGTTTTGCCTGATTCGATTTTAGCCGGCTCGGTCACGTTTACGCTCGTGCGTGCGACAATATCCAATTTATTGTGCGCCGACTCGATGGCGATCTCAGTGACCGGATTGCCAAACGGATCGATGAATTCACGCTGGAGAGTCGGCGTGGGCTCGATGGCGACTTCATGCGTCTGGGTGCTCTGATGGTTGAGCGGCCGGGGCGTGAGATGAAGGTGCTGATGGGAGAGCAGCGCCGGTTCCGAGTAGTGGTAAGCCGTATGATGCTCGACCAGATAATGACGCGCGCCGTTTTGACTCATGCGGCAAAGCTCGTCTGCGGGCGCTCGCCGGCATGAACAAAGAACCGCTGCGTCAGCTCATCGGAAAGTCCGTAGGCGCATCGTTCGCATGCCACCAAAAGGGCGGAAAGCGGCTCGCCCTCGGATGGACGGAGCTTTTCAAGATAAGCAAGATCGAATCTCCTCAAAGCCTCAAGCAGAGAGTGCGGATCGTTGAACGGCTCAAAGCCAAGCCGCGTTTTTATTTTTTCCAACTGACCGCCGAGCGCAGCCAGCTGATAACAGACCGAGTGCGGGTTGGATTCATCCAAAAGCAGCAGATCGAGCAGCGGCAATAGCTCAGGCTGGCGCTGGTAGCGCGCCCGGTAAGTAATGCTGACGTTGCCGATTTCCAGCAAGGCGCCCAGCACGATCTCGCGATCGTCTTCGGGCAGGGCGAGAACTTGAGTTGTAATGGAGCTTAAAAACGCCATGCGTTCGAGCTGGCGTCCCATGACGAGAAACTGCCAGGCATCATCGCGAGTCATATCGTCGAAGGCGTAACCGGCGAGGGCGGTGCAGGCGGGCAGCACAGTGTCGAGAATCGTCAACGCGGCCTCGAAGTTTTGCGCTGCCGGCTCGTGCGCCCGCGCCAGTCGCTGCACCGTGCGCCAGTGATCGAGCGACATACGATCGCGCAACTGCGTGGCGCAATAAAGCACGCGCGCCGTGTTGGCGGCCATGCCGTTAATTACCCGCGGGTCTCCAACCGCGGTAATCAACCACTCCGCGCCTGTGGTTGTCGAGGTTTTTTTCTTGCCCTGCGCCGCCGCTGTGCTCTCCACTGCCAGCTCGCGCAAGCGCGCCCTTTCCGACAAATTCGTCAGCACTTTAACTTCGGCCAAGCGCGACGGATCGCTCTCGGTCAGCCGCTGAGCCGTGGAGCGCAGTAAACGGCCGACGTTTTCGACCCGCTCGGCATAACGACCCATCCAAAATAGATTTTCCACGGCACGCGACGGCGAATAGAATCCGCCGCGGACGATATTGCGGGCGCCGAGGCGCGGCAGCAATAAGGATTGCCATGGCGCCATGGTGTCGCCTAACACCCAGACGTCTTTGCTCGAGCCGCCGCGCTGCATGGTGATGACTTCAGTGGCGGACTCAGGCGCGACTCGTGCGAGGCCGCCGGGCATCACTTCATAATCATCGCCGCTGGCGGTGGCGTAAAGCCGCAGACCGACGACGCGCGGTTCGAACTGCTGTTTTTCGGTCGACCAGGTAGGTGCCTGGGAGAGCCGCACCCACTCTTGCGCCACGAACGCGTGCGGCGTTGCGCGCATGCGCTGCGCCAGAGTTTCGCGTCCCGCCCGATCTAAAACGTGGCCGAAAGTCGGCTCCAGCTTCATGGATGGAAAGGCCGGCTTGATCACGAGCTCGGGCAGATGACTAACCGCGTGTTCAAGCGCCGGCGCTTCGCCGCACCACCAGCTCGCCACCGACGGCAGGGCCAAAGGCTCGCCAAGCAGGGCCTGGCAAATCGCCGGCAAAAAGCCGGTGAGAGCAGGCGATTCAAGCACGCCGGAGCCAAGCGCGTTGGCGATTACCACGTTGCCCGCGCGCGCGGCCGAGATCAGGCCGGCGACACCGAGCGTCGAATCGGTGCGTAAAGCGGCCGGGTCGCAGTATTCATCGTCCAGGCGGCGCAGCAATACATGGACGCGTTTCAGCCCCTGCAGAGTTTTCAGATAGACGCGATTCTCGCGCACGGTGAGATCCGAACCTTCGACGATCGGGTAGCCTAAATAGCGCGCGAGAAAGACATGCTCGAAATAGGTTTCGTTGTACGGGCCGGGAGTCAACAGCGCGACCAGCGGCGCTTCATCGTCGGTCGGCGCGATGGCCGCGAGCTGCTGTTGCAGCGTGCGAAAAAAATTCGCCAATCGTTGCACGCCCAGGGAACGAAAAATATTTTCATACAAGGGCGTGACGATGAGGCGGTTTTGCAGCGCGTATCCGCCTCCGGAGGGACCCTGGGTGCGATCGCCGATAACCCACCAGCGACCATCGGGAGAACGGGCGAGATCGCAAGCGTAAATGTGCAGGTAAATCCCGCCGCGCGGCTCAATGCCGCGGCAAGGCCAAAGATAGTTGTGATGACCGTGAATAATTGCCGGCGGAATCAATCCTTCGCTAAGCAAGCGACCACGGCCATATAAATCGGCCAGCATATCGTTCAACAGTCGCGCGCGCTGGGCGACGGCGTTGGCGAGAAAATGCCACTCCTCTTTACCGATCACGAACGGTAAGAGATCGACTTCCCACGGGCGGTCGGTGCCTTTGGGATCGCCATAGATATTGTAGGTCACGCCATCCTGCTCGACCGCACGGCGGATTCGGTTGGCGCGGCCAGATAGCGCCGACCGGCTGGCGCCCCTCGCTGCTTTGGCTAAACGCTCCCAGTGCCGGCGCGGCCGGCCTTCGGGATCGAAAACTTCATCGTAGCGGTTGCTTTTGGGAAGGTAATTCATAAAAGCGGGGAAACGAGCCATGAAAGACGGAAGTAGTTTAGAATCTTCGCTGCCGATCGTCGCGCCGTACAAGAGGACAACCACGGCGGGTTGCCCCTACATTGTTCGTTGTATCTTTTATCTTTTTCAAATAAACGCTCGCATCTTGTGAATCAACGGTTACGGTTGTTCGCCGTCGACTAGCAGGCTGCTGAAAAACACTGTCGGAGTCCTTCGACGGTGCTCAGAGCCCGTCCTGAGTCTATCGAAGGAACGAACGGAGGGGTTTTGATATCATTGAGGATTTTCCGTTCTGCTGAGCCGGTCGAAGCATGAGGCTCTCGAAGCATTCCGAACCTTTTTTCAGCAACCTGCTAGTAACATGACGAGCTGACATGGTTTCTATATTTTACGCAAATCGAGGGTGAACGGAAACTCCAGGTCGATAGGCGGTTCGCCGACGTCCAGAGTTCCGGACGAGTGGCCAATGCGGAAAAAGCGCTCTAGGCGGCGACTTTCGGCCTCAAACGCGTTGACGGGAAAGACCTCATAGTGGCGCCCGCCGGGGTGCATGACATGGTATTGGCAGCCACCGAGGCTGCGTTTCATCCAGCGGTCGACAATATCGAAGGTGAGTGGGGTATGTACGGCGATGGTTGGGTGCAGTGCCGAGGGCGGTTGCCAGGCGCGATAGCGCACGCCTGCGACGAATTCTCCGACGGTTTCGGTGGGCCGCAGCGGCAACGGCGCGCCGTTGCAGGTAATGGCGTAACGATCCGGTGGCAGTCCCGTCGCTTTGACCTGCAAACGTTCCAAGGAGGAATCTACGTAGCGCGCGGTGCCGCCAGGCGCACCCTCCTCGCCCAAGACATGCCAGGGTTCGAGGGCAGCGCGCAACTCCAAGTCGATGCCGCGCACGGCGTAGTCGCCGTATTTAGGGAAGCGGAATTCTAAGTGCGGCGCAAACCAACCGGCGTCGAATGGATAGCCGCTCTGATTGAGCTCGGTGATGACATCCTCGAAGTCGAGCCAGACGAAATGTGGTAGGAGAAAGCGGTCGTGCAGCTCCGTGCCCCAGCGCGTCAAACGTTGCGGCTGATAGGGTGTTTTCCAAAAACGCGAGATCAGCGCGCGCAAAAGGAGTTGCTGGGTGAGGCTCATGCGCGCGTGCGGCGGCATCTCAAAGGCGCGCATCTCAACCAGTCCCAGACGCCCGGTGGCGCTGTCCGGCGAGTACAGTTTATCGATGCAAAATTCGGCGCGGTGGGTGTTGCCGGTGACGTCGATCAGCAAATTACGCAGTAACCGGTCGATTAGCCAGGGTGGGCAGCCGTCCGTATCTGAACCGGCGCGCCGCTCCATTTCGCCGAAGGCCACTTCAATTTCACGCACCGAATCATTGCGCGCTTCGTCGATGCGCGGCGCTTGCGAGGTCGGACCGATGAAGAGCCCGTTGAAAAGATAAGATAGCGAAGGATGGTTATGCCAGTAGCTCAAGAGGCTGCGCAGGAGATCCGGCCGTCTGAGCCAAGGCGAGTCCGCAGGCGTTGCGCCGCCGAGAGCGAAATGATTGCCACCGCCGGTGCCGGTATGGCGACCGTCGAGCATGAATTTTTCCGTGGACAGGCGTGATTCGCGCGCCGCTTCGTAGAGAAACGTCGTTCGTTCGGTCAATTCATCCCAACTCGAAGACGGATGAATGTTGGCCTCGATGACCCCCGGGTCAGGAGTGATGCGGAAGTGAACCAAACGCGGATCGCGCGGCGGCTCATAGCCTTCAAACAGAATCGGCTGGTTCATCGCTTCGGCGGTTGCTTCCGCGGCGGCAACCAGCTCGAGGTAGTCCTCCAGCGCTTCGACGGGGGGCATGAAGACGCAGAGAACGCCGTTTCTCGGCTCAACGCACATAGTCGCACGCGTGATCCACGCCGCGCTTTCATGCCGGTTCGGCATCCGATCGGTTTTGTCGCGCTCGTCGACGCTGCCTGGGCGTTGCGATGTCGCTATGCTTACGCCTCGCGCCGGTTCGACTTTAACGTGAAATTGCGCGTGGCTCGCCAGGGGTGGAAATTGCTGTGCTAGATCAGGCGGGAAGGTTACTGGGTAATCGCTTGGGATAGCCCAAGGCTGCGAATCGAGGGGCAGCCGGTAGCCCATGGGCGAATCGCCGGGAACAAGATAGCAACGATTGGCGCGCAAATACCAGCGTCCGCTACGCCAATGTCCCGTCCGCAAGTCGCGCACCACCGGCAGCGCATAGCCAACGACCTGCTTTAAGTCTTGCGTAAAGATACGCATGAGACGCTCGCGGTGGAACTGATCTTCGAGCCGTGAATCGAATGGATCGACGTTGGCAGGCAAGCGCCGCTCGCGCCACATGTAATAGTAAAGATCTTCATAGCCGGGAAAGACAAAGCTCGCGTCCAAAACGAGCCGCTCGGCGACGCCACGTAGAAACTGGCTTGCGGTAGCATCTGTCGCCTTGCCGGCTTGCGTTTCATCGGCGATCAACGCTTCGTCACGCCAGATCGGCTCGCCGTCGGCGCGCCAGAAACAGTTGAGTGACCAGCGCGGCAACTGCTCGCCGGGATACCATTTGCCTTGTCCGAAGTGAACGAGACCTTGAGCGCCGTACCGTTTGCGCAGGCGGTGATAAAGGTCCGCTGCCAACCTGCGTTTGTTCGGG
>Ga0184634_10000271_pt1 | contig 12713 bp, 11 predicted proteins | sample PLM31_200_b1_FD_133016 | JGI IMG/M metagenome (GOLD analysis project Ga0184634, IMG submission 133016) | Groundwater sediment microbial communities from an aquifer in East River, Colorado, USA - PLM3-1_200_b1 | ecosystem: Environmental > Terrestrial > Soil > Riparian zone | place: USA: East... | reverse complement strand
CGTAGGCGTAGGTCGTGACCTGCCCGAGCGGATCGATGATCCGCGTGACGCGGTTGTTGGCGTCGTACTCATAGACCGTCACGCGGTTTAAGGCGTCGATCGTGCGGGTGACGTTGTGGTTGGGGTCGTATTCGGTGCGCGTGGCGTGCAGCGCGCGCAGGGCCGCCTTCTGCGCGTCGGTCAGAAGCGCGATATCGACTGGATAGCCCAGCGCCACGCGCAGGGCTTGGTACTCTGTGCTGTTGCTCTCCGCCAGGCCGTTGCCGATGGCGTCGATGGTGGCGATCAATCGGTCGTCGCGGTCATAAACGAAGCGGGTGTGCTGGGCCTCGGCGGTGGCCACTCCCGGCGTCCCGCCTCCCGCGGCACTCGTACTTCCCTGTACAGCGCCAGCGGCCCGGGTGATGTCGACGCGATTGCCGACCTTGTCGTAAGCAAACCGGGTTTGGACGCCGTCCGCAGCGGTCTGCGTGATCAGCTGATTGCGCGCATCGTAGACATAGGTGGTGAGGCGGCCGAGGGCGTCGGTCTGCGAAAGGCGGTTGCTGACGGCATCGTAGCTAAAGCGGCTGATGCCGCCCTCGGCGTCGGTCACTTGGATCTGCCGGTTTAAGGCGTCAAACGCATAGCTCGTCTTGTTTCCGTTGCCGTCGGTCATCTCGGTGCGGTTATAGACCCGGTCGTAGTCGTGGGTAGTACTATTGCCTTCGGCATCGGTGACCGACCGCAGGTTGTTCTCGGCGTCGTAGTCGAAGGTGGTGGTTTCCGCCTCCGGTGCGCCGAAGGCGGTGGTCATGGTGATGCGGTTGCCTCTAACGTCGTAGGTGAAACTGGTACTTCTCCCTTCCGCGTCGGTGGTTTTGATATAGCGGTTGGCCCCGTCATAGGTGAGGCGTTGAATACCGCCCTTGGCATCAATAATGGTGATGCGGTTGCCCACCCCGTCGTATTCGAACTTGGTCTGGAAGTTTAACGGGTCGATGATCTTGATGTTGCGGTTCAGCGCGTCATAAACATAGCGTGTGATCGCGCCACGGGCATCGGTGACTTGCAGGCGGTTGCCGACCGCGTCGTAGACATAGTTCTGGCTATGACCTTCGGAGTCGGTCTGCCGGGTGAGGCGGTTATCTAAGTCGTAGATGTACTGGGTGGTGCGCGCTTCTAAGGTCCCCGCCGCACGGGTTTGCGCAATCAGATTGCCAAAGCTGTCATAGTCGCGGTGGCGGATGACCCCTAACGCATCGGTGGTGTCGGTCAGCCGGTTGACGGCATCGTAGGCATGCGTGGTGAGGCGGCCTTCGGCATCGGTGGTCTTGACCCGGTTGCCGTTGCCGTCAAAGGCGAACCGGGTGACGTTGCCTAAGGCGTCGGTGCGCGTGACCTGGCGGTTCAAGGCGTCATAGGTCAAGGACAAGCTTCGGCCTAAATGGTCGCTGGTGCGGGTGGTGTTGCCGACCTTGTCGTAGGTGTAGCGCTCGGTGAAGAGGTCTTTCAGGGCCTGTTTGTCGGCCAGGGTCAATTGCGCGACGAGTTTGCCTTCGCCGGTTGCGGCATCGATAAAGCCCAGGCCCTTGCGCATGTTGCGGTAGAGCGGGCTGTCGGCGGTGGTTAAGGCATTGCCCACCCCGTCGGTCTTGGCAACGAGTTGGTTGAACTCATCATACGTATGGGTGGTGACTTGCGCGTTTTCGGGGCTGTCGATCACGACTTTGCCGGTCAGATCGACATGGGCGCTTACGCCGATCTGGATGCTGGTGCGGTTGTGGCGGCTGTCGTAGGTAAAGACGGTTTTGATGCCGTTCCCGTCTTCCACCAGGACCAGGCGGTTGTCTTTATCGAAGGTGAATTTGGTGACGTGACCGTTTTCATCGGTGGTGGCGATTTCATTGCCGTTGGCGTCGTATTGATGGGTGACGGTGTAGCGCACGGACAGGCCGGTGTTGGGATCGATGACCGCCGGGCGGGTTTCTTTCAGCAGGCGGTTGTTTTTGTCATAGTCGAAGTCGATAGGGTGGCCCAGGCTGTCAGTGACGCGGATGCGATTGCCGGGGGCGTCGTAGTCATAGCGGGTGGTATTGCCCAAGGCATCGGTCTGCGCGATGAGCTGGTCTTCTTCGTCGTAGCCAAAGCGCAGCAGTTGGCGCTTGGCGGGCGCCAACTGGGCGCCCATCAACACGCTCACGCGGTTTAGGTTGGCGTCATAGCGGTATTGGGTGACCTGGCCCACCGCATCCGTGGTTTGCTTTAATAAGTTGTCTTGGTTGTAGACGTAGTGGGTGAGGTTGTTGTTGTGGTCTTTGACGGTGATGCGGTTGCCGACGCCGTCGTAATCATAGGTAGTCTTGAATTGGGTGAGGACGCCCTGGGCGTCCGCCACTTGCGCGCTGAGGACGTCGAGCAGGCGGTTGTCCTCACGGTAGACGTAAGTCGTGGTGCGGCCTTCGGCGTCGGTCAAGGCAGTCTGGTTGCCGATGACGTCGTATTGGAAACGCGTGATGCGATCGGCCGCCGCGCCACTGAGGGCGGGATCGGTGACCGTAATCAGCATGTTGTTGCGGTCGTAGACGTAGATGACGCTGTGGCCGTTGGCGTCTTTGACCGAGACCCGGTTGCCGACCGAATCGTAGCTGTTGACGGTGACGTGGCCTTCCGGGTCGGTGACGGTTAGGAGGCGGTTGTCGTTGTCGTAGGTGTAGGTGGTGACGTTGCCACGGCCGTCGATAAAGCTCGTGCGGTTGCCGAAGTGGTCGAAGCTCGCAAACATGGTGTTGCCTTGCGCGTCGAGGGTCTTGATGTTGTTGCCGAAGGCGTCGTAGAAGAACTCGGTGATCTGTTGTTTAGCCGGGGTAACGAGATCGGTTTGATCGAGATAGACTGTCTTTACTTTCAGGTTGCCAAAGAGGTCGTACTGAAAGCGCGTGAGGTCGCCGCCCGGGGTCTTGATCTCGATCAGGTTTTGTTTGGCGTCGTAAGTATAGTTGGTGGTAAACAGCGCCAGGATCGCCTGTTTCTCGGCCGCGGTGAGCTCGGAGACGAGCTTGCCCGCCCCGGTCGTGGTATTGATGTACCCCAATTCCTTGCGCTTGTCTTGATAGAAGGCGTCATCGGAGGTGATGAGGGCATTGCCGACGGCGCTAGTTTCGGACGCGAGCTTGTTGAACGGGGTGTAGGTATAGCGGGTGACGTTGTCTTCGTTGTCGATGCGCGTAATGAGGTTGCCGTTCGGGTCGTACTCTAAATGGGTGGTGTAGCGCTCCACGAGTTCGGCGACCTCGGTCGCGGTGAGCTCAGAAACGATTTTGCCTTGCCCGGTCAAGGTATTCACATAGCCGAAGTCCCGGCGCAGATCGCGGAAGTAGGGATCGTCGCTCTTGGTAATCGCCTCGGCATTGGCGTCGATAACGGTGATCAGGTTCTCCAACAGGTCGTACTGGTAGCGCGCGGTGAATCCGCGCGGCTCGGTGACAGTCAAGAGCGCGCCGTTGGCGTCATAGGTGTAGCGAGTAGAATAATTGGCCTTGATTTCGTCAGCCTGGGCGCGGTAGGCGGCATTAGTCGAGTAAAGGTTGGGATCCCATAGTCCATTTGAGATCTGGTAATAGCCGTTCGTATTACGCCAGTCGATGTATTCCTGAAGGTTCGATGTCCTCCGCGCGTTGCCTAGCGCATTCAGCATTACTGTGGCCCCACCGTCATACTGGTTGGTCCTCGCGTTGAGCACAAACGCATACTCGAAGACCGTGGTGTTGCCCATGGCATCATCGATCGACCGCAGCAGCAGGGTCTTGCCGGTGGCGTCGGTGGAGTCTAGGGCGTAATGAAACTTGATCTCGCGCGTGTCGTTGAGATTGTTGTCCGAAAGAATTATGCGCGAGATCGAACCGTCGACGAAATACACATAGTTGGTGACGTGGCCGGCGCGATCGGTCACCCTCTCCAGCAAGCCGCCCTGGAACAGGTAGGTGACCAGCACCGCGCCGGTCTCGTCCTTGATCTGGGAGAGGTTCCCGCCGGAGTACACGTAGGTGAGCACATGGCCCTGATCATCCCTGACCTCAACCAGCTTGCCGGCCTTGTAGATAAAGTCCGTGCTGACGCCGTTAGTGTCCTGGCTGCTCAAGAGCGTACCGTTGTTGTCGAAGGTCAGGCGGCTCTGGTTGGACCGTACCAGGGTGTAGAGCTTGGTGGCCGAGCTAAAGGTGATCTCCTCGAAGGCCCCGGAACCGTCGACCGAGAGATACTTGCCGCTGGCACTATCGAAGTTAAACAGGTACTGGCTGGCGTCGGCATTGAACAGCGTGAGCTTGTTCTTGGTGATCTGGGAGACATCGAGCTGCACGGAGCTACTTACGGTCCAGAACCTGCCACGTCCGTTGTAGGTCCGGACCAGGGAAAAGTCTTCACCCTGGGAGGGCAGGAAGGCGTCGAGGTGACGGATCATCAGGTTGCCGTTACTGACGTTGACGTACAGCTCCTCCTCGTGCCCGGCGACGCCTTCGCGCGTGCGATCGTTGCGGTTTAAGAGATACAGGGAGCTGTCCAGGAGACCGGTTTCGAAACCGCCGATAATGTTTGCCATATACGTCCCTCTTTGTCCGGATTAACTAAAAATCACTAAAATGAGCTAGCTTCGGCAATACCCCTACTGTTAGCCCGTTTAACTACCCTAAGTTATCCAAAGATTGAAAAAAAAGTTTAGGGGTGAGCCTATAATTTTTTGCCTACCTATCCCTGGAAATTCTAACTCGATGAATTTAAAGTCATTTTTCTATCCCCAGCCTAACTCGCCGCCGCCGGTCAATGATGGGCGATAGGATCAGCGATGCCATCCGGATCTCCCAACGCAAAACCGCCGGTATTAAGGGGCAAAAATAACAGCAGCCCCGCCACGTGCGGCGCCGCCATGGAGGTGCCGGAAAACGTCGTCACCCCTCCGCCTTTGCGCGTGGAGAGGACCGCGACGCCGGGCGCGGCGAAATCCACCGGCGGATTCCCGAAATTGGAAAACGCGGCAAAGACGTCGTTGGCATCGATCGCGGAAACCGTGTAGACGTTCGCATGATCGATGTGGGCCGGTTCATAGAAGCCGGCGTGGTCGCTGTCGTTACCCGCGGCAATGGCAAACAAGAAGCCCATATTGGCGGCGTTGATGATTGCATCATGCAGGCTTTGAAAGTGACCGAGGGCGCCCAGGCTCATGTTGACCGCATCGCCCGGCACGGCATGAGTGGCCACGAAATCCACGCCGGCAACGACCGCATCGATGGTGCCGCCGCCGCTGTTGTCCAGAACCCGCAGCGGATGCACGACGGCGCCGGCCGCGACACCGACGACGTCGATGGCATTATTGAGCGCTGCGATGGTTCCTGCGACATGCGTGCCATGACCGTTGCCGTCGTTCGGCGAGTTCTTTCCGCGCAGGACGAAATTCGCACCGGTACCGACGTTTAAATCCGGATGATCCAGGTCGATGCCGGTATCGATCACCCAGGCATGCTTGCCGCTGCCATCCAACGGCCCGCCGACACGCGCGATCCCATAAGGCGTTTGCTGCGCCGGCTCCCGATCTACCACGGCTTGACGGTGAATCGGCGCGGCCTCCAAAGCCGGCGCCAGCGCCCAGGCGATGCCGTTTTTCTCGTAATACTTCACCCTGGGATTGCGCGCGATATTCGCCGCGGCTTGCGCCGATACGGTCGCGGAAAATCCCTTGAGCGCCTTTTTATATACGAACCTGACTTGCCCTCCGTGAGTTCGGGCCAAGGCATCGGCCGTTTGCGAGACGGAACCGACATCATCATGAAATACAAATAGATAGCTGTTGTCGGCGTCTTCAAGCTGTTCCTGCGTCGCCACGGGCACGCCGGCATGGGCGTGCGCCGCGACACTCAAAATCACGAATACGGCTACTGAAAACTTAAACCGCGCTAAGATTACCTGTGTCATTTCAACCTCCTCTCATAGAGTGAACCTGCGTAGATACCGGAATATATCCAGAGATTGCGAAATTTGTTTAGGGGGAGAGAGACTTTATTTATTTCTTGACAAGATTCCGCAGTAGCGTTTAGTGTTGGAGTAACGTCGGGCATAAGGAATATCATTAATTTTCAGTATGTTATCTTCAGAAGATAAAGCGGATTCCGATAAAGACCTGGTTTTAGCAACGCGTTTTGCTAAACAAGGCGACTTTGAACAGGCTATTGTTCATCTTAAATCTATTCTTGCCTCTGACCCCAAACATGAGGTAGCGGTGGGAATGCTGGCGGCGATTTACGCTCAAATCGGCTTGCTCGACCGTGCCATCGATTATTATCAGCGCACCCTGGCGATCAACCCCCAAAACGTTCTAGCACGGTTTCAATTGGGCTTGACGCAGTTGACGGCGAAGCGGCCACGGGAGGCGTTAGCGACGTGGAAGCCGTGTCTCGACCAACCCGGCGAATTCCTCGCGCATTTTCATAGCGGTCTGGCGTTGCTTCAATTACAAAAACCGGCCGAGGCGCGCGCCATGTTCGCGCACGCGGCACGGCGTATGCCCAAGGCACACGCGCTATACCCGCAATTGCAAGATCTACTCAGCCGCTTAAGCCACTAGAAACGGCATGGAAACCGCTAAAGATTTGGAACAGGCCATCCAGCGCTACGAGGGGTATATCAAAGCCGACGCCCAAAATCCTCTGCTGTGGCTTAATCTGGGCGACCTTTATCACAAAGCCGCGCGTTTCGATCAGGCGATCGCCTGCTACGAGCGCTGCCTGCTTCATCAGCCGGGCCATGCGCCCGCGCGCAGCCGTCTGGCGTCAGTGATGATCTCCCTGCACCGCTTCGACCAGGCGGAGAAGTTTTTAAAAGAACTTCTTAAAAACGGCGAATCTGACCCGGCGTTGTCGCATAATCTCGGTCTTGCGCTGTTTTACCAAGACCGCTGGCCCGAAGCGCGGCAGCGTTTTGCCGACGCCTTGGCGCATGGCCTAAAGACTGCCGCCAACTTCGCCTATCTGTCGCGTAGCCTGCACCATATGGGGATGATCGCCGAGGCACTGGAGGCATGCCGAAGCTGGGCCGAGCTCGCCGGCGACCAGGACAGCAAGGCTTATCTCGCGCTGCTGGAGATGGACAACGGCAATATGGCGCTGGCGCGGGAGCTGGCGCTGGCGGTATTGGCCGAGAGTCCCGATCATGTCGACGCCAACGTGGTCGCGGGCTCGTCGTCGGTCGAACGGCAAGAGATGCGACAGGCGCGCGATCAATTCCTCACTGTCCTGCGACAGCAGGCTAATCATGGGCGCGCCTGGTTGGGGCTTGGCCTGGTCCATCTGTACGAACAGGAATACCCGCAGGCAATCGAAGCGCTGGAGAAGGCCGTGCGCTTAATGCCGGACAACCCAGGAACGATCGTCGCGCTCGCCTGGGCGCGCTTGGCGGCGAAGGATGCGGCGGGGGCAGAACAAACTTTTCATCATGCTATCCGGGTGGAGCGGAATTTCGCTGAATCTCACGGTGGACTGGCGGCCGCGCTCGCATTACAAAATAAAGTTGATCAGGCGAAAGAAGAAATCAGAATCGCCACCCGGCTGGACCCGGCTAATTTTGGCGGCGTGTTTGCCAAGACGATATTACTAAAATTGGAAGGAAAAGATCGCGTAGCAACCGAGCTGCTGGCCAAGCTGCTGCAACAAGCGCCGGCAGACGGCGCCCCGGCGCTAATTGACCACATACTAACCTATATGAACAAAAAGCCGCCGCAAACACCCGCACGGAAATGATCAAAAATTATTCAGATTCGATCACGTCGGCGTAACGTAGAAATACCCCTTCCAGCCGTTCGTAAGCACTGTCGGGAATGCGCGTCATGCGGCCTTGGATTTGCACCCATTGCTCCGGGCGGGTCCGTATTTCTTTATTAACCACCCAGATAACCTGCGCGCCCAGCGCCTCGGCCTGAGGATACAAACTGCAATAGGGACGGGCGCGACACAAACCGGATTCAAAGCCTCTAAAGTTCGCTAGAACAATATAAGGCCGGGTAGGTTTATTAAAAACTAAAGCTACGTCTTTAGCGGCTGGATAATCGACCGAGGTTGTGCGTGTTATAACAAAAGATGGGCCGCAACCAACGGTACCGGCGAGAAACAACGCTGCCAGGGTTAACCGTAAAGTGCGAAGCGGCATAATCTGTATCCACCAATTGATGTAAGAATAATTATAGTGTATTACCGGACCCAACCTCAGTTATGTAAGTTATCCAAAGATTTGGCCGGCATTTTAGGTAGGCTCTAACGAATTTAAGGCAAATCGGCAGAAATAGAGCTTCGCCACTTGACGCCGGGATCGGTTCGCGATTAGCTTGGTGTCCTGAAGATTTGAGGGCATAAGCCTCCTGACTAACCGGATAATTACCATGAAAACCAATACTCCCCGACTTGATGTAGAAGAGCTGCTGCATTTGGCTATCCATGCAAGCCAGCAAAACCGGCATGAAGACACCATGAATTATCTAAAACAAGCCCTCGAAGTCGCGCCCGATAACGGCAAGGTTCATTACTTATTGGGCGCGGAGCACGCGGAAATCGGATTGTATGACCGCGCTGTCACCGATATGGAAAAAGCGGTGAAATTCGATCCGAGTTTAGTGACCGCTCATTTTCAACTCGGTCTACTGCATATTACCTCAGGACGAGTAGATCAGGCAGCCAAGGCATGGAAACCATTGGATGCCTTGGGCGACAATAATCCGTTGTATTTGTTCAAAACCGGCATGTTGCACCTGGTGCGAGATGAATTCGATGAGTGTATTGATAAATTAAGTAAAGGCATCACGTTAAACACAATGAATGAGGCCCTTAATAAAGACATGCGGCGCATCATCGATGAAGTCAAAGGGCGGGAAAAACAACCGCCGGGTCTTGGCGCGAAAACCGATAAGCCAAAAAAATCCACAAGTCATGTTTTGCTTTCCGCTTATCGGAATAATAAAGAAGAAAAAGAATGACGAACGCGATATTAGAGTCTTTTCCCAGGCTTCCAATGCCTAAAAATGCGTTAATCCCCTATGTCTCGCATTGATGGCTTAAGCCAGGTAATGGAGGTACTGCGCCGCCAGATGGCGGAGAACGCAAAAAAATTGGAAAAAGGCAGAACTACCCCATCAACTATATCTACCGACCCGAATAAAGTTAATAAGATCTCTGCCCAGGATTTACAACAGCGCATACGCGAACGTTTACGGCCTTTAGGCTCGACGACTGGATATAATCAGAAGGCGGCTCGTATTTTTTTGGAATCGGTGCTGACCTGGGAATTTGGTGAAGATTTGGTGCACGATCCGCGATTTACCGATTTGTTGAATGAAATTAACCAGACGATGGAGACCGATGCCGAATTAAAGATGCGGCTACAAACCCTCATTCAACAATTACAAGAATAACCTGCTTTTGCTCAATAACTCACATCGAATTTATTTAAGCTTTCATAAGCCTGGCGTAGCAGCGCCAGCGCGCGCGCATGTATTTGTGAAACGCGCCCGGTCGAAACCCCTAAAACCTCGCCTATATCTTTAAAATCCACATATTGATAATAATGGTACTGAATCACCAACCTCTCTCGATCGGGGAGGGCATCGACAATGGGAAGTATGCGTTCTTGTAATAACTTCAATTCGCAACAATGATATGGATCATCCGCCATTTTCTTGGTTTCATCCAAAAACATGCCGGAGTCCTCAAGCATATAACCCAACGCCAACCCGATTGCTACATCCACCATTTCGTAAAATAAATCTCCTTTCGCATCGCCCTTTACTTCCTGCTTAAGCGATGCGGCGCGCTCTCGGCGCAGCCTCCTTACAAAGGCGCCTTGTTCTAATTTCTCGCTGATTTTTTCAATGCCATTAAGTATTGCACCATGGATTCTATAGCTCGCGTAGGTTTTAAAGGAGGCGTTTCTCGCAGGATCGTATTTATCAATGGCCTCAAGCAGGCCTACCGTTGCGTACTGCATATAGTCGGAGAATTCAAGCTCACTGCTCGGCCGGTGCGCATAGAGCTTGGCGGCAATGATGCGCGCGGTATCTAAATAATGCTCTACTAATGCTAATCGGGCGGTTTTATCTTGCTCTTCAATGAATCGCCGCCAAAGCGTGGTCTCGTCTTGGACGGTCAGCGCTGCCTTTTTTATTCCACTCGATTCCACTGACTGGCATTAATTAACGTTAATGGAAACTGCCGATCAGAGACTTTACCACCAGATTCCAGCCATCGATAAGCACAAACATCAGCACCTTGAGAGGCAGAGAAATCATCATGGGCGGCACCATGAGCATACCCATGGACATCAATATACTTGAAACAATCAAATCAATAAGAAGAAAGGGAAGGAAAATAATAAAACCAATTTGAAACGCCGATTTCAGCTCGCTCAACATGAATGCCGGTATTAATTGGACATTGCTGATGTCATCCAAAGTCGCCGGCTGCTCGCTTTTCGAGACCTCTATCATTAACGCCAAGTCCTGCTCGCGGGTCTGCCGTACCATAAATTCGCGCAGCGGCGCCATACCGCGGTTTAACGCCTTGTCGGTACTGACGCGTCCTTGCATATAAGGCTGAAATGCCTTGTCATTTATCTCTTTAAGCACCGGCATCATGGTAAACAGCGCCAAAAACAAAGCGAGGCTTATTAAGACGGTGTTGGGTGGCGTTTCCTGCATGCCGAAGGCATGCCTAAGCATGGAAAGCACGATGATAATCCGGGTAAATGAGGTCATGACGATGAGAAGCGCCGGCGCCAGGCTTAAAACTGTAAGGCCCAGCAAAATTTTTATTGCGGTTGCAACTTCGGTCCGGGTACCCGTCTGATCCCAGTTAATCTCTATGCCCGGCAGACTGATGTCTGCCGCATAGGCATTGGTGCTCCAATAAAACAGAGCCGCAATGACCGGCCAAATAACAGTTTTGTAAGATTTTTGCACAAAATCAATTCGCGCTTTCTAATTTATTCCGGTCACTGCTAATCGCATCGACCAGCAAAAGCTTTTCTCCATGCTGGCTTAGCAATAGCGTTTTGCCGTCGATTTCCACTAAAAAAAGTATGGTTCTTGGCGTTAAGCGCTTACTCTCGAGCAGGCGAATCCGTCGACGGCTTCCGGTCTTACCTATCTCGACGCCGGTGATATATCTTTTGAGTAGATAAACCGTTCCCGCGGCTAATAAAACCACGACGATGAATATGCCCACTAATCGGGTTATTTGACTCGAGGAGATGTCATTCTCTTTTTTGAATGGTATTTCCGGATTATTGGAACTTATACTTTTATTAGGAGGAGGCGCTGAATGTGCGTTCTGTCCGGGGATCAGAAACAGAGCCACGGACATGATAATCACTAATCTTTTAAGCTCATGAGGCCTGCAGAATTTCATTAATACGCACTCCGAAATTATCATCGACGACAATCAAACTGCCGCGCGCAATCAGCTTATCGTCGAGAAACACATCCACCGGTTCGGCCGTAGCCTTATCCAGCTTTAATACGGAATTTTCCTTCAGGCTCATCAATTCCTTAACCGTCAATTGGCACTTCCCCATCGACACGGACAGCCGCAGTTTTAAACCTTGAATCAGCTCCAGATTATTGCCGAACAGGCTCCCGCCCTGTTCAGTAGCGTCCTGCAATTCTTCCAATTTAATCTTCTGCACCGATTTAGGAGAGGTATTTTTAAGATGATCCGCCATGAAAAAATCCTATTTTGAATGAATAGTTAACTGGATAGCTTTATTGCCTTTATAAGCGCCGGGAAATCCTACACAGATTTCTTTTTCTTTATTGTCTTTAAGACAAACATGCAAGGGTTGATCGATCTTCTTCTCGAACCGAATAACGTCACCCACCGATATGCTTTGTATTACCGCCAACTCCAATTCCGCTTCGCCGAGCCATACATCGAGTTCGGCGGTTTGCGACGCCAACGCTTCGACAACAGAAATAAGGTTTCCGGTTGATTCTTGGCTCGCCGCTACTTTCCCCAGTGTCCTGTTGGTTAGCTCCGGACTTAGCAACAGATGAAATTTTTCCCCGGCAAAACCAAGATCTATCAGTACCGCACCCGATCCCCATTTCCACGTCTCCTCCGGCGGCGCCTGACGAATAATATCGGCGCGCTCTTGTTTCCCAAGCAATCCGGTAAACACGGATTCAGCAAGGTCAAGTAACGCCTTATTCACCAGCTCACACAGCAGAGGCGAAGGAGGCTCTTCAGTTAAAACGGAACGCGCGCCGCTTAGTGACGTACTCAATAAGTTAAGCGATGGGAAAGACGCATAAATTCCAACCCAGCACTCGGGAGAGATCGAAACACGCCGCCAGTTAGCAGCTCCGCCGCCGATACTTTCTTTCGCGTTATCGGCCGCTGCCGCGGCAACACTCATCGCATTGTCCAGCAGCCACTTTTCAGTCCAGCCCGCCAGTATTTCCTGTACGCGGACATGAATAAACCCGAACTCGGTTTTATTGATCAACTTGAACGGCCGTATGCGCATTAACGCTTCCTAAGATCGAACAACTGTTGGATCATTTCATTCGCGACGCTGATGATTTGCGAGCTTCCCTGATAGCCGCGCTGAATAATGATCATGTCGGTAAATTGCTGGGTAAGTTCCACGTTGGAAAGCTCAATTTTGTTACCGGCGAGCTTACCCATGACGTCCGCTCCGGGAGG
>Ga0184634_10000270_pt1 | contig 12721 bp, 15 predicted proteins | sample PLM31_200_b1_FD_133016 | JGI IMG/M metagenome (GOLD analysis project Ga0184634, IMG submission 133016) | Groundwater sediment microbial communities from an aquifer in East River, Colorado, USA - PLM3-1_200_b1 | ecosystem: Environmental > Terrestrial > Soil > Riparian zone | place: USA: East... | reverse complement strand
GCCGGCTCTGAAACTGGCGGAGGCGTTCCTCGACGCGGGTCTTCCGCTCGCGCCACTTCGCCTGCTCCTCGAGGGCGAGAAGAACACGGTCGGCGTGCATGGACCTGCAATACCAGATGGCGGACCGTATTTAACCGTGACGGTGTGGGAGTCCGGGGCGCTACCCTTCCTTCACGGACACGCTCGGAACCATGTACCGCAAGAACTCCGCGACGTTTAGTGCCTGGCTGATGAATTCCCGAAGAATGCCCTCCGACGCGTCGATCCCGAATACGACCTCGACGTTGTCGACCTTCCCGACGGCGACGAGCTTCGCAACGGTCTCGTCGCTCCCCGCATCCGTCACGTGGAGCCGGCCGATGAGGTTGTCCCCCTCCCGGTGCGTCGTGACACGGACGACGTACCCCTTGTTGTCGAGGTGTGTCCGCACGACCTCCCGCATCTCCGATTTCCCCTCCCTCGCCGTAAACGTCACCATCGCGCCGATGCGTTCTGGGGCCATAAAGACTGCTGCCGTTTCATGTCTCCGCGCGCTGCAGCAGTTCTCGACAAGCTTTTCTAGCTCTCGCGATTTCACGGGGCTCCGTGAGAAGGACAATTGCAATTGCAGTGATCGTTGCGATCATGTCCCTCGGCGCGATCCTTGGTCCCCAATCCCCTCCGAGCCGGGCGGCTCCCGTCCTGGAGACATACATCACGGGGCTTAACTTTCCCGTGGCCCTCGCGTTCGCGCCAGATGGTCGAGTCTTCTTCGGCGAGCTCTCGACCGGAAACATCCGAATCGTCGAAACCGGTGACCTACTTCCGAATCCGTTCTACACCCTTCCGGACACCGCCACGGGGGTGGAGGGCGGTCTTCTCGGCCTTGCATTCGATCCGCAGTTTCCCACAAGCCCATGGGTGTACGCGTACCAGACGTTCATCGATTCCACGGACGGAAACACTTACAACCGGGTCGTCCGAATCGAAGCCGACGGAAACACGGGCCTGTCACACGAGATTCTGCTTACCGGGATACCCGCCTTCGATATCCACAATGGAGGCGTCATTGCCTTCGGGCCCGACGGGAAGCTGTACGTGCCCACAGGTGACGCGACGGACGTCACGGATCCAGCAGTATCATCCCAGGACCTCAGTAGCCTAGCGGGGAAGGTTCTCAGAATGAACCCGGACGGAACCGTCCCGGACGATAATCCGCTCCTTAACGACCCGGAAGCGAACCCGTACGTCTACACGTATGGCCATCGGAACCCGTTTGGGCTTGCGTTCCACCCGACGACGGGCCGCGCGTACATCACGGAGAACGGCCCGAACTGCAATGACGAAGTGAACCTGCTCGTCCCGGGCGCGAACTTCGGATGGGGGCCGACGCAGACCTGCGACTCGCCGCCACCGCCTCCGGAGAACACGAATCAGGATGGTCCGGCCCCGGTTCTGCCAATCGCTTGGTACTCGCCGACGATCGCGCCCACGAACGCAGCGATTTATCAGGGTCAAAGATTTCCCCAGTGGCAAGGGGACCTCCTCTTCGGTGAGTTCAATACCGCCAACCTCCGCAGGCTCGACCTCGAGCCGCCGAACTACGACGCCGTCGTCGGAGAAGAGGTGATCCTCACGGCACCGGAGCCAATACTCGACGTGGAGTCCGCACCCAATGGAGCGATCTGGTTAACGACGCCGACGACGATCTATCGCCTCTTCGAGTCTGCGCAACCGCCTGAGGCCTCATTCACGGCGACGCCGGCTCGTGTTGGCCCGGGAGTACCGGTTGTGTTTGATGCCTCTGCCTCCGTGGACCCCGACGGGACGATCGTTTCGTACTCTTGGGACTTCGGTGATGGCGAGGTTGGCTCTGGAGCCGTAACGACCCACGCCTACTCCGCGTCGGGCACTTATCCTGTCACCCTCACGGTCGTCGATGACGAGTCGAATCAGGATGTCGCGATTGGATCCATCATTGTCAATTCAGCGCCGATCATCATTTCGAAGTTCCCCACCGCTAACATCATCCTCGAACTGAATCTCTCAACGACCTTCACGATCTTCGTCTCGGATGCGGATGACGACAGTCTCACCTACACATGGGAAGTGAACGGAGTCGTCGCGCCCTCGAACGGCCGTTCCTTCGAATTTCGTGCCGGGGCGGAGGGCACGTATTCCGTCACTGTTATCGTGTCCGACGGCTCCTTATCGGACTCGTACGAATGGATCGTAGCGGTCGTCGGTCGCGGGACGGCCTCACCCCCGTTCGTGTCGTGGATTCCCGCTCTGGTCGTCATCGGCGGCGTATCGATCATCCTGGCGTTGTGGCTCTGGCGACGCCAGCGTTAGACGCGCAACACACTTGGTGAGGATCGGTATCGCTCGACGTTCGCGCCGTGAATCTTTATACGCGTCTTGGCGTTCGGCGGGGGAAGGGCTCGTGGTCTAGCGGTTATGACGTCGCTCTCACACAGCGAAGGTCGCCGGTTCAAATCCGGCCGAGCCCATTCCCTCCGTTGGAGTCGTGTCTTCTCGCCTTGTTCGCCCCTCACTTTGCGCTTGGCATCGCCATCCGGTCGACCCCGGCCGGTGGTGGGTCCCGGAGCAGAACTGCGATCGCGACCGTCGTCGCAATCGCGCCGACGAGGTTCGCTTGGATCGGGATCGCGTAGCCATACGCATCGAAGAGGAGCCCGCCGATGAAGGGCGCGGGGAACGCGACGAGGCCACGGAACGCGGCGAGGCCACCCGTCACCCGGGCGCGCTCCTCCGTCGACGTCCAGTTCGCGAGATACGTCTGGAGAGCGGGCACCCAAGTCGCGGCCGTGAGGCCTCCGAGGACGCTGACGAGGGCGAAGTGTTCGACGCGGGTCGAGTAGATCCAGCCGAGCATGATCGGGATTCCCAGGAACTCCGAGAACAGGATCGACCGCTTCGGTCCGAACCGGTTCACGAAGATTGCCGTCGGCGGGAGAAAAATCGCGAAGGAGAGGGACCACACGGCCCCAATCACGGTGAGTTCCGTGTTCGAGAACCCATACGTCTGGCGGAGGATTCCATAGATGATCATCGCGGCGAGCCCCCATGCAAACGCGTCCATCGCCGAAATCACGTAGAGCCCGAAGACCTCCCGGCTCGGCCGGATGTCGAGCCCGAGGCGCTCCCGCCACGGCCGACCCGGCTGGACGGTTTTCACGGCTCCTGAGGTCTCCTGCAGGAGACTCGCGAACAGGACGAGGTTCACGACCTCGAACGCGAGCGCAATCCCGAAGACTGCGCCATAGCCGAGTCGATCCGCGACGACGCCGACAGGGATCGCGAGAAGCGCGCCGGGCAGGACCCAGAAGAAGGCGGTCGTCGCGTACGCGGACGCACGCCGCCGCGGGTCCGTCGACTCTGCGACCGCGGACTGGAGCGCGGGCGAGGAGATGAGGGCGAGGGCCATTAGGAGGAAACCGGGAAACACGAGCGCCGCGAGGGCCCAGGGCTGGGGCGGGGCGAACGCCCCTGCGACGAGGAGCGCCAGGGCGCCGATGGTCAGGCCGCTCCCGAGAATCGCGAGGGGCCGGCGGCCCCGGGTATCCGCGAGGTACCCGCCAAAGGGCTGCACGAGGGCGCCTACGAGGCCTCCGAGCCGGCTCGCGACCGCCTGCAGGAGCCCGACGGCGGACACTCCGACGCCGAAGCTCAGGATGAAAGGCTGGAGGATGACGTTCAGGACGCTCTGGTACATCCCGGAGAGGAAGTTCGCCGCGGAGATCGTCCGGACGTTCCCCCGCGGGAGCCAGCGAATCTGGCGGAAGGTGCCGGCCACGGGGCGGCGATTTCGCAGATGGAGATAAAGGCGCGGCTCTCGGCACCTGTACGTCCGTGTCCAACTTACTCAACGGAAGGATGCAAATTGCGACCGCAATCTCTTTGGCCCAGACCCTCGTGGTGTTTCCGTGAAGAAGCAGCAGCTCGAGATCCTCCTGCAACAGGTCGAAGGCCATCCGGAGCCCTCCGCGAACCTAGAGCAGTACGCGACACCCGCCCCCATCGCGGCGGACGTTCTCTGGTTCGCGCACACCCTGGGCGACATCGCAGGGAAGAAAGTCGTCGACCTCGGTTGCGGCACCGGGATCCTCGGGATCGGCGCGAAGCTCCTCGGGGCCGAGGAGGTGATCGCGCTCGACGTCGACGAGGCCGCCCTCGCGGTCGCGATGCGAAACGCACAGAAGCTGCAGGTCGATCTCTCGCTTCTCACGGTGGACGTGCGGGACTTCCCAGAGCCCGCGGACACGGTCCTCATGAACCCGCCGTTCGGCGCGCAGAACCCGCACGCGGACGTGCCGTTCCTCGAGCGAGCCCTCGCGACGGGTCCCGTCACGTACACGTTCCACAAGGCGGAGACGGAGACTTTCGTCGTGCGGAAGGCCCACGAGCTCGGCGGTGAACCGACACACCGGAAGGAGTACGCGTTCCCGCTGCCGCACTCGATGCCGTTCCACCGAGAAGAGGTCCGTGAGATCCCCGTGGTCCTGCTCCGGATCGCGCGCGGCGTGGACCGACTCTCACAGGGTCCGTAACAAAAGTATAAATCGAGAGGAGCGTTGAACGGCGGCTGTTCTAGGAGAGAAGACGGGTGCTTGAACGGAAGATCGTCCTGCCCGGCGACGTGATCGCCGCGACGGAGGAATACGAGGCCGGCGAGGGGACGTACGAGAGCGAGGGCCAGATCTACGCGGCGATGCCGGGAATCCTCGATCTCGATGGCGAGAACTTCGTCGCCCGCGTGCAGCCGTTCAACCCGCCCGCGGAGCTCAAGGTCGGCGACATCGTGTACGGCGTAATCGATCAGATCCGCCCGTCGATGGCGGAAGCGGCGATCGCCGCAGTCCACGGGAACAAGCGGCAGATCACGGGCGAGACGGAGGGCTCGATCCACGTCTCGAAGATTTCCACGGACTACGTCGACGACATCCGGAACGCCTTCCGGCTCGGTGATATCGTCCGTGCAAAAGTGATTCAAGCGCGACCTTCGCTCCAGCTCACGACCGCGGAGCCGAACCTCGGCGTTGTGAAGGCGGTCTGCAGCCGGTGCCGCGGCCTGCTGGAAGTCCGCGCGGGCGGGCTCTGGTGTCCCCGCGACGAACAGGCCGAGGTGCGAAAGGTCGCGGCGGATTACGGTCAACTTCGGCTCTCCGTGCCCGCGAAGGAGCTCGGCGCGGGCGTCGTGACAATTGCACCTCCGGGTGAAGGCGAGCGGCGGGGCCGCGGTGGCGATCCTCGAGGTCGCGGCGGGGGCGATCGTGATCGTCGCGGCGGCGGGCCTCGTGGCCGCGGCGGCGGTGGCGGGCGGGGACGCGGGGGCGGAGGCCGTCGCGACGGCGGACGGCCCAGAGATCGCTGACATCACTGACGTTTCATGATTCTTTGAGGCGAGAACCAGTCCCGAGAATCGCAATCGGAACACGCATGCAAAGGGATATGAACCCAGCACGGATACGATGAATTGTAGGCACTCAATATGGCTGCCGAAACGAACGAGGAGCTGTTGCAGGAGGTCCGGCGTCTCCGGACGGAGATCCAGCAACTCCGCGAAGTCGTGAACGCGTTGTTCAACGCGGTTTTCGAGGAATCGGACGAGGATTGGGAGTCGGCACCGGAGAGGGACGACCAGTTCCGTCTGTACAACTAGACACGTCCCGACCGCATACGCCCCGCAGGTGACCGACGAGCCCGTGGCATCTTTATTCCGGCGCGCCCGTTACAGACAGCCATGCGCGACGTTGTCGATCTCGTGCAGCAGCATGACGAATGGCGCCTCCGGCGGTGCCTGAACCTCCAGCCCTCAGAGAACGTGACGAGCGAACAGGTCCGGGCGATTCTCGGATCTGACCTTGCACACCGGTACACGCTGCCGTGGGGCCAAGAGTGGATGGGCTATCACGTTCAGAACTCGTACCGCGGCACACGCTATATCGACGAGATCGAGGCCCTCGCGGAGAGGCTCGCGCGCGAGGTGTTCAATGCCCGCCATGCGACGCTGAAGCCGCTGAGCGGACACCTCGCGGGCATGCTCACCCTTGTCGCGACGTGCGATCGAGGCGACACGATCCTCGTCCTCGATGCCCGCCATGGCGGGTACGACGGCTACCAGCCTGAGTACATGCCCTCGATGTTCGGGCTGAACGTGGAGTTCCTGCCGTTCGACGAGTCCGCGTGGACCCTCGACGCTCCGCCCGCGGCGGAGGCGATTCGAGAGATTCGCCCGAAGCTCGTCCTGATTGGCGGGAGTTTCATCCTCTTCCCCTACGACCTCCGGCCGTTGCGGCGCGCGTGCGACGAGGTCGGCTCGCTTCTCGCGTACGACGGAAGTCATGTGCTCGGACTCGTCGCGGGCGGTGCGTTCCAGGACCCTCTCCGCGAGGGAGCGGACATTCTCTACGGGAGCACGCACAAATCGTTCTTCGGGCCGCAGGGCGCGCTCTTGTGCACGAACCGCGACGATGTCTTTGAGAAAATTCTCAAAACCGTGACGTGGTGGATCGAGGACAACGCGCACTGGAATCGCATCGCGGCGACCGCACAGGCGCTCCTCGAGATGAAGGCGTTCGGGCGGGCGTACGCGAAGCAGGTCGTCGGGAATGCGAAGGCCCTTGGGCGGGCGCTCGAGGCGCAGCGGTTCCCCGTGAGATTCCGAGATCGTGAGTTCACCGAATCCCATCAGGTCCACTACGACGCGCACGGACTGCGCGACGGGTGGCACGTCACACCTGACGAGTTCTCCGTCCGCCTCGAGAAGAACGACATCATTGTCGACTCGGTCACGCGCCTCGGGGCTCAGGAGGTCACTCGGATGGGCGCCACGGAGGCGCACATGGAGCGGATCGCGGCCGTGATCGTCCGCGCGGCCCTCGGCGATGACGTTCGGAAGGAGGTTTCCAAAATCCGGAGCGAGCTGGCTCTGTCGTTTGTCTTCCCGCCGTAGCCACAAAAGGCCATAAGGTGGACTCCGCTTCCGATTCCCGTGACGGTCCCGGAACGGTACCTGCGCCAGGCGATTCTTCCCGAGATCGGGCCCGAGGGGCAGAAGAAGCTTTCCGCGAGCACCGTGGCGATCGTCGGCCTCGGCGCCCTTGGGAGCGTGAGCGCGTCCCTCCTCGCGCGGGCGGGTGTCGGCCGGCTGCGTCTCATCGACCGGGACGTCGTCGAGGTCAACAACCTTCAGCGCCAGGTCCTGTTCGACGAGGACGACGTCGACCTCCCGAAGGCGGAGGTCGCAGCCCGCAAGCTCCGGGCGGCGAATTCGTCGATCGAGATCGAGGCCGTCGCGAAGGACCTGAACTTTTCCAGTGCGGAGTCGATGCTAGCGGGCGCGAGCCTCGTCGTCGACGGGACCGACCACATGGAGGCGCGCTTCCTGATCAATGAGGTTGCGATCAAGCGCGGGATTCCCTGGGTCTACGGCGGCGCGATTGCGACCCACGGGATGGTCCTCGCGATTGTCCCAAGGGTCTCCGCGTGCTTCCGGTGCTTTCTCCCGCAGATCCCCCCGCCAGGCTCCCTCGCGACGTGCGACACCGCGGGGATTTTGAACTCCGTCTCAACCGCCACGGCCTCGATGCAGGCGACGGAGGCGCTGAAGCTCCTCCTTGGCCGCTCGCCGAGCGGGGAGCTCCTCGTCTTCGACGGCTGGGCGAACGATCTCGAACGCCTCCGGATTGCGCGACGCGCGGACTGTCCCGCGTGCGTCCATGGCGTCACGGAGTTCCTCGGCGCGAAGCGGGGCCAGGTCATCGCCGCCCTCTGCGGAAGCAAGACGATCTCGATCGACCCCGTGTACACGGGCGAGATCGATGTCGCAGAGATCGAGCGCCGGCTCCGGAAGCTCGGGCCTGTGAAGTCCCTCGGCTCCATACTCGTGTTCCGGACGGGCGACGCGACGCTTACGATCTTCCAGGATGGGCGGGCGCTGATCCGGGGAACGGACGACCCCGAACGCGCACGAGCGCTCTACGCGAAGTACATTGGGATGTGAGGCATTGGCGGGCCGGGCGCTTCTCCTGTTGAGCGGCGGGATCGACAGTCCCGTGGCGGGGCACCTGATGGCATCCCGCGGCCTCACGGTCCTCGGCGTGCACTTCTCCCTCGAGCCGATCACGGACGATGCCGCCGCGAGGAAATCGCGGCTCCTCGCGGAGAAGCTCGGCTTCGCGAAGCTCTTCGTCGTCCCCGTGGGCCCCGCGTTCGCGGAGGTCGCGAAGGGGTGCGACCGGAGGCTCTACTTCGTCCTCACGAAGCGGCTTATGGTCCGGATCGCGGAGGCGATTGCACGGCGGGAGGGGTGCGATTTCCTCCTCACGGGCGAGTCCCTCGGCCAGGTGTCGAGCCAGACCCTCCAGAACCTCCGGGCGATTGACCAGGCGACGGGCCTCACGGTCCTCCGGCCGCTCTTCGGGTTCGATAAGGAGGAGACGATTCGGATCGCGAGGACGATCGGAACGTACGAGATCTCCGAGGGTCCGGAGATCTGCGATCTCCTCGGCCCGCAGCATCCCGCCACGCGCGCGTCCTTGAACTGGGTGCTCGCGGAGGAGTCGAAGCTCGACATCGAGCGCCTCGTGCAGGACGCGCGGTCGAAGGAGCGCGAGGAAAGGTTGATATCCGCCTAGCGGTGTCGATTCGACTCCAATGACGTACTACCTCCTCAAGCCGTGCCGCACCGCGACGGCGTTCATCTCGACCCTCAAGAAGCCCCAGCGATTCCCGCTCGAGTCCGTCGCGGACCAGCTGCGGGGCGCGGGGGTCCGGGTCACGGACCTCAAGGTCATGCTCGTGGTCGAGGGCGACCCCGAGCTCACGTTCTACGAGTCCGGCAAGATGCTCGTGAAGACGGACGTGGAGGAGGTCGCGCGGTCCGCGATCGAGAGGGTGTACCGAGCCATCGGCGTGGCGGTGCGGGTCACCGCGGCGGCCGCGTGAAAGCCTTTAGCGGGTACGCCGTTTTCGAACGCGTGCGACGGGTTCTCGATGCGACCGCTCTCCTCAGCGGCATCTCTCTCGACGGCGATCTCTACACGACGCCCGAGGCCACAAGGGAGGTGCGGCGGATTGGCTCGACTCCGCAGCTCGATGCCGTCCTCTCTACGAAGGTCCGTGTGATGTCGCCAAGCGATGACTCGCTCGCCGCGATCGATGCGATTGCGCGGGAGACGGGCGACGCGTCGCGGCTCTCGCCGACGGACAAGGGATTGCTTGCCCTCGCCCGTGATGTCGATGCGACAATCCTTACAGACGACTACTCGATTCAGAACGTCGCGTCCCGGCTCGGAATTCCGTACGAGAGGGTCGTCGAGCGCGGGATTCGCGAGGTCGTCCACTGGTCCTATCGGTGCACGGGGTGCGGCCGCGCCTTCGAGGAACCGCAGAAGGAGTGCCCGGTGTGCGGGTCCCGCGTTCGCACGGCGCGGAAGCGTCCGCCAAGATCGTGACGCGCGCGCCGGAGAGACATCACGAAGGCCGGGGACTAGCCCCCGTACCGCCGCTGCCGCTGCTGGTACGAACGGATCGCCCGCAGGAAGTCGATCTTCCGGAATCCCGGCCAGTACACGTCGACGAAGTACAGCTCCGAGTACGCGAGCTGCCACAGGAGGAAGTTCGAGATCCGCTCCTCTCCGCTCGTCCGCAGGACAAGGTCCGGGTCGGGCAGGTCGCCCGTGTACAGCCGGCGGGAGAAGAATCGCTCGTCGATCTGGTCCGGTGTGACCTTCCCCTCCTGCGCATCCCGCACGACGTCCCGGATTGCGTCGAGGATTTCCTCGCGCCCGCCGTACGCGACGGCGAGGTTGAACATGTAGTTCGAGTAGTCCTTCGTCCGCGACTCCGCGTACGCGATCGCCTCTTTGACGTCCGGCGGCAGGAGCTCGCGGTTCCCGAAGACTTGGACCTTGATCTTGTGCTTGTGGACGCGCTCGTCGTCCCCGACCTTCCGGAAGTTCTCCGCGAAGAGCCGCATGAGTTCCTGGATCTCTTCCGAAGGCCGGTCCAGGTTCTCCGTTGAGAACGCGTAGACCGTGAGGATCTTCACGCCGATGTCGAGGCACCACTCAAGGACCTCCTCGAGCTTGTCCCGGCCCTTCTGGTGGCCCACGGACGGGTTGCCGAGCCCCAGGGCATGGGCAAACCGGCGGTTTCCGTCCATGATAATTGCGACGTGGCCAGGGACCTGGGCCGACTTCACCTGGTTCAGGAGCCGGCGCTCGTACGCCTGGTACGCCGCGTCGGAGATCATCTTGGAAATATCCGTGGCCATGCGGCTCGCCGCGCCATTTCGCCCTCTGTATTTAGGGGTTCTCACTTCATCCGCGGAGGCCGACGCGGCTCAGGCGAGGCGGAGGTGCTTGCAGACGACAAACCGAACGCCGTATTCCATGTCGGAGAACTGCGCGGGTCTTGTTGTCCACGAGGTCCGTGCGGAGCGCGATCTCGAGGAGATCCTCGGGGTTGACGTCGACGGAAAGGGCCTCCATCGCGGACCGCTTCGGGATCACGGTCCAAATGAACCCGTCGTCGTGGATCACCGCGCGGTGCGGACGGAGGTCCCGCGCGATTCCTCCGGCCGCCGCGGCCGGACCACGAGGCCGTGAACCTTCTCGCGCTTCGACGGTTCCGTGAGGACCGTCGCGCCTGCCGCGACCGGCCAGAGGGCCGCGTCCGGGACAGGAGGACCTTCCCAGGCCTCCCTCCGAGCTTCTTCAAGAAGTCCGGTGCCACCGTCGGGCTCCATCGGCCTCGGCGGGCTTCAACTCTCTCCCTCCCGCCCGTAAAGTTTATGGCCGTCCCGCAATTGTATTCGCTGACGAATCCCTTGCTCGGGCTTTTATGAAGTACAGTGAGTACAAGGAACTCTACGAGCACCTCCAGACACCGGAGGACATCGACTTTCTCGCGGAGAACTTTGGATACGACAAGGAACTGCTCCTCGTGATCTACACGCAGCGCGTTGTCCGGGACACGACGAAGCGGTTCTACCGCGTGAAGGATCAGGCGAAGAAGATGGCCTGGGCATGGCAGCACGGCCATAGCTTCGTCGAGGTCGCCGACCGGTTCCATTTCCCGCCGATCCTGGCGGCGCTGATGATCCTTGAGCAGCGGAAGATCTCACGGAAGCAGTTCTGGAAGATGCTCGGGGACCTTTCGAAGGTCCCGGAACGCCGCCTCGCGCAGGATCTTGCGCAAGCGTGCCGCACCGATATCGTGTACTCCCCGGAGGGTAGCGCCCGGCAGTATGCGCGGGGTCGTTGGGGCGAGTCGAAGCTCCAGGCGTGGCTCAATGCCCGCGGTCTCGAGTACCGGACGGAGAAGGACCTCCGCCCGGAGTACGACAAAACACCGGACATCCTCCTCCGCACGCCCGTCGAGCTCAACGGGTCCAAGAAATACTGGATCGAGTCGAAGGCGACGTTCGGCGATCCTCATGAAATTCGGCGGCACATCAAGAAACAGCTCGGGCCGTACACAGACCTCTTTGGCGACGGTGTCGTCGTCTACTGGTTCGGTTTCGTGGAGGACGTCGAGCTTCCGATGCCAGAGGGCGTCACGGTCCTCGACGCGAACTACTTCGAATCCCCGCCGGTGCCGTACGACTACGTGCCCCTGAACTCAGAGCGTGCGGCGGCGCACCGCCCGATCCGGAGCGCCGAGGTCGATTTCGCGGATTGAGCGCGTGAGCCCTTCGGGGCCATCCTAAAAACCCTTATACGGGGCCGTCGGATGGCCTCGCCGTGACCCAGGAAGAAGTCGTGCGCGTCCGCCTCCCCTCGACCCGCGACGGGGAAATCTTCGGCGTGGCGGACCAGCTCCTCGGCGCGTCCCGCATCCGCGTGATGTGCGCGGACGGAAAGTCCCGCCTCGGGCGGATCCCGGGGAAGCTCAAGAAGCGGATGTGGATTCGTCAGGGGGACCTCGTGATCATCCGGCCCTGGGAGTTCCAGGAAGGCAAGGGCGACATCGTCCACCGGTACACGAAGACGGAGTCCACGTACCTCAGCCGCAGGGGGATCATCCCGAAGAGCGTCGACATCTTCTGATCGCTCTCACGGGACAGAATCAAATTCAATAGTATAAGCACCACCGTTATCAACCCCCTGGTTCCGTCGGCGCGGTGGCCATGAAGAAGCCCGAAAGCGGTCGCGAGCTCCTCGAGCTCGGAGCGGGGTTCGGACTCCTCGTGTTCGGCATCGCGCTGAACTTGTTCACGTTCAGCATCGCCGCGGCCATCGTTGCGGACCCCGGTGGTTACGTGGAGTCCCTGATTCCCGCGACCGTGGAGTCCGCGGGACCGCGGTCGTCGTTCCGGTTCACGGTGTTGGACCTCGGCGTGAGTTTCGAGGACGCCTCGACCGCCGGGGACTCGCCGATCGCGTCGTACTCGTGGGATTTCGGGGACGCTAGCACGTCGAACCAGAGGAACCCAGACCACACATATGGCCAGAACTTCCGCGGCGTCGTTCGGTTCACGGTGCGAGACAACAATGGCCGAGAGAGCAGCGCGATCGCGAACGTTGATGCGGCCCCGGGCGTGCAGCTCCAGGGGAACAGCATGACAGACCCCGCGGACATCGCAGCCGGTCTCGAGGGTGGCGCCGTGTTTGCGCCGCTCATGAACGCGTTCGCCGCGCTCGCAGGGGCAGTGGCCGGGTTCCTGATGCTCTTCATCATGTGGCTCGTCGGCGCGTCGATCACGAAGGCGGGG
>Ga0184634_10000267_pt1 | contig 12770 bp, 6 predicted proteins | sample PLM31_200_b1_FD_133016 | JGI IMG/M metagenome (GOLD analysis project Ga0184634, IMG submission 133016) | Groundwater sediment microbial communities from an aquifer in East River, Colorado, USA - PLM3-1_200_b1 | ecosystem: Environmental > Terrestrial > Soil > Riparian zone | place: USA: East... | reverse complement strand
GCACCACGCAGGGTAACGACGGCTCACCGAAGCAGCTCATTCGCTACCAATTAGGCAACCATCTGGGCTCGGCCTCTTTGGAGTCGGATGATGCCGGGCAGATCATTTCCTACGAGGAGTATTACCCCTACGGCAGCACGTCTTATCAGGCGGTGCGGGGTCAGATCCAGACGCCCAAGCGCTACAGATATACAGGCAAGGAGCGGGATGAGGAGAGCGGGCTCTACTATGTCAGTGCTAGATATTACATAGCGTGGCTGGCCTGCTGGACAAGCACTGATCCTAACTCGCTAGGGGCCGGTCTAAATCTGTACGCGTACACATACGATAATCCGGTTCGCTTCAAGGATTCAACGGGCAGGCAACCGGAAGCGTCGAAGACAGAGCCTTGGTATAAGGTGTTATTAAGAGAGTCAAAGTCAAAGAGAACGGAACACGTCTTTGTCATCGGGGGACCGGCAAACACGGCCTTAGATCCGGAGCATCACGACAGATATTGGGGAAACTTTGTAAGAGCATCTCTGAATATACTCAAGCAACGGAGAGACGAGGGCAAGATCCAAGATGACGATGTAGTTACGTTTCTTGTATATCGCCTCTCTTATGAGATGCGCGGCGAATATGATTCGGCCAACCGTGAACAGCTCATCAATATGGGGATATCACCGGCAACGATTGCATCTGACCGTGATACGTATATTAAGAATATAGAAGGAAAAGCGAAGGCAGTTGGTGCACAGGTGGTCTGGGCCTACAGACCGTACGATATAGTCGAGTACCTCAACTCCGGCATATCGAATGATGCAAAACACAGCCTTTTCGGAAGAGAGCTTGTTAGGACTGTCGTCAACGCCGGCAGAATGAAGATCAGTGGAGTCGAATACATTGGGCACTCAAACGGTGACGCATGGTTTCTTCGGTATGGCTGGAAACTAAAGGACGGGGTCGCTGTAAGCGATGTGATGTTCACCGGCGGGGACACTGATGACCTGAGGCGAAGTGCTTTCGCAAAAGACGCAGAGGCTCAGAGTTGGGGTTGTAACCAAGCAGAAGCTCGTTGGATCTTTGACAACTTTGCGGAGGATTGGGCTGAGCATACCGGAGTTCCGATGAGGGCCGCGCGGGGCGCGACTAGCTTCAAGACGGCGGGGCAGGGTGAAGTTCCCTATGCAGATGAATGGACCCGATTCGAGGACGTGCGCGCGAAATGGCGAGAAGCTAGTAGGCAGGGGATCTGGAGATGAGGTTACTGATGTCAAGGCTAGATCTCGCCCGAGAAGCCAAGCGGACAATGTCGGCAGCGGGGGTCCCTGTCGTGACGCGGTTCGCGACCGCAAGGGATGTGAAAATCCGCCGCAGTCTCCGCGGTGATATTCGCTGCCGATCCCGAAGTCGTCACCAACTTGGTGGCAGGGAAACCTAGGTCAGCTTACCCAACGAATATATGAAAGTCGCAGAGTTCGGCACCATTTTTGAGTGGTCCAAAGGTCAGAGCCGGTTGATAACTCTTCACGCGAGGATTATTAAACCAACAAGAACGAACGCTTTAGGGGGGACCATGAAATGACCTTAATAATATCCGCGAGCCAGCTCTCGCTGGGAAGCCAGGGCGACGATGTCGCCCGCGTCCAGCAGGCAATTCAGAAGCTCGGTCGAAGTGTCTCGATCGCCGAAGCGGGAGTTTTGGGCGCCGGTACGGTTGCCGTCGTAAAAGCGCTGCAGGCGGACTTCGGCCTCCCTGCCACCGGCATCGTCGATGCCGCAACGGTCAAGGCGATCAACGCTAGGCTCGCCGCGCTCGCCACCGATCCACGCGTGATCCGCGGCTCGGTCCTCGATGCCAACGGCAACCCCTTCGCGAACGGCTTCGTAGAGATTTTCAGCCAGGGCCCCGCAGGTGAGCAGGCCATCGGCAAGGGGCGACTCAATGCAACGGATGGCTCTTACGAAATTTCCTATCAGCCTCCGCCCGACAGCAAAGGGCGGGTCGATCTGCGCGTCGAGGTCCGCAGTGCCAGAGGCCCGATCGAAACGACTCCCTCCGGCGCGAGCATTCTGACGAACGCCGGTCCGCTCGAAGTCGTCAATTTCGTATTGAGCGGCGCGGCGCATCCGCCGCACCCTGAATTCGAGCTGATCCTCGCCGACCTGAAGCCGCTCCTGGGATCCCGCGATCCAGGGGAGTTGAAGGAGGACGCGAAAAACCACGAGGTGAGCCTGCTCGCCAGCCAGAGCGGCCGTTCTTCGGCCGAAGTCGCCGCGCTGGCGATCGCGACCCGGCTTGCGAACGAGACGAAGGTCCCCGCCGCGGTGTTCTACGGGTTGATGCGCGAGGGCCTTCCTGCGGAATTGACTGCTCTGCAATGGATGGATCCGAACGTGCGGCGGACGGCTCTCAAGACGGCCGTGGAGAAAGGAACGGTCCCCAAGACGATCGGCGGCAAGAACATCGAGACGTATCTTTCCGGCCTCGCGCCCGTGGCGGACGCCCGGTTGAAAGGCGTGCTGGGCCAGGTCCTCAATGCGCGCGAGACCGACCGCTTCGTCGGCGAGTACCTCAAGAACGGCCAGCATCCCGACGCTTTCTGGAAACGCATCGCGGCGGACCCGGCCCTGGCCGGCCATGCAAAAAAGCTGGCGTTGACGCTTCAAGTCGTCGGGTTGACCAACAGCCATGACCCGCTGATCGCCGAAGTCCTGAAGCGGCGCGACATCAAGCAGGCGTCCGATCTGGTTCGCCTCACCGGAGAGCAGTGGAAATCGCTCATTCAGCAGCGAGGCGTGGGCGTTCCGGCCGACACGCCGGGTGCGAATGCGGACGAAAAGGCGGCGAACTACGTGGGCCAGATCCTCGCCCGGGTCGAGGCGGCGTTTCCCACGCAGTTTTTCGCGGAGCGGCTGGGAAGTTCGCCCGTCGGGACGTTTCGCAACATCGCGACGTTTCTCAAGGCCCAACCGTACGACCTGAAAACGACCTATCCGGCGCTGTTCTTCAAAAAGAATCCGGCCGCAGCGCAAGCCTTGAAGCCGGAGGAGCGAAAGCAACTGGAAGCTTTCCAGCGGGTGCATCGCCTGACAGGTAGCGCGGAGGAGACCATTGCTCTTTCAGCCAAGGGCATGGATTCCGCGCAAAAGATCTCGCGGATCGCCCGCGAAGTCTTCACTAAAGATATCTTGCCCACCGAACGCGCCAATGAAGTGTACGACCGGGCGCTGCGAACCAGCGCAATGGCCCTGACTTTGTTCGGTGAGCACGCCGCCGGTCTGAATCGAACCGGACTGCAAGCGCTGCCGAAGCTGGATATCCAGAAGCTTGCCGCGAACAACTCCATTCCGGATTGGCAAACGCTGTTCGGCGCATTCGATTTCTGCGCCTGCCAGGAGTGCGCTTCGGTGCACGGGCCGGCGGCGTATTTCGTCGATGTCCTGGCGTTCCTTACGGATCGCAAGACGGAGAATCCGGCCCAAACGGTCAAGGATCTCCTTTTTCTCCGCCGCCCGGACCTGGGCGATATCGAGCTGAGCTGCGAGAACACCAATACGCCGCTGCCGCTCATCGACCTGGTCAACGAGGCCCTGGAGAATGCCGTTGTGCCGCCGGCGCCGTTCGCGCCGGTCAATCTCGCGCCGGCGCTCGAGGCCGATCTCGCGCAAACGGTCGCGACTCCGGCGTTGACGGCCGCGTTCAATCCGTCGCTCCAATCCGGCGCTCGCGTCGAAACAATCGAATCCGGAAAGCGCTGGCGCGTCTGGGACGAAGCGTTCGCCTACAGCGTCGTCAAAGAGACCAACGCCCTGAAGGTGGCCGCGCGCAGCCGCCAGACCACGAGCTCGGCCGCGGAGAGGCGCGCCACGCCTCAGTATCGAAACCGCGCGGCGTACGCCGAGCTTGGTCGATCCGTCCATCCCTGGAATTTGCCGTTTGACTTGCCGTCCGAAGAGGCGAAGGTCTTCCTCAGGCATCTTGGTGTCTCGCGCCGGGACCTGATCGAAGCCTTGCGCCCGACGCCGGAGCCGTTCGACCCGAACGCGACTGTCGTCGGTCGCCTGGCTGCCGAGCGGCTCGGCCTGACGGATACGGAACGCAAGATCGTCGTGGGCGAGCCCCTGAACCCGCCTCCGCCGGAGGATTTCTGGGGCTCCCCGCCGGTTACGTCTCTGGCCACGGTTCAGGAGCTGCTCGACCGCTCCGGCCTCAGCTACGCGGAATTGGATGCGTTGGTCGCAACGCGCTTCATCGATCCCGGCAACGCTGTCACGATAGCGGCCAAGTCCGGGGAGCCGGTCGATACTTGCGACACAACGAAGCTCCGGATCAACGGCCTGACCGCGAACGTGCTCGGCCGGATGCACCGCTTCGTGCGGCTGTGGCGCAAGCTCGGCTGGACGGTTCCGGAGCTGGATCGCGCGGTCCACGCATTGGCGTCCAGTCCCAATACGCCCGTTCTGTCCAACGAAGTGCTGGTCAGGCTAGATCACCTCCGCACGCTTTGCTCGGAGTTGCGACTGTCTGCGGCGCAAACGCTCGCGTTGTGGAAACCGATCGATACGGCCGAGCCCGGATCGCTGTACTGGAGCCTGTTCTACAACCCTGCCGTTTTCAAGCCGCAGCACGAGGACTTTCGGCTGCGGCCGGATGGTCGGGAACTGCTTCACACCGACAAATTGCTCGCCCACCATGCCGCCGCTCTGCAGGCCTCGTTCCGCCTGGATTCCGCCGGCTTTGCGCTGCTGCTCGCGAAGACGGATGGCGCGCTGAATCTGACGAATCTGTCGCTCATCTATCGCCACGCGGCCTTCGCGCGGCAATTGCGCCTGACGGTTCAGAACCTGCTGACGGCGATCGATTTGACCGGGATCGATCCATTCCGGGCAGACCGCTCGCAGGACACGCTCCGGTTCGTCGAGACCGTCAAGGCGATCCGGGCCTCGGGGTTCGACTTCCCCCAACTCGATTACCTGCTGCGTCATCGGTTCAATCCACCGGCGTCGTTTGTGCCGATGGAATCGAGTCTCGCGCAAGCTCTAGCCGACGTCCGCGCCGAGCTACTGAAGATCGATGCGCCGTCGGACGCCGAAAAGCAGGATCTTCAGCGAAGCACCGTGATCGATCGTGTATCGACGGCTCTTGGCTTGGCTGCCGATATGACCAGCGTCTTGCTGGACCGCCTCACCCACGGGGGCGAAACGGCACTGCAAAGGTTCGTGGAGCTGGCCGCGATCGACGCTGAATCGTTGTCGCGCGATAACGCCGGGCCCCAGTTCGAAACGCTCGAAAAGCTGCTGAAGATCGCGACCCGCATTCAGGCTCTCGAGCTTCCGGGCAGTCAGCTGGACTGGCTATTCCTGGAGAATTCATGGCTCGCGGAGGCGCCCGATCCGCCCGCCAATCCCGTTCCGTTCGCGAGCTGGTTCTCGCTGATCCGGCTTCAGCAGCTCCGGCAGGAGCTTGCCCTGGAAGACGCCGCGCTGGAAGCGGTGCTCGGTGCGATCAGCACCGTCGCCGCCGCCGAAGATCAGCCAGGACAGTTCGCCGCCAAGAGGGTGTTTGTCGATTCGCTTTCGAAGTGGCTGGGCTGGCCGCTGGAGGACTTGGACGCACTGGTCGGCAAATCGGACGATTTGGGCGATCGCGGCCTGCTGAACGCTCGTCTCCCCGAGGACTATCGCGTCGATCTCGTCGCCCGGCTGCATCGCGCGATGCGCCTGCTCAAGCGCGTGGGCGCAACCGCCGTCCAGGCCAACGAGTGGTGCGACGCGGCGGTGAACGACGCGAACGCGAAGGCGATTCGCGGCGCCGCCAAGGCGAAATACGACGACGACGCCTGGCAGAAGCTCGCCGTCCCGCTTCAAGACTCGCTGCGCGACAAGCAGCGCGAGGCTCTGGTCGGTTATCTGGTAGCACGGCCCGAAAAATGGCGGACGGACACCGGAAGAGCAGACGCCAACGATCTCTATGCCCATTTCCTGATCGACATCGAAATGAGCTCCTGCCAGCTCACCTCGCGCATCAAGCAGGCGATCGGGTCCGTGCAACTCTTCGCGCAACGCTGTCTGATGGGGCTCGAGCCGGGCGTCCTGACGGCTGACTCCAAGTGGCAGCAGTGGAAAAGCTGGATGAAGAACTTCCGCGTCTGGGAGGTGAATCGGAAGATCTGGCTCTACCCGGAAAACTGGATCGAGCCCGAGTTGCGCGACGACAAGACCCCGTTTTTCAAGGACCTCGAAAACGAGCTGCTGCAATCGGACCTGGATGATGCCGCCGCGGAGCAAGCCTTGTTTCACTATCTCGAGAAGCTCGACCAGGTGGCGCGTCTGGAGATCGCGGGCATGTATGAAGACGAGGACAAGGCCCTGCACGTTTTCGGCCGAACCTTTCACACCCCGCACATCTACTTCTACCGGTGCAAACAAGGCCCGACCCTGCCATGGACGTCGTGGGAAAGAGTCGAGCTGGACATCGAGGGAGACCATCTCATTCCGGTCGTGTGGAACCGGAAACTGATGCTGATCTGGCCGATCTTCACCGAGAAGGCCCTGGAAAAGCGGTGGAGATGCCGGAGCCCGGCACCAAGCTGGACTCGGCCGATCACTACTGGGAAATCCAGTTGGCGTGGAGCGAGTACCAAAACGGCCGCTGGATGGGGAAGAACCTGTCGGAGGCGGTGACGTTAACAGCGTATCGCGGCGAGGCCAATGTCCTTTACGGACATCATCCTGAGAGGATGCCCCCCAGGGAGCCATCGGAGAGCCTCCACCCCAAAGAGAACCCCCCAAGAAGCCTGGTCTCCAAGCAGCTGATTTCATTCAAGGCTCTTTTTCTGGAAGAGACCTTGGTCGTCCGGGGGTTCCTGCGACGCGACTACCATAAGCTCTGGGTCGCGGATTCCCGGATCGCCTGCCCCTTCGGAGAATTCCGTTTCTTCGGGTGCCGCAAGATCGTGACCACAGCACAGAACTGGCAAATCGCGCGGCGGAACCTTCCCCTTGCCCCAACCGGTACGAAGTTCGACTGCATGTGGTTCACGGAATTGACGCCCGGGCTCACCTTGTTCGATGGCAAGTTTCCTGAATCCCCGACGCCTCCCGACACATCTGCACTCACCGAAGCGACCGAGCCCGCGTCGATCGCCGACGATCCCGACCTCTCCACCACGTTGGCGAAGACGTTGGCGAACAAGCACGAGATCCCGGTGCTGGATAAGACTCCCTGGAGGTTTCGGCTGCTGGCGCCGCACCAGGACCTGCAGTTTGTCGGCGATCGGCCGTTCTTTTTCGGCGACGACAGGCGAACGTTCGTCGTCAGTTCGACCGTTCCGTCGGGCAGGTGGCCCCGGCCCGATTTCGGCGACTGGGTGAAGGCCGACCTCGCGACGGCTTGGCGCGCTGACTATTTCCCGCCGACCGGCCCCGGTGGTGCCGTGGTCCCGACCGGCCCGTCCAGCGAGGCGCTGCAACCCCTTACCGTTCTGACTCCGGGACCTGGCGGCCAGCGTATCGCTACACGGATACCGCTGGTCGACCTGGAGCCGACCTTCGACCTCCCGACGTTCCTCCCGACCGAGACAACCCGGCAATATACGTTCGCCAATTTCCATCACCCGTATCTCTGCGAGTTCGTCAAAACTCTCAACCAGCATGGCATTCCGGCGCTGTTGTCGCTCGATACGCAGAGCAAGTCGGACGCCCAGTCTTTCGATGTCTATAGACCCGAGCCGCCCGCGCGCAGGGGAGAGTTCCCGATCGACGAAGTCGAGTTTCAATCCGGTCGTGCCTACGAGCTCTACAACTGGGAGCTCTTCTTCCACATTCCCCTGTTGATTGCGGACCGCTTGAGCAAGAACCAGCGCTTCGAGGAGGCCCAACGCTGGTTCCATTTCATCTTCGATCCCACCGGCGCCTCCGGGGACGCAATCCCTGGGCGCTACTGGCGCACCAAACCGTTCCACGACCGTCTGAGCGGCGATTACGAAGCCGAATCGGTGAAGACCATCGAAAAGATGGCTGCGAATGGACCCTCCAAAGAGCTGACCACGGCCGTCGAGGTGTGGCGGAGCAATCCATTCAGCCCCCACGCGGTGGCGAGGCTCCGCACGACCGCCTATCAGAAAACCGTCGTGATGAAGTACATCGACAACCTGATCGCCTGGGGCGACCAATTGTTCCGGCGCGAGACTCTCGAGGCGATCAACGAAGCGACACATCTCTACGTGCTGGCTGCCGAAATCCTGGGACGCAGGCCTGAAGTGATCGAACGCAACGTGAAACCGCCGGTGCAGACCTTCAACAGTCTGGCGCCGGGGCTGCTGGGCAATGCGCTGAAACAGCTTGAGCTCCTGGTATCCGATTCGGAAGGCCCGGGCACTACAGGCGATTCTTCACAGACGCCCGATCCGCCGTCAGCCCTGGTCCTCTATTTCTGCGTGCCGGAGAACGACAAGCTGCTCGGCTATTGGAGCACGGTTGCGGACCGGCTGTTCAAGATCCGGCACTGCATGAACATCGAAGGACAGGTCCGGCAACTGCCGCTGTTCGAGCCGCCGATCGATCCCGCTTTGCTCGTCCGCGCGCAGGCGGCAGGCTTGAGTCTAGCCAACGTTCTGAACGAGATCTCGGTCTCTCTACCCAACTATCGCTTTGCCGTGATGCTGCAAAAGGCGAACGAGGTGGTTGCCGAGGTCCGCAACCTGGGTGTGGGGTTGCTTTCCGCCCTGGAAAAGCGGGATGCCGAGGCCGTGTCGACGCTGCGCTCGGGCCAGGAATTGCGGTTACTCCAAGCCCTACGGGATATTCGCGTAAACCAGATTGATGAGGCGAAGGCGAACAGTGTTGCGCTACAGGAAAGCCGGAATATTGCCGATGCTCGAAAGCAGTACTACGAGAGCAGAGAGTTCATGAATGCGGAAGAGAAACAGCACCTCCACCTACTGAGTGCTTCCAACCAAAAACAGAAAGAAGCCCAGGCGGTAGAGATATTGGGGAACATCTACAGTATGTATCCTAACGCTACCTTTGGCTCCTCTGGTGTGTCGAGCCCGGTAGTCACCGTACAGTTTGGCGGTACAAACATGGCGCTGGCGGCTCAGGCTTTTGCCAGATCCATCAACTCTCAAGCGTCAGACCTGTCTTTTCAGGCCACCAGAAGTGCGACTATAGGAGGGCACCGCAGGAGAGGCGAGGAATGGAAATACCAAGGGGATTTAGCCGCGCGGGAACTGAAACAGATCGACAAGCAAATTCTCGCCGCTCAGATCCGACAGGCAATCGCCGAAGAAGAATTGAAGAACCACGATCAGCAAGTTGAGAACGCCAAGGCGGTGGATGCCTTCATGCATGACAAGTTCACCAATCAGGACCTGTATCAATGGATGACCGGCCAGGTCTCCGGACTGTACTTCCAGAGCTACCAACTCGCCTACGATCTGGCGAAACGCGCCGAGCTCTGCATGCAACACGAGCTCGGGCTCGCGTACCGAGAAACTTCCTTCATCCGCTTCGGCTACTGGGACTCGCTCAAGAAAGGGCTTCTGGCCGGGGACCAGCTTGCTCATGATCTGAAGCGGCTCGATATCGCGTACCTGGATGGCAACGTACGAGAGTACGAATTGACGAAGCATGTTTCGCTGATATCGCTCGCCCCTGAACAGCTCATCGATTTGAAGGAAACAGGGTCCTGCGACTTTGAAATCCCCGAATGGCTGTTCGATCTGGATACGCCGGGTCACTACATGCGGCGCCTCAAGATGGTAAGCGTGACGATCCCGTGCGTCACCGGCCCGTACGCGAGCATCCACTGCAAGCTCCGGTTGCTGAACAGCTCCTACCGGCGGAATACCGGCCTGGATTCGGGCTATGACCGCCTGGCTACCGATGATACGAGCGGTTCGGACGAGCGCTTCATCGATGATCGGACCGTGGTGGAGGCGATTGTGACCAGCACGGCTCAGAATGACGCGGGGCTTTTTGAGTCTTCCATGAGGGACGAACGGTATTTACCTTTCGAAGGCGCAGGAGCGAGAAGCCAATGGCGCCTCGAATTGCCGATGGCGTTCAAGAGCTTCGACTACGGCACCATTTCCGACGTGATCCTTCACCTGCGATACACGGCGAGAGATCTGAAAGATGATGGCAACGAGTTCAGGGATGCGGCCACCGCTTCCGTGACGAACCTACTCGAAGCAGCAGACGCCAAGCCGTTGTTCCGCCTCTTCAGCCTGCGCCACGAGTTTCCCTCGGAGTGGCACCGGTTCGTCGGTGCCCCGGCTTCCGCGATCAACGCCATGACGGTGGATCTGGCTGCGACGAGGTTTCCCTACTTCGTGCAGAGCCGGGAGATCACCGTCAGACAAGCCACCGTGATTGCGAGGACCAAGTCGGACACTCCGGTTCAAGCGGCCGTCGCGCCCGGACAAGCGGTACCCGATCTAACCCAAAACCCCTGGACCGGGGAGGGCAGCCCCGGGCCGTGGACGTTTGCAACAAGCTCCGATCCGAAGCTGGTCGAGGACGTCTTCGTGATTTTCGCGTACAGCGCGGGTTAGCCGGGTCTCAGCGCGGGCCGGACTTTCTCCGCCAACGCACTGTCCGCTCTGTACCCGCTCGAGAGCGAGGAAAAGCGCCTGCTCGATGCTATGCTGCTCGCTATCCCGCGCTGATCGACATGGAACCGACCGTCAAGCGAATCACTCTTAAGCGATTCCGCAGCATTCCGTTCGAGCGGATCGATTTCGACAATCCGACCATCTTCGTCGGCCGGAACGGCTCGGGCAAGAGCAATCTCGTCAGCGTCTTCACTTTCCTTGCCGAGGCGATGGCCGCGCCGCTTCAAGCGGTGTTCGACAAGGCGGGCGGCATCTCGAGCGTGCGTAACCGCTCCTCGGGAAAGAGCTATCCGCCCAACCTCGGCCTGCGGGTCGATTTCGGCCGGCTGAACGGCGAGGCGGTGCGCGGCCATTACGCCTTCGAGATCAAGGCGCTGCCGAACCACGGTTTCGAGGTGCTGCGCGAGCAATGCCGGGTGGGCGCGAATTTCTGGTTCGACCGCAGCCGCGGCAAGTTCGCCTCGAACGTAAGCGGACTTAAACCGTCGCTCGACCCGGCGTCGCTCGGCCTGCCGCTGGTGGGCGGGGAGGAGAAGTTTGCGCCGGTGCTTCGCACTCTCGCTGCGATGCGCGTGTATTCGATCGAGCCGGGAAAACTGCGCGAGATGCAGGAGCCGGACAGCGGCACCAGCCTCAAATCCGACGGCGGCAACGTGACGAGCGTGCTCCAGGAGATCCAGCGCAAGTCCGGGGACGACTTCCGGCGCATCGGCGAGACCCTGGAGAGCATCGTGCCGAACACCATGCGCGTGCAGGTGAAGAAGCACGGCAACCGCCTCTCGCTCGTGTTCACGCAGCAGTGGGGAGAGAACAAGCGCCTCCAGTTCGAGGGTTTCAGCATGTCGGACGGCACGCTGCGGGCGATCGGGATGCTCGCGGCCGTGTTCCAGCGGCCGGCGCCTACGCTCCTGGCGGTGGAGGAGCCCGAGGCGACCATCCATCCTGGGGCGCTGGAGTCCGTGCTGGAGTTGCTGCGGCACGCCTCGAAGCACATGCAGGTCGTGATCACAACCCACAGCCCGGACCTGCTCGACGCGAAGTGGATCGGCGACCGGCACCTGCGCATCGTTGAGTGGAGCGAAGGGGCAACGCACGTCTCGCCGGTTTCAGATGCGACCCGCAAGGCGCTGCAAGGGCATCTGATGGGGGCGGGCGAGCTGCTCCGGTCGAACGCTCTGGAGCCCGCGCCGCTGTTCGACAATCAGCTCGACCTGAAGCAGGCGGATTTATTCGAGGCACTCGGGTGAACATCGTCCCGATCGTCGAGGGCCAGGGAGAGGAGGCGGCCGTGCCGCTGCTGCTTCGGCGGCTGCGCGACGAGGCGGAACTTTGGAACCTCGAGATTGGACGGCCGATTCGGCAGCGGCGCACGCAGCTTGTGAAGAAAGCGACCCTGCAAGCTGCCGTGCGCATCGCCGCGGTGCGTGAGGACTGCGCTGGCATCCTGGTTCTCTTCGACGCGGACGACGACTGCCCGAAGGAGTGCGCGCCGACACTCGAGGCGTGGGCGCGCGAGGCGGCAGGCGGCAAAACTTGCGCGGTGGTGATTGCGAACCGGGAGTACGAATCCTGGTTTCTCGCCGGCCTGGAGGCCTTGCGGGGACAATGCCGGATCGGGCCGGAGGCGGCGTCGCACCCGGACCCCGAGTCGGTGCGCGGCGCGAAGGAGGAACTGGAACGGCACATGCATCTCGGAGCGAGCTACTCGCCGCCGGTGGATCAGGCGAAGCTGACCGCCCATCTCGATTTCGAACGCGCGTACCGCCATTGCAGAAGCTTTCGCAAGCTGGTGAAGGCTTTCGGCGCGCTTGCGGCGGCAGTCGGCGCGGTACCGGCGGCGTGGCCGCCTGCCGCGTGGGTTTGAGGCTCAAGTCAAAGGAGAAAGTCGTGGCAATGAAGCTCTACGGATTCTGGCGCTCGCTCGCCGCCTATCGCGTGCGCACCGCGCTCGCCCTGAAAGGAATCCCGGTGGAACAGATCTCCATCAACCTTCTGCAAGGGAGGCAGCACTCCGGGGAATAGTTCTTCAATGTCGATACCGGAGATGTGCCGACGGTCATGCGCATTTTCGGGGAATGCATGAAAATCGACGCTTTCGACCGTTCCCAGCCGGCGAAGCAACCCGACGCGCCCAAGAACCCGACCCACTGAGACACGAGAACTATATAG
>Ga0184634_10000264_pt1 | contig 12852 bp, 10 predicted proteins | sample PLM31_200_b1_FD_133016 | JGI IMG/M metagenome (GOLD analysis project Ga0184634, IMG submission 133016) | Groundwater sediment microbial communities from an aquifer in East River, Colorado, USA - PLM3-1_200_b1 | ecosystem: Environmental > Terrestrial > Soil > Riparian zone | place: USA: East... | reverse complement strand
GGCGGGGCCAGCGTCCAGGTCCTCCTGCTGGCGAAGAAGGAGGAGGTCAAGGGGGATGCGGCGGTCAATCTGGGGATCGCCGAGCGGTCGGGGATTCCCCTCGCCGAGGTGACCAGTGGCCGGGACCTCCACAAGCATCGAGAGTCCCTCATCACTGCCGATCTGATTGTCGATGCGATCCTGGGGACTGGTCTCACCGGGCCGGCCCAGGGGATCGCCGCCGAGGCCATCCAGCTCCTCAACAGCCTCGGGCGGCCCCTCGTGGCTTTAGACCTCCCCTCCGGCCTCGGCTCGGATGATGGTCTCATCCAGGAGCCATGCATTCGAGCGCAGCTCACCCTGACCCTTGCCCTTCCAAAGCGGAGCCTGCTCCTCTTTCCGGCGGCTCGGTGCGCGGGGGAGGTCCGGGTGGTGGACATCGGCATCCCTCGGGTGCTCCTCACGGACTCCAAGCTGTCGGTGGATCTCACCGAGCCGGAAGAGATAAGAACGGCACTCCCGCCGCGGGACCCGGATGCCCATAAGGGGACCTACGGTCATGTCCTGGTCCTCGCCGGATCGCCCGGCAAGACCGGCGCAGCGGCGCTGTGCAGCCTTGCCGCGTTACGGGCGGGTGCGGGGCTCGTCACGTTGGCCGTGCCGGAAGGGCTCAACGACCTCATGGAGATGAAGCTGACCGAAGTGATGACCGTTGGGCTTCCCGAAACCGAGGAACGGACCGTCGCCTTCCAGGCCAGAGACGCGCTGCTCGGTCTCATGGAGGGGAAGCGGGTCCTTGCGCTGGGGCCAGGTCTCTCCACCCATCCAGAGACCGTCCGTCTCGTGGCTTCCCTGATCCAGGCTGCGAAGATCCCGCTGGTCATCGACGCGGACGGCATCACCGCCCTGGCCCGTCAGCCGGAGGTGCTCTCGAAGGCCTCGGTCCCCGTGATCCTGACACCCCACCCAGGTGAATTGGGCCGCATGCTCTGGGTCCCCAAGGAGGAGGTCATAGAGAAACGGATCCCGATTGCCCAGAAGGTCACCTCGACCTACAATGTGACCCTGGTCTTGAAGGGGGCCCGGACCCTGATCGCTGAGCCTGGGGGCGCCGTCCACATCAATCCGACCGGCAACCCCGGGATGGCGACGGCGGGGGTCGGCGATGTGCTGACCGGCGTGATCGCTGGCCTGATCAGCCAGGGGTTAGCACCGGCCATAGCCGCCGTGGTGGGGGTCTATCTTCACGGGTTGGCGGGGGACCTTGCCTGCCAGCAACTCGGTCCCGAGGCCATGATCGCCAGCGATCTGCTGGAAAAGCTTCCCGAGGCGATCCGCGCGTTCAAGGACGGGACCGTGCCTCGCCGCACACCTTTTCTTCGTCACGCATCCTGGGAAGCCGGCGCGTCAACGTAGCGTGAGCCTGACCCGAGCGCTGCAGTCCTCGCCGTGACGCATCCTGAGCCCTGGGGTTCGACATCTCCTCAAAGTCTTTCGGTTTCTCGAAACAAGGATGAGAGTTCAGACAGGAACTCCTTGACGAGAGAAAACTGTCATGCCAGGGGGCGATCAGTAGAAGAGGAGAAGGAAGCTGTGGAGGATCCACGTCATCCACCCCCCTCGGGGGACGGCGTTCATCGCGACCAGGTCGACGCGCGCAGTCTCCTGGTCTTCGGCGGTGATTACGGCTTCTCCAACCTTCTGCCCCTCGGAAATGGGCGCGATGAGCTTCTCGGGAAGCTGGTAGGCAAGGGTCGGCTCGGGGACCCCGTTCCTGACGGTGACGATGCCGGGCCGTTTCGCCGAGATGGCGAGGAGATCTTCCGCCCCCTTCCAGACGGGAAGATTCTTCACCCGGTCCCCTGGACGGAAGAAGTACACATTGTGAAAGTTCTTGAACCCGTAGTTGAGGAGGCGGAGCGCGATCTCGTGGCGGCTCCGTTCATTGCGCGCCCCGAGGACGGCGACGATCAGTCGCCGCTCCCCCTCCTTTCCGGTCAGCACGATGTGATAGCCGGCCTCCTCCAGCCAGCCGGTCTTGAGGCCGTCCACGCGGGGATCCTTCCCGAGGAATAGGTTCCGGTTCTGTTGTCTGATCCCGTTGTATTCGAAGTTCTTCATGGAGTGAAGCTGCAGCGCGGCCGGATGATCCTGGATGAGGTAAAGCGCCAGCCGCGCCATGTCGCGGGCCGTGCTATACTGATTCTCGGCCGAAAGGCCGTGGGGGTTCTGGAATTGGGTATCGCTGAGCCCCAGTTCTGATGCCTTGGCGTTCATCCGAGCCACAAAGGCGGCCGGAAACCCTGCCATGTGTTCTGCAAGGGCAATCGTGGCGTCATTTCCGGAGACGATGGCCACCCCCTGCAAAATCTTTTCGAAGCTCACCCGGTCTCCCGTCTGCAAGAAAACCTGGGACCCCCCCATCTTTGAGGCCTGCTGACTGACGGAGACCTGCTCATCTAGGCGAACGGCCCCCCCCCGGAGGGCGTCGTAGGCGAGATAGACGGTCATGAGCTTGGTGAGGCTGGCAGGAACAATGCGCACGGTCGCGTTTTGGTCGAAGAGGACCTGTCCGGAGTCGGCATCGAGGAGCAGTGCTGCCTTCGCGTCGACCTGAAGGGCGGGCGCCTGCGTCCCTGCGTGAGTCGAGCGGACAAAAAGGATTGTCAGCAATACCGCAATGGGCCAGCCTCTCCAGCGCTGCATCCTCACCTTCCTCGGGGTTCATTGTGGATCCGCCCGGCCGGGGGAAAGTATAGCATACTTCCCGATGGGGACGCCTCTTCGTCCTTGAGGTCTTCGCCCCGTGATGTCACACGGGGGGAGGAGAGCATGGAGCGTGTTGCGGCGGCCAAACGGAATGGGAAGAAGGTTACCGTGATCTCCACCTCTCCGGCCGAGACGCAGCGACTGGGGGTCTGGGTGGGACGGCGCCTGAAGGCAGGGGACGTGATAAGCCTCACGGGAGACATGGGGGCAGGGAAGACCCTCTTCACGCGGGGGATCGCAGAGGGGTTGGGAGTTCCCCGGGGACAGGGGGTCCGGAGCCCAACGTTCACCCTGGTCCATGAGTACAAGGGAAGGCACCCGATCTATCATATCGATCTCTACCGCCTTCGGGGGATGGAGTTGGAGGAGGTCGGATGGGAAGAGTATCTTTGGGGGGAGGGGGTGACGGTGATCGAGGCGGCCGAGAAGATTGGGCAACGTCTTCCGGAGGAGCGGCTCGACGTTGTTCTGGTGAGGGAGGGGGTACGACGGCGGCGTCTTGTCCTGGTCGGATACGGCCGCCGGTTTCACCTCCTGGTCAAGGCCCTGGCGATGCGGGGAGGTCGCTGAGCCTTTTTCCGTTGCGTGAGTCGAGATTCCATGTTAGGTAATTGAGCGCTTTACTATGCCGCATGCCCTTCGGCCGGGCACGTCCATGTGAGCGTTGGTGTGGGGGGAAGGAGATGGAGTGCAGAAGCAAGTGCCGTCTCTGGGTGGGCGCATCGGCTGCGATGCTCGCCTGCCTTGCCGTGGGTCTCCATCTGGCTCATGCCCAGAAACCGTTCTGGCGTGAGGGGGGCCTGGTCGATGAACCGAGCTCGGATCTTGCGCGGCTCAATCGTTCCCTGACCCAGTTGGCGGCCTTGATCCAGCCCGCGGTGGTACAGATCGGCGTCGAGCGGGCAGCAGAGGATCAGGTTCCGCAGGATCATCCTCCCCTTCCCGAGGAACAACCAGAACGTCCTCGGGTGGGTTCGGGATTCATCATCAGCGCGGACGGCTACATCTTGACTAACCACCATGTCATCGGTGAGGACCGAGAGGTGGAGGTGGAACTGCACGACGGCCGTACCCTCCCCGCCAAGGTGGTCGGCAAGGATCGCCGGACCGATCTCGCCCTCCTGAAGGTGGATGGCGGGGGCTCCCTGCCGGTCCTCCCGTTAGGGGACTCGGACCGGGTGCAGATCGGCGAGCTGGTCATTGCGGCTGGCAATCCCTTTGGACTGGAGCACACCGTGACCGTCGGGGTGGTAAGCCGGAAGGGGCATGGGTTCGGACGACTCGGCTTTTTCGACGACTTTATCCAGACGGACGCCTCCATCAGCCCGGGGAACAGTGGAGGCCCCCTGGTGAATATGCGGGGGGAGGTGGTCGGGATCACCACCGCTGTGATCCCCCGGCAGCGGATCGGTTTCGCCGTCCCGATCAACCTCGCCAAGTCGGTCCTGCCCCAGCTCCAGGCGCGGGGCCAGGTCTCGTGGGGCTTTCTGGGGATCGGAATCCAGGAGCTCAGCGGACCGTTGACGCAGGCCTTGGGGATGTCCAAGAAGCAGGGGGCCTTGGTGACCAACCTTCTCCCGGGGCTGGCAGCCGAGAAGGCGGGGCTTCAGCGGGGGGATGTGATCTTGGAGTTTGACGGCACCGACATTACGGATGTGCGGACCCTTCAGCAACGCGTGGCCCGCACTCCGGTGGGGACCAAGGCAAAGATCAGGATCCTCCGTCAAGGTGAGGTCCAGGGCGTGACCGTCGTGATAGGGGAGTTCAGCCCAGAAGTAGAGGCGCTGGCGCGTCCCGAGCGGTCTCCGGAGCCAGCGCCCAAGGAGGTCATGGGTCTCACTCTTGAGGAGCTGACGCTCGAGACCGCCAAAAAGTTCCGGCTGAGCGTGGAGAAGGGGCTGGTAGTGACGGAGGTGACCAAGGGGAGCTCCGCCGCGCGGGCCGGCGTCCGCCCGGGCGATCTGTTGACGGAGGTGGATCAGAAGCCGGTCAAGACCGTCCAGGAGGTGCACCAGGCGCTGAAAGGGTGGAAGCGACAGGTCCACCTCTTGCTGATGCAGCGCGGCACGAGTTTCTTTTACGTGGCGGTCGGGAAACAGGGATAGAACTGCAGGACGTCAAGGGTGGCGATACGGGGAAGCGGCAGGCCCCTGCGCGGATGCGCAGGGGCCTGGTTTTTCTCGATCCCTTTAGCGGACAAATTTCTTGAGGCGGTCGTTGATGCGGCCCCAGTGCAGGTTGCCGAGAAAGTTATCGATGTATTTTGCTCGTCCGGGGCCATCCTTGTGGTAGTAGGCGTGCTCAAAGACGTCGCACGCGATTAGCGGGACGCCACCCCAGATGGCTCCGTACTGGTGCTCGTCTACCTCTACGTTCAAGAGGCGCCGAGACCAGAGGGCATCGTACACCAGGAGGGCCCAGCCGCTCAACTTGGCCGAAATGCCGGTCGCCTTGAAGTCGGCCTTCCACGCGTCGAGAGAGCCGAAGTCCCTTTCGATGGCCTTCAGGACGTCGGCGCCTTTCTTCGGGTCGCCGTCTCCGCCTATGACTTCCCAGTAGACATCGTGGAGGAGGGCCCCGGCATGATTCCAGGTGAAGCGGCGCTTGAGCTCTCCGACGATGCTGTAGTTGCCATTGGCGGCGGCCCGATCCGCCGACTCGAGGCCTTTCTCGATATTATTCAGCGCCGTCACATAGCCCTTGTGGTGCGTGTTGTAATGCCAATCGGTCGTCTCAGGGCTAATGAGGCTGGTGAGCAACGTCTTTGCTTCCTGATCCGTGTACGGGCGTGGGGTGAGCTTCCACTCGTAGGCCATTGCTGTCCTCCCTTTCCTTCAGGTTTTCGTTGTGCCCAGGCGACACCCTGTCCTCTGGAAGGGACAGGGGAACGTCTCTGATTGGCGGGCGAATGGAGAGACCTGAACGCACATGAACCTCGATGCTCCAGCGTAGTCTATTGCGACCCGCGGGGAAGGTCAAGGGGAAAGCGGCAACACGCCCCCCGCCCCCTTGCCACCGAGGCCGTTACGCGGCATTGCCGATCAGCTCGAGTTCTCCGGATGGGCCTGATCCCCCATCGCGGTGAAGTCGTCCGTTCCCTCTACATTCTGGACATTCCCTAATACTTCTTATAAGATAGTTGAAGTGTATTCCCTCACTCGCGACACTGATTACTGATTCATGAGACGCGTGAAGAGCGTCCCGGTGGCAAACACATCCGCAACGAGCCGTCCATCGGGTCACGTCGACACAGGCACTGGGGGACCGGACCTGGCGCGGATCGTTCGAAATGCCTGAGGGACGGGAGGACCGATGGATACGGTGACGCATGCCCTGGCGGGGACCTTGATCGCCCAGGCCGGCTTTCGTCAGCGGATAGGGAGGGTCGCCACGGGTGCCCTCACCGTGAGTGCCGCTGCGCCGGACATTGATGGGCTCATGCGCTTTCAGGATACCGCCTTCTACCTCTCGGTCCATCGAGGCATCACCCACTCCTTCGTCGGCGGCGCGGTGTTGGCATTGCTCCTGGCTGCCCTCTTCTATTGCTTTAGTGCGACCAAGCAGTACTGGCGACTCGTCGGGCTCTGCTACCTCGGCATCTTGAGCCATATCGTCCTCGATCTCTTCACGAGCTATGGGACCATGATCTTCCTCCCGTTCAGTGGACAGAGAATCGCCTGGGACACCCTCTTTATCATCGATGTCTTCGTCTCCGGCATCATCATCGGCGGCATTGTCCTGGCGTATCGTTGGCCATCCCGCTCGATCCGGGTGGGGCGCACGGCCCTCGTTCTCTTGGCCGGCTACATCTTCGTGGCCGCGGCGGCGCATCAGCTGGCCCTGGTTCGGCTCCGCAGCCAGGTAGAGCGGCAGCAGCTCCCGGCCACAAAGCTGGCCGCCTTCCCCATGCCCTTTGGTCCCCTCCGCTGGTCCGGTGTGGTTGCCACGGATGAGGCCACGCATCATGTCATCTTTTCCCTCCTGGACCGAGCGAATCGGTCCTTTCGAGTGTATCACCCCCCTCACCAGAGCCCCGTGATCCGGCGGGCCGAAGAGGAAGACGTCGTAGCCCTCTTTCGGTGGTTCGCCCGCTTCCCGGTCGTCACCGTCACGCAGGGTGCGGTCGGTCCGGTCGTTCAATATTTCGATCTGCAGTTCACTCAGATCGAGGGAAGACAGCCCTTCCTCGTCGAGGTCGTCTTCGGTCACGATGGCGAGCCTCATTCTGCGGGCTTTACCCGCCGATGAGGCGGAGGAGATCATCTCCGTGCTAGAATCCCCGTTTCAAAGGAGGCAGTGATGCAGGCGCGGAAGATCTGGGGCGCGCGGTGATGGTCCTGGGGATCGAGAGCGCCAGTCTTCAGGGGGGGGTGGCCCTGGTGGGGGAAGAGGGGGTTATCGCCGAGTACGTCTTGAACGTGAAAGCGACGTATGCCGAGCGTCTCATGCCGGCCATCGACCGCGTCCTTCACGATGCCCGGATGAGCATCCACGAGGTGGAGGGGCTGGCGGTTTCCATCGGGCCGGGCTCTTTCACCGGCCTCAGAATCGGACTCAGCACGGTCAAGGGGTTGGCGCTCGCCACGGGAAAGCCGGTGGTGGGGATCCCAACGCTTCAGGCCCTGGCCTGGAGCCTGCCGTATTGCCGCTATCCCGTCTGCCCCATTCTGGATGCCCGGAAGAAAGAGCTCTACAGCGCCCTCTTCGAGTATCGGGGGGTCGAGCTGGTCTGCCTGAAGGAAGAGAGGGCCCTCGTTCCCGAGGCGCTCGTGCAGTGGATCAGCCAGCCCACCCTCTTCGTCGGTGATGGGTGGCACGTCTATGGGGCCTTCTTGCGGGAGGCGCTCGGGGGGCTGGCGATCCCACCCCCCGCCCTGCGAGGGGCGTCGCCGGCCGCCGTGGCGGATCTCGGGCGGCGGCGGCTGCTGCGAGGCGACAGGGACCAGGTCGACGAGTTAGTCCCCCGGTACATTCGGTCCCCGGAAGCAGAGCTGAAACGGCGGGAGAGAGAGTGAGGGTGTCCAGGGGGGCTTTCAGGATCGAACAGATGCAGCCGGGGGATCTCGACGAGGTGCTTCGCGTCGAGGCAGCCTCCTTTGCCGAGCCGTGGACCCGGGAGATGTTCCAGCAGGAGATGATCCCCGGCGTTGCTGTGGCGCTGGTGGCGCGGTCCGGTGAGGATGAGCTTTGGGGCTACCTCTGCGGATCGGTCGTGGCGGGGGAATTTCACATCGACAATATCGCCGTTGACCCCCGCATGCGACGCCAGGGGGTGGGCAAGACGCTCCTCCTCTCGGCCTTACGTGAGGCTGCTCGCGTTGGGGCGAAGGTCGGTATTCTTGAGGTTCGGGCGTCGAACCTGACGGCCCAGGCCCTGTATGGACGCTTTGGTTTCACCGTCGTGGGACGGAGACGCCGATACTATACCGGGCCGGCGGAAGACGCGCTCATCATGTGCCTCGATCACCTGGATGAAGCCGTGGCGGCTCGGTCGAGAGCCGAAATGGCTTGACAAGATCGAGGCTTTCGCCCTCTTATGGAGCGGACTTTCGTCCGGTGCGTGCCATTTAATTGATGAGGAGGTCAACGTGAGGCGGTGCATCCTCCGGCTCTTCCCGTGGGCTCTTCTCTGCGCTGAAGCCTTCCTTCCCGGCTTCGGTTGGACCCAGGAGAGTCCTTCCATCAAGATTGGGACTCTGTTCCAGATGGCCGGTTCAGGAGCGGAATACGGCAGACACGGATCCCAGGGGGCGAGGATGGCCGAGAAGGAGATCAACGAGCGGGGGGGAATCCTGGGGCGGAGGCTGGAGGTGTTCGTGGCCCACGAGGGCGTCCCCACGGTGGCGGTGGACAAAGCCCTGACGTACATCCTCGAGGAGGGGGTGGACTTCCTCGTGGGCGTGGATTCGTCGAGCGTCGCCTCGGCGGTGAGCGCGGTGGCCAAGCAGCATCGGAAGATCATTCTCTTTACGCACGCCGCCGCCGACCAGTTGACCGGTCGGGCCTGTCACCGCTATGCCTTTCGGATCGTGCCCAACGCCATCATGGATGCCCGGGCGGCGGCGCTGGTCATGAAGGATAGGCCGGCCAAGCGATGGTACGGTATCGGGGCTGGCTCCGAGTACGGCCGCGATGCCTGGGAGGCCTTTCAGGCGGCGCTCAGAAAGGTCAGGCCCGATGTCGAGTTTGTCGGGGAGTTTTGGCCCAGGCGCTTCACCGCCGATTACACGAGTGTCATTCAGGCCGTGATGGAAGCCAAGCCGGATGGGGTCTTGTCTACCCTGTGGGGACAAGAGCTTGTCGCCTTCGTCAGGCAGGCCCTGCCCCTCGGCTTTTTTGAGCGGGTGAAGTTCTTTGTCAATCCCGGAGGGGCGTCGTTAGGGGTCCTGGGCCCGCTGGGGGATGAGATGCCGGCGGGGCTCTGGGTCTCGGCCGGTTACTGGTTCACCCATCCGGATTCCGTGGAGAACCGGGTCTTCGTGAAGGCCTATCGTGCGCTCTACGGCGAGTACCCCGCGGATGTGGCCCTGGCCAGCTATTCCGCCGTCCATCTGCTGAAGCGGGCCATCGAAGAGGTGGGCTCTCTCGACACCGAGAGGATCGTCGAACGGTTGGAGGGCATCACCTATCGCGATCCGGAGGGCGTGAAGACGATCCGGAGGGAGGACCACCAGGTCGTGAAGGATGTGGTCTGGGGGCGGACCGCCAGATCGGCCCGGTACCCCTTCCGGATCCTGGACGACCTGGTCGTCATTCCCGGGGAGGAGCTGATCAGATCTGTGCAAGAGACCGGCTGCCGGACGTGACGGTGAGAGGAAGATTGCGTAGGGGGGGGTGATGATCGACAAGGAGTTCTTAGAGATCCTGGCCTGTCCTGCCTGCAGAGGCGGGGTCCGGCTCGATGAGCCGGGCCAGAGGATCATCTGTCAGGCGTGCGGTCGCCGCTATCCCATTCGGGATGGGATCCCCGTCATGCTCATCGACGAGGCAGAGATGCCCTCCCGGGAGGGAAAATGAGAGCGCCGGGCTCACCTTCTCCGAGGAGGGTGTGAGGCCGATGGGTCGGCCGGGTGTGTTAGGCGTTGCGCGTCCGGAGGGAGGGGACCGCCCGCCGCAGGCACTCCACATAGGCCAGGGGGAGCCGGATCGTGCCCAGGGAGATTTCCCCTTTGGCGAGCCCATGACAGTCAGAGCCCCCGGTGATGAGCAGGCCGTGTTTCGTGGCCAGGCGGGTGAGGGTAACGACCTCCTCGGTCGTATGGGCAGGGTGCAAAACCTCGACCCCCTGGAGGCCTGCCTCGATGAGACTTTCGAGGTTGGCCAGTCTGCTGCTCCCTGGGTGGGCCAGGACCGGGATCCCATTCGCTTGCCGGATGGCGGCGATGGCCTCAGACGCAGTAAATCCCGTGCGCTCCACATACGCGGGCCGACCCTGCGCGAGGAAACGATCGAAGGCTTCATCCAGGGTGCCCACCGCCCTTCGCGCCACGAGAGCCCGGGCCACGTGGAGCCTCCCTACCGTTCCCTTCCCAGCGATCTGCAGGACCTCGTCTGCCGTCAGGGGAATTCCCTTGCGATCCAGACGGCGGAGGATCTCAGTGAGCCGATCCCGCCGCCCTCTCCCAAGGACATCGAGCGTCCTCTGGAAGGCTGGGTCGTCCCAGCGGATGAAATAGCCCAGGATGTGCACCTCCTGATTGACGTCCTGCGCCGACAGCTCAACGCCCGGGATCACCTCCACCTTCATCTCGGTGCCGGCCTGGAGTGCCTCAGGGATCCCCGCGACGGTGTCGTGGTCGGTCAGAGCGATCGGGCTCACAGAGCGGCTGGCCGCCTCGGCGACGACCCGTCGGGGTGGAAAGCTTCCATCCGAGTAGGAGGAGTGGAGGTGCAGATCTGCTCCCGCGGGTGGGGGAGGGCTCATGGAACAGTCTCCTTCGCCGGGGATCAAGGCACGTGCGTCCCGGCACCTCTTTCCCCACAGGACCATGATCACGCGTGCTGTTGTCCTCGACTATACGCACGCAGGGCTGCCGCCGTCAACGGCACGGGTGGCCTTTTTTGGCATGCCGCATGCACAAGCTGGCGTAGACATTCGCTGCAGAGGGTGTAATGCCTTCTCACGTCACCCCCCGGGGGAATCCAGATTTAGAGCCCGTCTTCGGCCCCGTGCTCGAGCAGATCGTGGGGCTCTTAGAAGCCGAGGCGGGAGTGCTCTGGGTCTGGGAGGACACTGCCGCGGCCTATGTTCCTGCCCTCTGTCGCGGTCGGGGGAGTTGGGCGGCCCCCTGGAGCCCTTCCCATCCTGAGGGGATTGGCCGCGGAGATCTCGATCCGTGCCAGGAGACACTCCTCTTCGATGATCTCCCACCGGACTCTCCTCTACCGGCTGGCGAGCAAAAGATTCGCTCCTTCGCGAGCGTGCCGATTGCGGTGAGGGCGAGCGGAGCCGGTTTTTTGGCTCTGTACAGCCGGCGGCGAGGTCACTTTGCGCCTCGCGATCTTCGCTTTCTCCGGATGGTGGGGGAACTGATGGGTCGGACGATCGAACAGCTGGGCTCCGCAGGGGGCGCTCAGGCTGGCCCGACGCCGGAATCCATCGCCGAGTCTCGGCAAGTCGCGGACGTTAGCAGCATGCTGATCGACGCCATGGACGTGGGGATCCTGGTGCTCGATGCGGAAGGCCGGTGGTCGTTCGGCAACCGCCAGATCTATGAGATGCTGGGCTACGAGCCTTGGGAAGGCCCGGGCCGATCGGGAGGCCCGGACCCGCATGCTCCTCCGGGGTTCCGCGCTAGCGATCTCGCCCGGCTGAAACGACGGGACCGGGCCTGCGTCTTTGAGACCAGGCTGCTCCGAAAGGATGGGAGCACCTTCACCGCCTTGGTGAGCAGCACGCCGCGACGAGGGGCCAGCGGGGAATCTCTCGGGACCATCGTCTTGGTGACTGACATCACCGAGCGCAAGCAGTGGGACCAGCAGGTCTTGCGCTCGGAGAAGCTGGCAGCCCTGGGGACCCTCGCAGCGGGAGTGGCCCACAATATCAACAACGTCCTTGCAGCTATCGTCGCCAGGACCGATCTGCTCCTGCGGCAGGTTCAGGACCGGGAGCTGAAGCGATGGCTGAACAGCATCCAGCAATCGGCCTTGGACGGGGCGAGCACCGTCCGCCGGCTTCAGGATTTTGCCCGGACCGGGGCACCCGAATCGATGGTCCCCGTGGACCTCAACGGGGTGATCACCGAGGTTCTGCAGTTTACGCAGGCCCGGTGGAAGGATGAAGCAGAGCTGAAGGGGACCAGAATCGACGTCGTCACGGAGCTCGGCGACATCCCACTCATCACGGGAAACCCCGCGGAGCTTCGGGAGGTCTTTACCAACGTCATCCTCAATGCGCTGGACGCCATGCCGGATGGCGGATGCCTCATCGTGCGGACCTGTGTTGAGCCGGGCCGCGATGAAGGGCCATGGGTTGAGGCGGTCTTTGAGGACACCGGGGTGGGAATGACCGAGGAGGTGCGCCAGAAGATCTTCGATCCGTTCTTCACCACCAAGGGGGTGAAGGGGACCGGGCTGGGCCTCAGCACCTCGTACGGAATCGTCGCCCGACACCGCGGCTCGATCTCGGTGGAGAGTGAGCTCGGACGGGGCAGTCGGTTTTGCGTCGCCTTTCCGGTCCCGGCAGAACTGCCGCGAAGCCCGGAAGACCACGCGCGCCCGGTTGGGCGTCGGACGGGGCGCATCCTGGTGATCGACGACGAACCGCATCTCCGAGACGTGATCACCAACCTCCTCAGGCTGGAGGGACATATGGCCGTGGGGGTGGGGTCCGGAATCGAAGGGGTCGAGGCCTTCCGGGTAGAGCCCTTCCAGGTGGTGATCACGGATCTGGGGATGCCGGACCTCACCGGGCTGGAGGTGGCCCGAAAGGTTCGGGAGCTCAACCCGGAGGTCAAACTCATCCTCTGCACGGGGTGGAATGCGGCCGTGAGTCAAACGGAGCAGGAGGCCGTGGGGATCGATCGGCTACTCGAAAAGCCCTTCCGGCTCGACAAGCTCCTCCGCCTGGTCCACGAGCTCCTGCGGACCGGTGCTCAGGCGGAG
>Ga0184634_10000263_pt1 | contig 12862 bp, 14 predicted proteins | sample PLM31_200_b1_FD_133016 | JGI IMG/M metagenome (GOLD analysis project Ga0184634, IMG submission 133016) | Groundwater sediment microbial communities from an aquifer in East River, Colorado, USA - PLM3-1_200_b1 | ecosystem: Environmental > Terrestrial > Soil > Riparian zone | place: USA: East... | reverse complement strand
TTACTTAAGCAATGTCACCCTGAACGAAGTGAAGGGTCTCATGTATTTGGAAAGACGAGATTCTTCGCTTCGCTCAGAATGACAATCAAAGTAAAGGGACTTATGACTCACAACACTAGCGGCGGAGTCACTGGCCCGGAAGTGGCCACTGGTGACATTCAACGTAGGCCACTTTGGGGATATTCCGGGACTCCGCCTTGTCCCGGTCTAGGATCTCGCCACCCCCGCCGGCACTTTCCTGTTAATGTTTACACATACCGCTGGATCTCCTGCAGGCTGGCGGGGAAGAAGAGATCCTCGATCTTGGGTCTCTTTTTGATCATCCCCTGATCGTGGGCGTAGCGCACTATCGCCTCTAATGCCTTGTGATTGTCCTTGAGGTTATAGGGCCAGGGGTCCGCGCCAATAATGGCCCTCTGCTCTTCAAGAATCTCTTTGACCCAGATCAGGGCGAAGTTGCGTGCGTCCTTCATGCGCTCGTAGCAGATCTCTTTGGATCTCTGAAAGGCCTGGAGGAGGCTTGCCGCCACCCAGGGGTCTCGCTCCAAGATTCCATTCTTGACCACGACTAAGTGCATGATCGGAAAGATGCCGCTCTTTTTGTAATAGTCGATCTCGGCCTCTTTAGGATGGGGGAAGAGCAAGCCTGCTTTGGGCGAGCCACTTCTGATCGAGGGGAGGACTTCTGGATAAAGCGCCCCTTCCAGCTCGCCGTCCAGGAGCATCTGATCGATATTCTTCCCCTTGGAGACACGGCGCACTTTCAACCCTTTGGCTGGCTCGAAGGGGATATCCTCTTCCTCCTGACACCACCACTCGATGCCCTTGAGATCGACGCCGTAGTGATCCTGCAAGATCCCGCGCAGCCATAGACCCGCGGAGTTCTGCAGCGTATCCAGGCCCACCCTCTTGCCGTTGAGATCCGACGGCCCTTCGATCCCGCTATTCATGCGCTTGAACGCGTAGCCGTGTCTGAAGCGGCGATGGGGGAAAACCGGGATGGCGCTGATGGCCCTGCCCACATCCCGGGCCAGCAGATAGGAGACGAGAGAGAGCTCACAGACATCGAACTCTTCATGGCGCAGCATGCGCCCGTGCCGCTCCGGCGAGGGCATGGTAAGGATATTGAGATCGATTCCGGCAGGGAGCGCCTGCCCCTCGATCAAGGGCTGGAGCAGATCGTAGCCGCCGCAGGCCAAGGAGAGCCTCAACCTCGACATTCACTTTCCCCCTACATGTTGGCGATATTTTTCTGGCGTGTCGATATCGATGATGACTCCCTGATCCTCCGTCTCGATCTCCAGCGTCTCATCCCGGTGGGCATGGACCACCGCCTTCGCCCCGCGATCTAGAGGCAAGCTCATCAGTTCAGAAAAGAGCCGGGACGACAGAAGAACCGGATGGCCCCTCTGGCCCCGATAGCAGGGAACGACGATCGGCTTGCCCGAGCCATAAAAGCGGTCGATCATCTCGTCGACCAAAGCAGAGGTGAGAAAAGGATGATCTACCAGGTGGACCACTATCCCATCGACCTCTTCTGCCTTGAGAGTCCGAATGGCGGCGTTGAGAGAGGAGAGCTGTCCCTGCGCGTAATCTCTATTCACGACAACGGTCACAGGAAGATGGCGGATCCTTGCCTCTATCTCCTTGGCGTTGTGGCCAAGGACGACAAGGATCTTTCCAGCTCTGCTCGCCCCGAATACCGAAATGATCCGCTCGATGAAGCTCTTGCCTTCAATAGGGAGCAGGGCCTTGGGGCTACCCATCCTGCGCGACTCTCCAGCGGCAAGCAGAACGGCGACAATCACGACACCTAGTCCGTACAACAAACTCCGTCAGCCGTCAAACCCATAGCCAAACCCCTCCTCCTTGACAGGACCACGGCGAGGTCCTATGAATCCAGGCATGGCCGCAGCCGAAGGCGCGTCCGCCGAGGCGACGCACCCCCTCGATCTGGAATGTAATCCTCCTCTACCGAGGATTGTCTGTCTTTAAACCTTTTGCTACCTTATGAGGGCGCCAGGTGAAGCCATGACCGCGCAGGACAAGCTCAAGAGGCTCCGCGAGGAGCTGAAGCAGATCTTTCTCGAGCGAGGCGACCTCATTGACGGCGCCCTCTCGGCCCTGCTCTCTTCCCAGCACGTGCTCATCATCGGCCCTCCGGGGACCGCCAAATCGATGCTCGCCGATGATATCTGCCGCCGCATCCTCGGGGCCAACTATTTCCAGTGGTTGCTCACGCGATTTACCACGCCGGAAGAGATCTTCGGGGCAGTGAGCCTCAAGGCGCTGGAAGAGGACGACTACCGCAGGGTCACCCTCCGCAAGCTGCCCGAGGGCCACATCGCCTTTCTCGACGAGATCTTCAAGGCCAACTCCTCCATCCTGAACGCCATCCTCACCCTCATCAACGAACGCCTCTTTCACAATGGCAAGGAGGTCGTGACCGTCCCGCTCCTCACTCTCTTCGGGGCCAGCAACGAGCTGCCCGAAGACGATGAGCTCACGGCCCTCTACGATCGCTTCCTCCTCCGCTTTGTCGTCAACTACATCACTGAGGATTTCCGCTTCCTCAAGATGCTTGAGTCCTCTCTGCCGGCGGAGCGCACCACCCTCAGCCTCGAAGAGCTGCGGGAGATGCAAAGGCTGGTCCGCGACGTCCCGATCCCGAGCCACATCTACCGGACTATAGCCGACATCCGGCGCATGCTGGGCAAGAAGAACATCGTCGCCTCGGACCGCCGCTACCGCCAGTGCCTGCCCCTACTTCAGGCCCATGCCTATCTGGCGGGTGGGGGAGAAGTGACGGAGAGGGACCTCTCCTTCCTCGAGCACGTCCTCTGGCGCGATCCCGGGGAGCTGCCCGAGGTGCGCGCGACCATTCATGAGCTCCTTCTGGGTTATGAGGAAGAGATCAAAGAGTTGCTCTATCAGTCCAGAGAGATGCGAGACTACGCCCTGCGGCCCTGGGAGACCAGCGAGCAGCGCGCCCAGGCGCTGATCGAAGTCCACACGAAGCTGCGCCATATCCTGGCCAAGGTCGAACAGATCATGGAAAAGGCCAAGAAGCTGGGCCGGCCCCTGGACCAGGTGGGAGCGATTAAAGAGGAGATCGAAGAGATCCAGCAGCAAATGCTCGCAAGGTTTTGATGCCGCCGAGAAGGAAAAAGAGCGTCTCCCCAAAGAGGACCCTGCCAGGGCTGCCGCAAAACGCCTGCTGGATTGAAAGCGACTCCTACGACCGTGAGGCCTTTGGCAGGCTTCGCTCCGAATCCCCCTCCTTACAAAAGCTGGCGGAGAGCGGCAGCGCCCTTCTACCCCATTTTACCTTTTTGCTCCAAGACATTTTCTGTCTTTTCTTCAAGTACAACATCATCTTTCTCAAGGACCCAGAGGTCCTGCCGAGCGCGCTCTTCAACCGCATCCTCCTGAGATCCCTGCACCAGGGTAACCTCTATCGGATTCTGCGTGAGCTGACGCTCCTGGACGAGGCCAAGTCCGGCCTCTGCACGCTGCTCTTGGGCGAAGGGTTCCTCGCGCTCCTCAAATCGGAAAAGGTCCTCACCCGCCGGGACATGCTCGACCTGTGGGACATCCACAAGCAGGAAGAGACTGTGGAAGAAAAGAGAGGGCAGCTCGAGAACACGGAAAGACTCTCGGACGAGATTGCCAGCGACGGGAAAAAAAATCTGGCAAAGGCCAGGGAGAGGCTGGAAGGTGAGTTTGACGGCGCCGAGGCCCTCTTGCGGCATAAGGCGCAGAGGTTGAAAGAGGAGCTGGGGCAGGTGGAGACGCAGGCCGCTGCCCGATTCCAGGCCGAGGCCATCAGGGTCGCCCAGCGATTGGAGGAGGCAGCGGAGGAGGCGGAGTACTGGGGCCAGACCCTGGGGACAGGTTATCGCTCTCCTCCCGGTCATAAGCTGGAGCTGGGCAGGAGGCTGGCGGGAAACGAGAAGCTCAAGAAGCTGGCCCGCATGGTCGGCCGGATGAAGTTTCACGCCTTGGCGCTGCGCAAAAAGGTCTTCGAGCGCTCGAGCGAGGAGATCCTGGAGATCGAAATGGGAGATGCCCTTCACCGCCTCCTGCCGCATGAGCTCCTGACCCTCTCCCATCCGATCCTGCGCAAGGACTTCCAGCGCCGCCTCCTGGATCAGGAGCTGCTCCAGTATTCCCTGAGGGGCGTAGAAGAGAAGGGCAAGGGGCCGATGGTGGTCTGCCTCGACGGCAGCTCGTCCATGGCCGGCGACAAAGAGATCTGGTCCAAGGCCGTGACCCTGACCCTGCTCGAGATCGCCCGGAGGCAGCGCCGACTCTTCCGCTCCATCTGTTTTTCCTCCGAAGAGACGCCGCTCCAGATCCTCGATCTCAATCCCCGAGAGCGCTACGAGGTGGAGGTGGAAAAGGTCATGGATCTGGCGGAATACTTCCCCGGCGGGGGCACGGACTTTGAGAGACCGCTGGATGCGGCCCTGGAGTGCCTGAAGAGCTCGCGCTACAAGAAGGGCGATATCGTCTTCATCACCGACGGCGAGTGCCAGGTGACGCCAGAATGGGCCGAGAAGTTCCGCACGGAAAAAGAGCGACTCGGCTTCTCCCTCTTTTCCATCCTCATCGACGTCGGCCCCAGCTCTCTCGGGACACTCAAGGAATTCAGCGACCGGATCACCACGATCAAACAACTCACCGGCGATGAGGCGAGGGATATCTTTCTCAAGCTTTAAGTGAAGGCCCAGGAGCAAAGCCTATAGGCTTTCAGAAGTTTTACGGCATCTCCTCTAACAGCCGCCCGTAACCTTTGACCGGTTGTCTCACGTGCAGTCTCTTCTGGATGGCCCAGACACGCGCCGGCACCGGATGAACCACCGGCAGCTCGATGTCCTGCTCCAAGAGGCCGATGATATCGAGCGTGCGCCAGCCGGAGCCGAGCATGTAGATCCCATCAACGCCCGCATGGCTGAGAACGGCCTTCTTGGCGTGGGCATAGACCTCGTACGCAGAGAGCCTCCCCACCTCCTGAAAAGGGACAGAGATCCCCTCCATCGCCGCCACTTGAAACCCGGCCTCAGTGAGATAACGCGCAAAGGTATCGTTGATCTTTCCCGTAAAGTAAGTAACTCCGACCAGCTTCTTGACCTTCAGGGCGCGCAGGGCCTCGACCTGCGTCATCCCGGCGGTAACGATGGGGGTTCGGTGCTTCCGCTCCCACTGGGCGACGATCTCCTGTTCTCCTTTATAGCCCCGCACCATAAATGGCGGGGCCCCCTCCGGATGGATCAGATCCACTTTGAGCTCGGCCAGCTCGCCGACCTTCCGTTCAATAGCCTCCATAACCTGGAAAAATTCCTCCTCGGTCCCTTTGCTGATGTTGAGGAAGAGCGGTATCACGCCGATCCCTTCGGGAAGGAGGCGGATGAACTCTTCCAGAGATCCTGGCCTCATCGTCGGCTTAATCACTCCTACAACTCCCCGCCAACTCATAGCGGCACGCACCTCCCTGGAATGCAGTGAACTGGATATTAGCGCAAAGATTCTATATATTCCATGCTCTGTATCTTTTTATCTCGCTCATCAACATCGGGAGTCAAAATGGCCGGCGCAGCTCGCACACCTCGGAATTCTCTTGAACGGAAAGCGATGTTTGGCATCGTCTGCGGCTCTCACCTCCTCAACCACTTTGAGTCGGCGATGATGGGAGTCCTCTACCCCATCATGATGAAGGAGCTGAGCTTTGGTTACACGGAGCTTGGCCTGATCACCGCAACCCACGGCATGATCAGCCATCTCCTTCAGGCTACCTACGGCTTCATCGTGCCGCGCGTCAAAAGGGCTGTTATACTCGGACTGGGCAACATTACCTTAGGCCTTTCCGTCGTGGCCACTGGATTCGCTCCGAGCTATCGTTTTGTCCTGCTCACGCGTCTCCTCGGCGGCATCGGCTCCAGCCCCCAGCACCCCGTGGGTTCCACCATGCTGGCGACCTACTACGGAGAGACGAGGGGCAGGGTCTTAGCCTTTCACGTTATCGCCGGCAACCTCGGTACTCTGCTGGCGCCGGTCTTGGCGGGAGTGCTCCTGCCCTATATCGGCTGGAGGAATCTCTTCTGGATCGTCGGGATACCGAGCGTTCTCATGGGCATCACCTATTTCCTCTTCAGCGACATCCTGCGGCCCGCACCTGAACACGGGGAAAAATCCGGGCTGGCCTACAAAGGCTGGGAGGCCTATAAAAAATGTCTGCAGAACCGCAACATCCTTCTCATCTCCCTGGTCCTCATGGCGGGCGCCGCGGGTCGAGGGCAAGGGGTCAACGTCACCTACCTGGTGTCTCACTTTGTGAACGACCTAAAAGTGGATGTTACCTACGCGGCCTTTCTCTTTACCGTGCTCCAGGTCGGGGGGCTTGTGGGTCCCATCATCTGGGGTTGGGCCTCCGATCGCTTCAACAGGGCATACACGATTCAGGCCTCCCTCGTTCTCTCCGCCCTTGCGACCCTATGGCTCGGCTGGCAGACCAGTGCCACCTCATGGCTGCTCGTCAATCTCCTGCTCTATGGCACGGTGGTGACATCGCGTCAAACCCTTACCCAGGCGCTGCTCAGCGACATCGCCGAGGAAAAGGTCCTGGATGCCGCCTTCAGTCTCTACTATTTCATTGGTTTTATCTCCGCTCCGCTGTGGACCCTCATCACGGGATGGATCATGGACCGGTTCGGCTTTGGCTACGCCTTCACGGTGATCTCGACTTCTTATCTTCTGGGAATGATCTTTCTCTTTTTTCTGCGGCAACCGGCCAAACATACCGTGGCGGAAAAGAGCGTGGATCTGGAGGACGTCCAGTAAAAGAAATCTTCAGCTTCTCCGTCGCCGCGGAGTCAGCGAGATCTCTATGGACTTGCCTTAAGGGATTGGAACTCGTTCACGGCGAATACCCATTCCGTCTTTGCCGTGCCTATCAGGACGACGTACAGCTCAACGGTGTCACCCGGTCTTACCTCCTTCACGAGGAATGAAAGGGGCGGCTCCTGAATCGGAAGCCAATACTGGCTGATCCCCTCCCGAACCAGAATCTCATGCCCAAAGAGGTCCGGGATCTTGGGGTCTTGACCAAGAGTCTTTGCCCAGTGCTTGAGCAACTGCTTGACATTCGCCGTGATGCCCCGCTGCTGGCCAGTGTAGATTACCCGCACCCGATACTTGAAATCCCCGGCCTCAACCACCCAGTCCGCCTGCTCCTGGTGCGGGTGGTCTGCGATCGCCTGAGCCAATGAGTAGGGACGATAGCTATCGTAGTTAAACTCTGCGCCGCCGGTTTCCCTCACGAACCCGGAGGCGAGCATCGTTGTCAAACAGAAAAGGTATCTCCACCGGGTAAGATCGTTATTCAGCATAGAAGACCTTTCGCCTTCGGCCCGAGCTCAGGCCGAGGGCCTTTTGTTAAGCCTCTCCGTTGGTAAAAAGATTGGCAAAGGTGCCCGTGCTTAGGTCGAACTCAATGCCCCAAAACGCCGCACCCCCATCACACACTACGACCGCGTGGGTGCGCCAATCGCCTCTGGGGTCCCACAGAAAGAGGTTTACATAGACGACCTTCTTTTCTTTCTGGAAAATCCCAATATACTGCCTCCGGTACTGAGAAAGGCGAGAGGCGAGACCTGGGGAGAGAGTCGGAGCATAAGCGGCCACGTAATCAGAAAGGGATCGTTCCAGACGCTCGATCTCTCTGCCAGATGGTTCCCAAATTCCTTTTTCGCCAGGCGGGTCCGGCTGAGGGGTTGGCCGCGAGCACTGTTGGAGAGCCTCCAGGGCTAGCTTTCTTGGCAACACGACCCCTTCCACTCCGCGAGACGAAATCACCCCCAGTGGCTTCTCAAGCACGGTCCGCTCCCTCTGGTCCGGGGCTCCATCGTTGTGACGTTCACAGGCCGAAACCGTCAGGACGGAGGCCAGTGGTAGGATCCAGAGCGATAGAGACCCACTGCGAAGTCTGGCCATAGTATTGGCTTGATAACCGGATAGATTACCATTGTACGCCGGCAGGGTATCCCTTACAAGTTTTTTGTGTGCGCTCAAGAAAGCCTGTTTCTCGGGGCCGAGTCTTCCGGCCGCGGCCTCAGGCCGAAGCGGCGTATTGCGCGGGCTTGAGGAGCGGGTCACGGCTTTCACAGGCAAGGTGAAACGAAAAGATTCATGATCATTCCCTTGATTTCATCATGCCGGGGGACCTATACTCCGGCGACGGTTAGGAAGGGGGGTCTATGTTTCCCCATCTCCAGAATTTCCATCTGCAGCAGTGGATTGAGGAAAACCGGCACCACTGGGGACAGCGCAGGACGATATGGGAGGACTCGGACTTTATTGCCTTTGTGACCCGCGGTCCCAATAGCCGCAAAGATTTCCACGTCGATCCCGGAGACGAGATCTTCTACCAGCTCGAAGGAGCACTCAACCTTCATTACCTGTCACCGGAGGGGAGACACGAGGTCGCGGTGATTAAGGCAGGGGAGCTTTTCCTCCTGCCGGCCCATGCCCCCCACTCTCCCAGACGAGGGGAAGGATCATGGACATTTGTCGTTGAAAGGAGGCGGCGGCCAGGTGAGGTCGATCGCTTTGTCTGGTTTTGTGAGAAGTGCGGCAACAAACTCTACGAAACGACCGTGCGCTTTGATGATCCCTCGGATGCGATAAAAAAAGCCGCCGATACCATCAAGGCGGACAAAAAACTCCACACCTGTACCCGTTGCGGCGAGGTTTTAACCGTCTGACGTCGGTCTTTCAGTTCCCAATAGTCCAGAGTCATGCCTGACCCCATCTTTCCATCTTTTGCAAGAACCCATCATACCCTCACTAATACCCTCACTTAAGGGTACTACGCTTTCTCCCTTTATAGCGCCATCTGGCCGCCGGACCTTTTCCACGGCATGAAACCTCGCCCGACTTTTTAAGGTCAGCTAAAAGGACCCGAATCCACTCTCTGCCAACTCCTGGGCAAGCACGTTCTATATCGGCTAGGCGAAATTCTCCAGTCTGGCGGCGAATCGCATCAAGGACGAGTTTGGTCTTAGCCCCCTTGGGAGACGCCGTCTGCCCAACCCGCTCCTCGAACTCCTTATAAGCGGATTTAAGGATATACAGGAGATAGTTCACGTATGGCCACGGGTCGTGGGTGCCTTGGTGCCAGCCTTGGGAGCTCTGTTCCAATGTTTCGTAGTAGCGCTCTTTATTTTGCTCGATCACGCGCTCCAGGCTGATGTAGCGCCCTACCTCGTAGCCCAGGTGGTAGCATTGAATCAGCAGAAGCAGCCTGGATACCCGGCCATTGCCGTCGCGGAAGGGATGGATGCAGAGAAAATCGAGATTAAAAGCTGCCAGGGCAATAACCGGATGGACCCAGCGCTCACGAAGGCAATGATGCCAAGCCTCGACCAATCGCCGCATGTACGCCTCGGTCTCTGTTGCCGCGACGGCCTTAAAGCGCACCCGCTCTCGACCGTCAGGATATTTCTCAATAATGTCGCTATCCTTATCTTTGTATTTTCCAGCATCCCAGATCTCACCTCTGGTCTGTCGATGCAATCTCTTCGCCGTCTCCTCTGATACGGGGAGCTTTGTGCCCTGCTCGTGAATGAGCTTGAGGGCGTCACGGTAACCCCGCACCTCCTCCTCATCACGATCCCGGAGGAGCGACTTGCCGAAGATAACCGTGACGATCCGAGCCTGGTCCACCACCACCCCTTCGATCCGATTAGACGAAACTGCGCTTTCGATCAGGGCATGCTCGCGCAAAACCTTAAGCCTCTGCGGCGACTGCTTGGTAAAGAGTTCTTGCTTACCGCGAGCCTCACCTAGGTCTGCCAGGTACCACGAGGTTGTTGTGGGGATACTCTCCGGCTTCGAAGAGAATTGTTGGAGCGTCATCATGTTGTTAGCTTGCCATACGGCTCGGGTCTCTCCTGCACCCGCATCGGCTGGGTCAATGCATCGACAGACAAGTAGTAATGCTCGACCTTCTTTACTTCATGCCAGGGGAAACGGGCCGGGTCTTTGATCGGGTCCTGAAGCTTGGGTTGCGACTTGCAATCTGTGACGACGTAGAGCCAGTAGCAGTCGCGCCGCTCCTGTGCCCTTGCACGCCGCTCGATGAGCATCTCAAGATTGAGCCTCTTCGAGGCTAGCCCTTCCAGCGCGTTTTGGCAGATATTCCTGAACTGTTTCTCGTCGACATTCTTGAGCAGCCGGTCTTCCAAATCGACCTCGCCCAACCGACCGGCGTAAAACTCGCGCAGCACACGTTCGACTTGCGCTGCCGGCAAGACCTCCCCGGTCCTCAGCTCTCTGGAGAAGCAGTGCCAAATCTTTTCTCTCCCATTGGCCCCGGCTGGCTGCGATCAGTTGGGCTTCGGCAAAGAGTCTTTTGAGGGCCTCTTCCCGATCCTGATAGTAAGGAGATCCCTCTTATCCCTCGGCATTATCGATAATGTTCAGGTTGACGCGGTCCATCAGCGGGGTGTCCGTGATGGCCAGGTAACGCGCCGGTTTTTCTGCATCCGCATTGCAGTGCATGTGCCACGCCATCAGAGGAGGAGAGAAGAGATCCCCCTCTCCCCAATCGACCCGCTGTTCAGGCCCCCCTTCCCTCCTAAAGATGGAGTAGCCTCGACCGCTGAGGATATAGATCACCGCCTCATGGGTGTGACGATGGTCCTTGCTGTGGCCTCCGGGCGGGATCTCGCTGATATGGGCATCGATCACCCGGTTGTCTCCCAGCTCAAAGTAGGCCCCCTGGTTGCCGCGCAGCTCGCGACCGTGCACCGGGTGGCTCTTTAAGTTCTTAAAAAATACCCCCTTGTAGGGGTGATGGTGCTTGAAGTCCGCGAGATCTTTGACCTCGCTGACATATTGCCTTTCCGCCATAAGACCTCCTCATTCGCTACTTGCTGATTTCTGGACTCTCCTGCTCTGGAAAATAGAGGTCGCAGAAGGGGCAGTGAAAATCCTTGCCCGAGCCCAGCATGTGAGGGACGACAACAAAAACCTTCCTGCACCTCGGACAGGTAACTTCCACTGCCTGACCCATAGTTCACCTCCAGTCGCAGTTAACCCTATTCCGACAAAAAACGTGCCCCCCTTTGACGATCCACAGAGCGAGCGTTCCCTCTCCCCTTGCGGGAGAGGGCCAGGGTGAGGGGTAATCCATTCGCCATTTGCCATTGGCTATTTGCTCATATCAGCACCAATACGTCGTCCGGTCGATGGGGATATGCTGCAGGACCTCGCCGGGGATATAATCCTCCAGCCGGATTCGCTGCATCGCCTCATCGGGACACTTGGAGACCGGCGAGAAGGGACGATCCAGCGGCCTGGTGGCATCGATGATCATGCACGAGGTCTTGATCTCATCCAACAGGGACGGGTCTAAGAAGTTGCCGCGAAACAAGGGCTTGAGAATCGAAACCTGCTCGTGCGGTTGAACCCTGGTCGCCAGGGCCCAGAGGATCTCGGTCGGGTTGAAGACATCGATGTCATCGTCGAAGACAAAGACATTTTTGGTGTGGTCAAAGGTCAGGGCCGAAGCCGCGGCCCGACCGGGATCGCCCTCGGACATCTTCTTCATGGAGATAAAGATGTTGTATTGGGCATGGCGGCCGAACTTGCATACCGCCGTGACGCCGGGCACGGCCTCCCGGATCCTCCTCAGATAGGCGCCCTCGCGGGGAAGATCCATCCAGGGCTTGTCCCCTGCCGGCGTGATCACCGACTGATAGATGGCCCCCTTGCGATAGTTGATCGCCCGCACCTCGTAATGGGCGCAGGTCGTGTAGCGCTGCGGCCCGAGATAGCCGGTGGCCTCACCGAAGGGTCCCTCCACCACCCTTTTCCCGGGCAGCAGCGCGCCCTCGATGACGATCTCGGCATCGGCGGGAATGAGCAGATCTTTGCCGAAGGTCTCCGAGGGCGTGAGGCGCAAGGGCTCGCCCAGGTAGCCGCCGATGATCTCGTACTCGCTCACCTCAAACGGGCCGGTGTAGCAGGCCCCCATATGATAGGCCGGGTGGTGGCCGAGAACCGTGGCGACCGGACACTCGATCCCGTTCTCCTCGTAATCGCGGAAGATCCTCCAGAGGTGGCGCGGCGAGGCATAACAGGCAGTAGTGTTTTGCGACTTCACCTCCATCCGGTGATAAGAGCAGTTGTAGATGCCGGTCTTTCGATCCTTGGTGATCGTTGAGAGCGTAATATAGGGGCCTCCGTCCATCTCGTGGTGGCGCAGGATCGGGAGCTGATAGAGATCTACCTCGTCTCCTGCCTTGACCACCTCCTTGACCGGCGCGTCCTTCTTATCCACCAGGATGGGAGGGGTCCGACGCTCCTCCATCTTCAAGCAGGCCTCGGCCATCCGGGGACGCGTGGTCTCCCCGGGCAACCCCAAGGCGATCTGCACCTTGCGCTGGGATATCTCGCAGTTCATGACCAGCTTGAACTCGCTGGGCTTGCCGTGGAGATTGAGCGGGCGATCAAAAATCAGGATGGGGAATCTCTTCTCGCTCTCCAAATGCTTGATGATGGCACTGACATCGTAATGGGCCGGGTCCACCTCCTTGGTCACATGCACGATCTCGCCAGGGATCTCTCTCCGACAGTCCTCCAAAAAGGTTCTCAGGCTCTTGGCCATGAAGTCCTCCTGGCTGAAAAGTTATAAATCCGGTCATCCAAGATTTTATGCATCCCTATCTTCCTCCCAGCAGATTCATGAAGGAGCGGTCGATGATCTCATCCACGGAGATCTTTTTTTTGATCCTGCCGGTCTCAAACTCCTGATCGATGACGGCAGAAATCGCCTTCTCGGCGATCCTGCCATCCATGG
>Ga0184634_10000262_pt1 | contig 12901 bp, 12 predicted proteins | sample PLM31_200_b1_FD_133016 | JGI IMG/M metagenome (GOLD analysis project Ga0184634, IMG submission 133016) | Groundwater sediment microbial communities from an aquifer in East River, Colorado, USA - PLM3-1_200_b1 | ecosystem: Environmental > Terrestrial > Soil > Riparian zone | place: USA: East... | reverse complement strand
GCGCGCGCCGCGGGCGCCGCCCCCCCGAGACCCGAGACGGTGATGCGGACGAGGTTCTTGCGCCCGTCGGGCTGCTGGAACAGCGCGGTGGGCCGCACTTCGACGACCGGTTGTTGCGAGTCGGCGCGCGTAACGCCACTCCACACAGGGAGCGTGGCGAGCCAGCTCAAGAAAGTGCGACGGTCAGGACGGGGCATGGTTGCTGTAAGTTATCGCGGCTTGACTGTGTGAGTGGCGCGTGTACGTTTGGCCGCCGTTCCAGGCCCGCCCTCGAACCTCAACAGGAGTGAGCATGAAGCGTTTCGTATTCGCCCTGGCGCTGGTCGCCATGGCATCGGCCGCCTGCAAGAAGGCCGATCAACGTGGGATGTCGGCCGCCGACAGCGCGGCGATGGCCGACTCGATGAAGATGATGTCCGACTCGATGCACCAGATGTCCGACTCGATGCATCAGATGTCCGACTCGATGAAGATGATGGATACCACGAAGCGCCGGCCCTAAACGAAATCACGGGACACGAGGTGACGAAGCCTGGGCGCCGCCCGGGCTTTTCGTTTCAGCGAGCTGCAAACCACCTCACCGCACGCTGAATCGCGGTTGCCGCGTCAAAGGGGGGCGTCCATCCGAGCTCGGCGCGGATGCGCTCTGCGACGTAGGGGTTCTCGCCCACCAGAAACCACACCGCCGCGCCCGCGAGTCCCGCATAGCGGCGGGGATGGACCAGGCGCAGCGCGCCGCTCCACAGCCTGACGCCCAGGTGGGCGAGCACGACCGGGACGGGGATGAAGCGCAGCCGCACACCCAGCGCGTCGGCAAACGCTGCGAGAAACTGCCGCTGTGTGAGCAGCGGCGGCGCGTCCTGCGTGACGTTGTAGGCGCGGAACCCGGGCGTGGCCGGCGCATCGAGCGCGGCGACGATCGCCGACGCGACGTTGCCTGCGTACACGCACGACAGGTGGTTCGTCCCGGGGCCGATTTGTGGCATGACCCCGCGCCGCACCGTCGCGATCACGCGCGGTGTGAAGAGACGGTCGCGCTCGCCGTAGATGACGCTGGGGCGGATGGCCGCCGCCGAGAGACGGCCCCGCGCCGCCTCGCCCTGCACCACCTCCTCGGCCATGCGCTTGGTGCGGGCGTAGAAGTCCCGCTCGGGCAGCGGATGAAACGGGAAGTCCTCGGCGACGTTGCCGCGGCCGGCATATACCACGGAGCGGCCGAATACCGCGACGGACGAGACATGGACGAGCCGCACGCCCGCCGCACGCGCCGTCTGAGCCGCGAGGCGGGTGCCGGTGACGTTGACGCGCTCGAATTCCGCAAACGGCACCCGCGGAGCGACAAACGCCGCGGCATGCACGATGCCGCGGACCCCTCCGGCCGCCCTGCGCCAGGCATCCCCGTCCGTCACGTCGCCGGTGACCGACTCGGCGCCGAGCGCCTCGACCACGGACCGGGACTCCTTTAGCACGAGCGCGCGGACATGCTCACCGCGTGAGCGAAGCGCCTCCAGCACATGGCTGCCCACGAGCCCGCTCCCCCCGGTGACGAGAACCGTCACGCCGGATGGATGCTGGGTACGTCGAAGGGCAAGCCGACGATCCGCGCCTCACGGCCGGCCGCCCGCACCACCGCGCCGAGCGGCACTTCCCGCCGGACCATCGCGAGCCCGATCCACCGTCCACCTCCCAGCACTGAGCCGCCCCCGTCTGGCAGCCAGGCGATACTGGTCACCCGGCCGACGTCCCGTTCGTCGTGCGTCACGGCGCTCCATCCGGTTGCCGGGGGGGCGGGCCGATCGGTCTCGAAGAGCAGGCCGCGCAAATGGCGGTTCGGATGACCGCGGAAGTGCAAGCGGCTGACCGTTTCCTGGCCCGTGTAGCAGCCCTTCGTGTACGAGACGCCGCCGATCTCGTCATAGCGCGCTTCCTGCGGAATCGTTTTCTCGTCCATTTCGGAGGCGAGCCGCGGCCACCCGGCGAGGATGCGCGCCAACTCGAGCGCCGCGCCGCTCGCGCCGTGGGCGCCGCTCTTGACGAGCCGTGCCTGGACGGCGTCCCGGTACTCGCTCGCGGTCGTGATCTGGAAGACGAAGGGCGCCTGGTCGCCGGCGCGCGCGACCTCGAGCGCCATGTCGCCGACGGTCGCCTCGAGGGCGTGGTTGGGGGCCGGCGGGACGGCCAGCCCGGCCGCACTCAGCACGGCGACTGCGTGCGCGCCCGCCACGCGCAGCACGGAGGTATCGGCGCTGCGATCCACGGTTCGCGCGAGGCGCGGCGGTACCGAGCGCTGGAGAATCGCCAGGGCGCGGTCGCGGCCCTCGACCGGGACGGTGAAACGGACGCGCGCGCCCAGCCGCGCCGCCCACCCGTCGACGACGATCATGCCCTTGGGCGTGAGCAGCGCGCCGTAGACGAAGGCCCCGTCTCCCGGCTTCTCGATGTCGCTCGTGAGCAGACCCTGGAAGCACGTCACGGCACCGCCGCCCGGTCCGGTGAGGTCGATGACCCCCACATCGGCGGGCGCGACGATGGCGCCGGCCCGAAGCTGATCCACGACCTCGGCCGGGACCTCGTCAGGCTCGAGGCGGGTGACGGTCGAGGGCGGAGCGGTCGGGAAGGACTCGGTCACAGCGTCTCCTTGAGCCACACCACGACATTCGGCCAGCACGACGCCCGGGCCCGCTCGTCGAGCACCAGGCCGCGGTGGGACAATCCCGGCGCGATCGCGAGCGTCCTGCGTGTCGCGCCGACGCGCTCGACTACCTGACGGCACGCAGCCGGTGGCGCGAAGAGCCGATCGGCGCCGCCCGCGACGCCGAGGTATGGCGTGGTCACTCCCGCCAGCCCGGCAAAGTAGTCGAATCCATCCGTTCCCACCCAACCTCCGCGCACGTTCCACTCCATCCATTCGCCGATGATGCCCGCAGCCTCGTCCTCGTTGCCCAAGCGCAGGGCGCGCGCAGGAAAACGCCCGAGCGCGCGGGCCAGCGCGATCGTCGCGGCGGCGAGAGTCCGCCGCACCGGCCCGAGGCGGCGTGGGCCGGGAGTGCCGAAGGTAACCACCGCGTCGAGCGGGGCTGCTGCCGCCACGCGGGCCAGCCAGCAGAGGCCGGCGGCGCCACCCGCCGAGTGACCGAGCCAGGCGAGCGGGGCACCGTCCGTCTCCTCACGGATGCGGGCGACCAGTGTCGGGGCGTCGCGCAGCACCCAATCTTCGAACGTCCAGGCGAGCGGTCGCGGTTCGTGGGCGCTCTCGCCGTGATGGCGGAGGTCGGCGAGCCAGACGTCGAATCCGGCGGCGCCGAGGAAGTGGGCGAAGCCGCCCGCGCCGTCAGGTGAATGCAGCCAGAAGCGATGGTTCGTGAACGCGCCGTGCACGAGGAGCAGCGCGGGGCGGCCGTCCCGGAAGGCGCGCAGCCGGTGCAGCGCCAGCTCCACACCATCGGGCGTGGAGATGCGCCGCGCGCTCATTCGTAGCGTCCCGCGACACGATAGGCGGCATCGAGCAGCTCCACAGGGTGCCGCACCTCGGCGGGGATGCCGGCGGCGGCGAGACCCGCGCCGAGCTGCATGACGCATCCCGGATTCCCCGTCGCGACGACCTGGGGCGCGGCTTCGCGCAGCCGCTCGAGCTTCGCCGCGAGCACGGCGCGCGACATCTCCGGCTCGAGCAGGGTGAACAAGCCGGCGCTGCCGCAGCACTCGGCGGCGCCGGGAACGTCAACCAGCCGCAGCAGCGGGATCGCGGCGAACAGCTTGAGCGGCGGCACCGCCACGCCTTGCGCGTGCAGGAGGTGGCAAGGGGGATCGTAGGCGACGTGAAGGTCGAGCGGCGCGGCCGGCACCGGACCGCCGTCGGCGAGCAGCTCCGTGACGTCGCGGACGCGGGCGGCGAACCGCACGCCCGGCCTCACCCCCTGGCCCCCTCTCCGCGGTTGCGGAGAGGGGGAATGATCTGGGAGATCGAGGAGACGACCATACTCTTTCATGAGGGCGCCGCAGCCCGCGCTGTTGACGACGATTGGCTCATCGCCATCGCCGAAAGCCGCGACGTTCACCCGGGCCAACGCCCGCGCCTCATCGGGAAGGCCCGCGTGGGCGTGCAGCGCGCCGCAGCACACCTGCCCCTGGACCTCGCGGACGTCGTAGCCGTTGACGCCCAGCGTGCGGATCGTGGCGTCGTGGACGTGGGAGAAGAGGCCCTGCATGACGCAGCCGCGGAACAGAAGGGCGGACGGGCCGACGGGCTGACGGGCCGTCGGTGCCTTGGGTAACCGCCCGACCGCCCGACTGCCCGTCCGCCCGTCCGGTTTCGTCGCCGCCAACATCCCCATCGCAAACCGGATCCGTCCCCACCCGGCGAGCAACCGGGGCAGTCCCGTTGCCCGCAGCACGCGGCCGAACCAGTAGACGACCGCGGACACTCCGGGGGTCGTCAGCGCCCACAGCGCTGCGCGGGCGAGCCAGGGGACGCCGCGGGCCGCCGCGAGAACGTCCCGCGCCGCTTCGAGCCCGTGCGCGTAGTGCACACCTGACGGGCAAACCGGCTCGCAACCGCGGCAACCGAGGCAGCGATCGAGATGAAAGGCGAGATCCGGGTCGGTCGCGTCCAGGTCGCCGCGCTCGAGCGCGCGCATCAGCTCGATGCGCCCGCGTGGCGAGTCGGACTCGTCTCCGGTAGCGAGGAACGTGGGGCAGGCCTGCAGGCAGAAGCCGCAGTGGACGCACGCATCCAATCCCCTGAAGCCGGCCCGGCCTACAAGCTCACGATCCTCCCTCATTCGCCTTCAGTGGCTACGACGAGCCCGCCGCCGGGATCGAACGTGCGCCGCAGCCCCGTCACCAGAGGGCCCACGCCTTCCCGATAGGCGCCAAAGTGACCGACGGCGCCCCGCAGCGGCCACGGCGCACGCTCGAGCGTAAGCGGGACTTCGAGTCCGGCGAGGGTGCGGCGCAACCGCTGCAGCCGATCCACGGTCGCCTCACCTGTCCAGCGAATGGCGCCAGCCGCCGGAGAGGCGGAGATCCACTCGTCGCCGAGCTGATGCTGCAGCAAGTCGAGCAGCTCGTCGCTCGCGGCTGGCACGCCACCGATCCGGAAGGTGACGGGACGAACCGCGAATCCTTCCGCCAGGCGCATCCAGAACGCGTGGGCCTCTTCGGCGCGCAGCGCGGTGAACCGGCCCCCGCCGCCCGTCGCCGCGCCCAGGCCCGTCTCGTCGGCCGCGACGAGCGCCGGCGATCCCGCCAGGCGCACCCCCAACACCCACCGCTCCCGCCGCGCCAGGGCGGGTGACACGAGCTCCAGTGCGGCAGGCGTCAACCCGGCGGCGGCGATGTCTTCGCCGACCTGTGTCAGCTCTGCACGTGAACCCTCGAGCAGGTACGTGATGTCGGCGCGCGGCAAGGTGCGTAGCCGCAAATGGACGAGCACGATCACGCCGAATGCGCCGAAGCCTCCCGCTTGGAGCCGGGTCAGATCGTAGCCCGCGACGTTCTTCATCACCCGCCCGCCGCTCTGCACCATCCGTCCATCGCCGGTCACGAACGTCACCCCGAGGAGGTGATCCTTGATCGGGCCGAAGCCCTGGCGCAGCGGACCGGCGGTGGCGGTGGCGACAATGGAGCCGAGCGTGCGGCCGGCGAGCCCGGGCGGATCGACGGCGAGCCAGGCGCCGCGATCGGCGAGCTGCTGGCGCAGCTGATCGAGACCGATCCCTGCTTCCGCCGTCGCCGTGAGGTCGGGCGGCTCGATGGCGGGAATGCGGTCGAGGCGGCGGGTCGTAAGGGCGAGGTCGGCCGGCGCGTCGCTCTGGAGCCAGGTGCCCGCGCCTTCGATCCGCACGCGCCACCCCTCCTGGTGCGCGGTGCCGAGCAGCAGCGCCACGGCGTCGGGCGACCCGGGGGCGATGCGGGGGACTCGGTCGGTGCCGGCCTCGAGCACGGCACCTTCGCCGAGCAGGGCGGTCACCTTTTCGAGAATGGTCATAAGGCACCTATCGGCTGACCCCGGGGCGGCGCCCCGGGGTTAGGCGACCCCGAACGGCTTCGAACACCGTGCGTCCACTCCCGACACGCATGCACCGGCACCACCTTGCCCGGATTCACTCGTTCCTCGGGATCGAACACTCGTCGCACCGCCAGCATGGCGCCCAGCGATTCGGGGTCGAAGATGAGCGGCATGTAGCGGAGCTTGTCGAGGCCGACCCCGTGCTCGCCGGTGATCGTCCCGCCGACGGCGATGCAGGCCGCCATGATCTCGGCGCTCGCCTCCTCCACGCGCGCCTTCATCGCGGGATCGGTCGCGTCGAACGAGATGTTGGGGTGAAGGTTGCCGTCGCCGGCGTGGAAGACGTTGCTCACCACCAGTTCGTGGCGGCGGGCGATGCCGGCGATCGTCTCGAGCACTGCCGGGAGCGCAGACCGGGGGACGACGGCATCCTGCACGACCAGGTCGCGGGACAGCCGGCCCATCGCCCCGAACGCCTTCTTCCTGCCCTGCCACAACCGCTCGCGCTCGGCGTCGTCCGCGGCCGTGCGCACGGACCGGGCTCCCGCCTTGCGCAGCAATTCCGCCACTACTTCGGCTTCGGCCACGACCGCATGCTCGTCGCGGCCGTCCAGCTCGACGAGGAGGATGGCTGCGGCATCGCGCGGGTAGCCCGCGGCGTACACCGAGTCCTCGACGGCGCGGATGCAGGACTGATCCATCATCTCGAGCGCCGCGGGAACGATCCCGGCGGCGATCACGGCCGACACGCCTTCTCCCGCGGCGCGCAGTCCGGAGAAGTCCGCGAGCATGGTGCGGACGGCCCGGGGCAGGGGAGTGAGACGCACCGTGATGCGGGTGGCGATGCCGAAATTGCCTTCCGAGCCGACGAACAGACCGACGAGGTCGGGACCCCAGGGCTCGCCGCCCGGACTCCCCAAATCGACCAGGGTGCCATCCGCGAACAGCACCTCGAGCGCCAGCACGTGGTTCGCGGTGACGCCGTACTTGAGGCAATGCGGGCCGCCCGCGTTCTCGGCGACGTTGCCACCGATGGTACAGGCGCTCTGGCTCGACGGATCGGGCGCGTAGTGCAGCCCGTGCGGGCGGGCAGCGGCCGTGAGCTTCGTGTTGACGACCCCGGGTTCGACGACGGCCAGCCGGTTGGCGTGGTCCAGGCGCAGGATGCGGTTCACGCGGGTCAGCACTACCAGCACCGCTCCCGCGCCCGCGAGCGCGCCACCCGAGAGTCCGGTGCCGGCGCCGCGGGGAACGAAGGGCAGTCGGTGCACCGCGAGGAGCCGCACGACGGCGATCAGCTCTTCGCGAGTCCCGGGCAGCACGACGACGTCGGGAAGACGGCGGTGGGTCGGAAGGCCGTCCATGGCATACGTGAGGCGCTCGGCGCGAGACTGGCGGACGTGCCGCTGGCCAACGATCGCGGCCAGGTCGCGGGCGAGGGAGGAAGGCGCGGACATGCTATATACTAGACGCCTAGACGCCGAGACGCCTAGCGGTGCACAGGAGAAAGGGGCCAGGAATGCTGTCCTGGCCCCTCTTACCTACAATCCGCTAGGCGTCTGAGCGTCTCGGCGTCTACGCCGCCCGCCAGAACCCCTTGAGAGCTTTCCCGTCCGGCGATTCACGCAGCTTCTCGAATGCCCGTTCTCTTATTTGCCGGATCCGTTCGCGCGTGACTCCCATCAGCGCCCCGATCTTCTCCAGCGTCATCGCCTCACTGCCCTCTTCGAGGCCGTAGTAGAGATAAAGAATCTTGCGCTCGCGCGGGGTGAGGTATTTCTGGAAGATGCGATCGATGAACTCGCGCATCAGCTTGCCGTCGGTGCGCTCCTCGATCTCGCCGCCTTCCTGGCCAGCGAACCGCTCGCCCAGCGTCGCGGCGTCCTTGTCGGAGCGGTCGACGGGCGCGTCGAGCGACAGCTCGGCGGCCGTCATGCGGCGCGCGGTGCGGACGTTCTCGACGGTGTCCTCGAGCGCCTGCGCGATCTCGTTGTCCGTCGGCTCGCGCCCGAGCTCCTGCGACAGGTACGTCTCGGTGCGGCTCATGCGGATCAGCTGGGAGTTCTGATTCAGCGGGATGCGCACGCTGCGCGTCTGCTCGGCCAGCGCCTTCAGTACCGCTTGCCGGACCCACCACACGGCGTAGGAGATGAACTTTACGCCCTGGTCGGGATCGAACTTCTTGACCGCCTTGAGCAGGCCTTCGTTGCCGATCGCGACCAGCTCGGACAAGTCGAGACCATGGCCCTGATATTTTTTGACGTATGAGATAACGAAACGAAGATTGGCAGTGACGAGACGTTCAGCGGCTTTTTCATCCCCGCGCTGCACTCGACGGGCGAGGCGGCGCTCTTCGGCAGGGTCCTTGATCAGGGGAAGCTTTTGGATGTCTTGCAGGTACTGGTCGAATGCGCCGGATGGGGTGGTACGAAAGAACGCTTTTGCCTTGCCGCCGCTCGATCGGGCCATGCACGGACTCCCGCGGGGACTGCCGAGTTGTGATCGGAAACGGCTGGGCTAATGCCGCCAATTAGGCCAACCAGGACCCGCGCCAATATAGGATTCCCTGCCAATACGTGCAAATCTACGCAGTTATCCACATCACAAATTACTTGATAGGTGGCGATTCCACCGTTTGTCCACTATCCACACACCTTGTGGAGAATGGCATCGATCCGAAGGATGAGCCAGCCCTGTGGACAGGTGGATAGGAATGTGGGCTGCATGTTGAGCTCAATCAGACCCGCTGGGGACTGAACAACTCCCGAAGACGCCCCTCTTCGACTGGCACCGTCCAACCCCGCTGGGCATCCCCGGCGACTTTCCCGATCGAGTGGGGCAAGGCGAATCGAATGACGCCCGCGCGCGCCTTCTTGTCGCTGCGCATCGCTTCAATCAGATCGTCCACTGGGCTGCCTTCGGGCCGCTCGACGGGCAGGTGGAACCGTTCCAGCAATCCGGTGATGCGTTGTGCCGTTCCCGCGGCGGCAATGCCCAGCGATTCGGCGAGCTGCGCCTCGTACACCATCCCCATCGCCACCGCCTCCCCGTGCAGCACCTCGTATTTCGACGTGGCCTCGATGGCGTGTCCCACAGTATGTCCGAAGTTGAGGATCGCCCGCTGCCCCGCCTCGCGTTCATCCTGTGCCACGACCGCTGCCTTGATCTCGACGGAACGCCGCACGACCCGCTTGAGCGCGGAACCCTCCTTTGCGAGAATCGCGGCATGGTCCCGCTCGAGAAAGGCGAAGTACTCCGCGTCGGCGATCACGCCGTGCTTGACCGCTTCGGCGAGTCCCGCCGCCAGTTGGACGGTCGCGAGCGACCCGAGCAGATCGAGGTCGACAATCACGAGACGGGGTTGGTGAAACGCGCCCAGGAGATTCTTCCCGGCGGCGACGTCGACGCCGGTCTTGCCCCCGATCGAAGAGTCGATCATCGCCAGCAGTGAGGTCGGGATCTGCACCAGGGGCACGCCCCGCAGATAAGTCGCCGCCACGAACCCCGCCACGTCTCCCACCACGCCACCGCCCAACGCGACCACCGCGCAGTCACGGCCGAAGTGCGCCGCCAGCATCCGGTCGGAGAGGCTCGCCCACGTCTCGCGCGTCTTGTTCCACTCTCCCGCGGGGAACGTGAAGAGCTCGACCTGACCCCCGGCACCCGACACCTGCTTCGCGAGCGATTCACCGTAAAGCTTCCCAACGTGAGAATCGGAGATGATCGCGTAGGCCGCTGCCGGGCAGTACTCGGTCAGGAGCGTGCCTACGTGCGCGGCGAGCCCCGGCGCGATCAGGATGTCGTAGGAGGCGTCCCTCCCCCGTTGCTCCGCGAGCGGGACGTGGATCGTCACCACGTGACGTCAGGACGGCCGGCTTTCGCGTTCGCCGCCCGCGCCAGCACGAACAGCAGATCGGAGAGCCGGTTCAGGTACTGCACAATGGCGGGGCTGATCTTTTGGCGGTGCGCCAGCGCCACGACCGTTCGCTCGGCGCGGCGGCAGACGGTGCGCGCCAGATGGAACGCCGCGGCCTTCGGCGTGCCGCCCGGTAGGATAAAGTTCTTCAGGGGCTCCAGCTTCGCCTCGTGACCGTCGATCATGTGCTCGAGCATCCCGATCTGCGCCTCCCCGATGCGGGGACCGGCGAGCGCCTTGTCCACCTTGGATGGGTCGGGGGACGCCAGCTCTGCTCCGATCGTGAACAGGTCGCGCTGGATGGTCTGGAGGAACTCCGCGTCGATGCCGGCGGGCTCGAGGGACGCAGCGAGGCCGATCGCGGCGTTCACCTCGTCCACTTCGCCGTACGCCGCCACGCGCGGGTCGTCCTTGGGCACGCGGCCGCCGCCGAAGAGCCCGGTTTCTCCCTCGTCGCCAGTCTTCGTGTAGATCTTCACGGGCCCTCCCGTCAACCTATGGTCAGGGGCAACGGAGCGCGAGCGGCCGTGCCGCGATGACCCGGCGCGTCGCAGGATCGACCGCGGTGGCGCGCGAGTCGCGCGGCGCAACGTCTGCGATTTCGTCGAGGAGCAAGAGCGGCCCGCCCCCGGGTCCGGCGACCGTTCCACGTAGCGAGTAGCGCACGGCCCGCTTGCCGTCTCCTTCGGTGTGCCGAATCATGCCGCTGCTCAGCCGGGCGCGCAGCGGCCGCACGACCCAGCGGATGTCCCGCAGCTCCTGGTCGGTATCCGCGACGCCGGTGACCAGAACCGTGTCTCCCCCGGCAGCCAGGAATCGCGCGCGAAACCCCACCGCGTAGCGAGGCTCACCCGCCTTGCGGGGGAGCGGCGCTACTTCCCCTGCATCCGCCGCGCGGTCAGGATCGAGCGCGAGTGGAGCGAGGAGCGTGGCGGTCTCGGCCCGTTGCGCCACCCGCGTTACGAGATCCAGTGCGCGTTGGCGAGCAAGGGCCGGAGACGGCGCGCCGGCGCCGCCGACGAACGGCGGCGTGCCCATCAGCGCCACGACCGTCACGTGTGATGGTGGCGTGCTGCGGCCCGCTGCTCCCCCGGGCGGGAACGCGAACACCAACTCGGTCACAGCCTCGGTTTGCCCGCACGTCTCGGGCGCGTGGAATCGGGCGAGCGTGAGTCTTCCCGGCGCCGCGCCGCTGGCGGACAGCACCGTGGCCACCCGGCCTGCCCGCCCCTCCACCGCGATCAGCCTCCGTAGGGCGAGTGAATCGTGCAGGCTCCCGCTCCCGGTGAGGTCCCGGTAGAGGTCGCGCGCGAAGCGATCGCCGGTGACGAACACGTGCGCTTCCCCCCCCAGGCTCCACCCGAGGGCCGCGACCTTCGCGGACCGCGACCCCGCGGAGCACGCTGTGGCGCATGCCAGCATAGCCAGCACGCTTGCTCGTCCCATATCCATCCCGTTAGCGTTGGCCCGATGCAAGACGCAAAAGATATCACCATCATCGGCGCAGGCCCGACGGGACTGTTCGCGGCGTTTTACGCGGGGATGCGGGGCGCGTCGCACCGCCTGATCGACAATCTCGATCAGGTCGGCGGCCAGCTCACGGCGCTGTATCCGGAGAAGTACATCTTCGACGTCGCCGGTTTCACCAAGATCCTCGCCAAGGACTTGGTGAAGGGCATGGCCGAGCAGGGCCTCCAGTGGAAGGCGCCGGTGCACCTCGCCCAGAAGGTGATCGGGTTGCGCCGGGCGCAGGAGAGCGGCAAGGCGATGTTCACGGTGGTGACGGACAAGGACGAGTACCCGGGGCGCACGGTGTTGATCGCCGGAGGGATCGGCGCGTTCACGCCCCGCAAGCTCCCCTTGAAAGACGCCGATCAATGGATCGACAAGGGCCTGTACGACCGCGTCCTGAATCCGCAGGAGTTCGCCGGCAAGCGGATCCTGATCGTCGGCGGAGGGGACTCGGCGTTCGACTGGGCGGTGAACCTTCAGGGGATCGCGAAGTCCATCGTGATGATTCATCGGCGGGACGGCTTCCGCGCCCATCAGGCGACGGTGGATCAGGTGCAGGCCCTGTCCGCCGCCGGAAAGATGGAGCTGCGGACGTTCTGGGAGCTGAAGGGCATCGCCGGTGGGAAGCGCATCGAGCAGGTGACGATCGTCAACAACAAGACCAAGCAAGAACAGACGCTGGCGATGGACTGCGTGATCCCGCAGCTGGGCTTCATCTCATCGTTGGGCGCCGTCGCGGAATGGGGGCTGGACATCGAAAAGGGAGACATCAAGGTCTCCCAGACGATGGAAACGAACATCCCCGGCATCTTCGCGGCGGGGGACATCACGACCTATCCGGGAAAACTCAAGCTCATCGCTACCGGCGTCGCCGAGGCCTGCATCGCCGTGAATCACGCCGTGCACTTCATTAACCCAACGGCCAAGGTGGAGCCTGGGCATTCGAGCAACATGGCGATATTCGGGCAAAAGGAAGACTGACGGCTTTCGCCGCCCCCTTACCGTGCCAGTTGGACCACCACTGAGTCTATCTGTGCAAGGATCTGTCGGGTGGGAACCGTATGCGCATTCGCCTGAATCGCGAACGTGATCACCCGCCCATCGGGGCGCTCGACATAGCCCGATAGGGTGTTCACCCGAAAAATCGATCCCGTTTTCGCGAGCACCCGCCCCTCGAGCGGCGTCCCGGTGAAGCGCCGCAGCAGCGAGCCGCGCTGCTGTGCGCGGGGGAGGGCGGCCAAGAACGGCGCGCGCTTGGGGTGGCGGTACATGTAACTGAGCAGCTGCACGAAGGCGCGCGGTGTGACGAGGTTCCCCGCCGACAGCCCCGAGCCGTCGTCCAGCGCGAAGGCCGTCGAGTCGATCTTGACCGAATCCACCAGGAACCGCTTCTCCACCTCGAGCCCGCGCGCCCAGCTCCCGGTGTCGCCCACTTCCCGTCCGAGGATCTTGAGCAGCATCTC
>Ga0184634_10000261_pt1 | contig 12919 bp, 12 predicted proteins | sample PLM31_200_b1_FD_133016 | JGI IMG/M metagenome (GOLD analysis project Ga0184634, IMG submission 133016) | Groundwater sediment microbial communities from an aquifer in East River, Colorado, USA - PLM3-1_200_b1 | ecosystem: Environmental > Terrestrial > Soil > Riparian zone | place: USA: East... | reverse complement strand
TGGGAGCGCGCCGACGAAGATACTAAAGAAGGCTTCGCCGAAATCATCGAAGATCTGGGCGCACAGGTCGAGGAAGTCGAGCTTTTTCCGTCGGCGGGCGAAGCGTGGCAATGGCACGAGACGATCATGGGCGCCGAGATGGCTTTCAATTTGGAAAGAGAATGGAAAAATGCGCGCGACCACTTATCAGAGCGGCTGCGAACCCAGATCGAGCGCGGTCGCCAATTGAGTGCACTCGATTATCAGGACGCGCTATCTCGGATCAAGCCGATCCACGAAAGTTTTGTCGAATTGTTTGAGCAGCGTTATGACGCGATTCTGACACCAGCCGCTCCGAGCGCCGCGCCGAAGGGGCTTTCCGCTACTGGCGATCCCTCGTTCTGCACGCTGTGGACGCTGTGCGGCATGCCCGCCATAAGCCTGCCACTCTTGCAAAGCGCCAACGGCCTTCCCATCGGCGTACAGCTCGTCGGTCCGCGCGATGGCGACGCGCGTCTGTTGCGCACCGCGCGCTGGCTGGCGGCGAAAGTCGCGACCGAATAGAATTCAGAAGACCGAGTTTAGCAGTCAGAACGCTCACGCAGAGTCCAACTTTATTTGACCCGTGCTAATCTTTCGACAGCTCGATTCGATTTCCGCTCGGATCAGTGACGTAAACGGAATAGCCCGGACCTTCGCCATGAATCCGCGTGTCATCCACTTTGATTCCTTTGGCTTGCAGCTCTTTGATCAATTCCTTCGGGTCGCTTGGTCCCTCGATGTCGAAGGTGTGATGCGGGACCTGCGGCGCCCGCTTCTCCGAGGCGTCGAAAAGACCAAGACCGGTCTCCCCGGCGCGCAACCGGTTCACTTTGACGCCGGCCACCGTGTGCTGGGTGCGCAACTCGGCGCCTAACGCACCCTGGTAAAAGCGCGTCATCGCATCTAAGTTTTCCGCGTGAAAATTCCATGACCGCATGCGCAATACTTTCATAGCGAACCTCCTTGCAATAGTCCCATGGCAGATGTCGCCGAGAGCTAGCAACAGATATCAAAAAAATCGGGCTTACGGCACTTTGATCCTATGATGAGATGGTATGTCAAAATTCCCACGTCACTTTAGTAAAAAGACTGTATGCCATCTTTCCCGATAGCGCTCCGTATGCATTGCCCGCGCGAAAGGCCGCGCCGACCAATTCAATTTCAATGTTCTTCCATTGTTTAATAAGAGAATAGAGCATCCACTCCTGGCCGATATTCTTGTTGATACCGTTCGGATCGGCTTCAATGCGTCCATCGCGCACGAAAGGGGCAGCGTGCACTTGTCGAAAATGACGATAAGCAAACTCTACGTAGCTTTTTGAAAAGATGGGGAACTGCACCGCGAAGACTGGAATGCTCAGGTTAGAAAGTTCGGGCTGTAGCAGTTCGCCGTAGATCCGAAACTCTTCGTCTGTGCTCTGAAGACCGGTCTGCCGAAACGCCCGATCGGGACCCCTTTCCGGTTTTTTATCGCCAGAGCCGACGGCATACCCTAGAGTGAACAAAGGCTGACCGGGAAGCTGCGAGTCCCAGCGAACGCCCAAGTCAAAGGCCCAACCGCGCACACGCCGCTTTCTGCGGGAAGTGACGACTTCTTGGTTGCCGGGCGCGTTGGCGAGTTCCAGAAATTTTTCTTTTCCTAGAACTATCGCGGCGTCTGCCCAATACGAAAGCTCGCCGTATGCCGCCGCGGGTTCACTGCCGCTGGCGCGGATCCCGCCCCACCACAGTCTTGCGTCGCTTTCATCCTCTCGATCGGCTTTCACCAGGGCACCTACTGATGGAGTCGGCGATCTATCGTTGTGGTGCAGGAAAAACAGATCGAGAGCGTGGCTTTTGAAATAGCGCCAGTTGGCGCGCGCGAGCACACGGATAACGCCTTCATTTTCAGGATCGCCAAAATTTTCCAGCAACGATTTGCGCGGGAGCTCTCGACCTGCGCCGATCTCGAAAAACGCCGAGTCGCTTCGGTAACGCATGCCGACCGCATCAAGGTCGTCATCCCACCACCAACGGCGCGGCTCTTCAAAGTTTTGGCGGCCGACCTTAAGCCTTAGATCGCGTCCGAACAGGTTGTCGAAGCGCACCCAGGTTTCGCCGCGCTCCGGATCGACTTCAGATCTTCGGCCGCCACCGCCGGTGTAAAGCTGGTGCTCGCCGAGCACTTTCCCTTCAAGAAGAAATGAAATCCAATCATTGTATCGATAAGACCAGCGCAGTTGAAACTCCTGGTCAAAACGAAAAAGATCATCCCGATTGCGCCGATCGAGCGCAAAGTTTTTTCTGTAGTCGAGCTTTACTTCATACTCGCCTTCAATGTCCCAGGAAGATGGCTCGCCGGAATTGGGCTGCTGCGCCCCGACGTCGCTTATGGCAAGCACCAAACAAAAGATTGGAATCTGAGCAACGATCCGTACAGCCATCGCCAATGCGCTTCCCTACTAATTAATTATAGCAGCTTAACCTCAGCACAGGGTCTTTGACAAATTGAACTCCGAGAATAAGGAGTGTGGGGAAGAACCGGGAGCAGGCGTGCATTTCATCACGCCTGCCCCTTTATTCCAGACCCGATTCACACTCAGTCGCCATGAACAATCGCCTCCACCAGGGTTAATCCCAAGCCGGTGCCCGGCCGTGATTGACGCAAAGGTGGGCGCACGATGGGCCGGGCTCCATTTCACCGCCGCCGGGGCTGTGATGCGAGATGCAAATGGAGACCCTGAGACCCACGCAGGTAGCGGCCGAGCATTACGGCTTCGTAAACGAACCCTCCGTGATCGTCTGGTTGCCGCCGGCTTCTATCGCCAACACCTCGAACAGTTGTAACCCCGAGGCGAGGGATCCCACGAATTCCGGCGAAACCGTGACGCTAAGGATGTTGGCCGGGACGGTGACCAGAAACTCGCTGACGATGACCTGGTAGCCGACGATGTTGATTGGTAAAACCGGAAAGCCTACTGGTGGACTTGTAACCGCGTTCCAGCTGATGATGAGGGAGTTGTTCAGCCCCAGTACTGCGGTGACATTGGAGGGCCCGGCAGGAATAGCGTGCGTGAGCGTCGCCGTGTCCGCGATCCTTGTTCCGTCAACCGTCTTGCCCACGAACTGATAGTTCCCCGCTGGGAACCGATCCAGGAGCTCCTGGAGCGGGACATCGGCGAGGTCCGGCTCCGCGCCCTCGAAGAACAGCTCGGTAAGGCCGAGATCCTTGTAGGGCCCTTTGCCCTCGACCTCGAAGATCGTACGGCCGTTCGGGTTGACGATCTTGATCTCCTTCCAGTCTTCTCCATCGAGGAAGACGTGAACGCCCAGATCACCCAGTGCGCTAGCCGTGGAGTTGTACTCGAAGAAGATCTTCTTAATGGCTAAGGGGATGGTGTTTTTTTTAGCTGCAGCCTCCGGGGCAGCGGCAATTAAGATAAGAGCCACCATTGACACCATAAAAACCGACAATATACGTATGTGTCTGTGCCTGTTCATTTTGATTCCTCCTGTTCGCTTGTCAGTGTTAGGAAACCGCCTAACATTCCGGCTCACCCGCGGCCGGGTAAGGAGAAGTAGACATGGAGCGCGTTAATCTCGCCGTCAGGTGTAGCCGCTAGAAAAGACCGGAAAACAAGCCAGGATGCGTCGAGTGACTTTGCTCATTTTCATGGTGCACCTCCTTTGAGGGCGACATTAACAAGGGAGGCTAACGGGAAAATGATGAGAAAATTACTGTTTGGTAAGGTTGGGAGGGAAAAAAGAGCGAATCAGGAAGCGAGGGACGCGCAAGGCAATCTGATCGTGGTCCCTATATTGGGAGTGCTAGCGACTACAATATGACCGCGATGGGCATGAACAATCGCTTCCACCAAGGGGCTCGTCAATTCCATCTGAGGCCAAACGGATCGAAAATTCCTTCACCTCCGCTATGAGGCTTCGTCTGTACGTTCGCGAAGAATTGACGCAATCTGGAGTAAAAGAAAAAGAAGGCCGATAGCGAGAAATGGTGAATAGCCGCGTACCAAAACGGTGAGACTAAATGCCAATGTGCGGTGGATCCTACGGAGCTTGTCGAATAACATGAGCCGTGCCTCGGATGTATGGATGAGTTTCGCGGGAGTGGAGAAAAGAAGCGGGGCAGGCGTAATGAATTCACGCCTGCCCGTCCATTCCAGGACATGATTTAAGCTCAGTCGTCGTTGTCGTCGTCCTTCTTTATCTGGAATTCCACCAGCTCCAACTCGTTATCGAAGACCAGTCCAACTCCAGGACAGTAGATCTTTTCGCTCTCACCCGGCTCGAGGGGAGTTGTCTCAACTATCCTCACACACCCGTTGAACGTGCCTGCTTCTGTCTCCACTTTAAGCCCCATCTCCACGTGCTCCGCACGGTCCAAGGCTACCTTCGGCGCTATTTCCTGGAAGTAGCGGGACCCCAGCAGAAACGTTCCCGGCATGATAACCCCCGGTTGAGCGCCATGCTTTCCCGCCAACCACGCACCGCCAATCGCAGCAGGCTGAACGTCCTCTCCGAAGTAATGGATATCGTTCGTCTGCACGCACTGGGCAAAGAAGTTGCGCGACCTCTCGATCACATGGTTATTCTCCGTCTCCAGTTCTTCAACTACACGTGTCTTGACCGTCAGTTGTTTGCCTTTTGCTGTCTTGAATGTGATGGTTTTTGTTTGGTTCAGAACCGTGATCTGGAGGACAACCTCTCCATCCGTGAGAGTCAAGCGGTCTCCGGGATTTAAGCTGAAGTAGGGATTCCTGCCCGTGTCAGAGAATGTGCAGTCCTCGATGCGGAAATCCGTGGTGAACGCTCTTTTCTTGGGCTCCGCCGCCCAGGCGGAGTTTTCGAGGAAGAGAGGACAAACCAGAGCGATCACCGTCAGCACGACGACTGCCGTAGCACCGAAATTGATCTTTTTCATGACTACACCTCCTTTGAATAAATAGCGGTTCCTGCCCTGAGTTCTTACCCCCGGGGCGGTATCACGGGCAGGGTCCAAGACCTGCCATTGATCAAAACAAGAAAGATAGACAAGACGTGTACACTCTTTGGGAGCCAAAACTGCCGCACTTTGATTTCATATCTATCTCCTTTGTGTAGACCCTTTGATAAACATTTCACGCCACCGTCTATAGAGTTTTCACAGTGCACCTCCTTTGAGGGGCAACGTTAGCAAGGGATGTTAATGGGAAAATGATGGGAAAATTACTAAATGCTAATGTTGGGCGGAGAAAGGAGCGAGTTAGGTATGGGGTTTCTGGGATACCGAGAAGTCAGAGGCCAGAAGTCAGAGGTCGAAGGCCCGGCCGTGCTTGCGCTGTGCGAGTTAGGTGATTCTTTGTAGCAGCCGGCTAGGAAGCGAGGGACGCACCAGGCAATGTGACGGTGAAGGTGGTTCCTACATTAGGAGTACTTGTGACCGCGATGCGACCGCGATGGGCATGAACAATCGCCTGCACCAAGCTCAATCCCAAGCCAGTGCCCGGCCGTGATCGGCTCCGCTCACAGCGGTAGAAGCGCCTGAAAATATGAGGGAGTTCGTCCGCTGAGATGCCGACTCCCGTGTCCGCAACGGCGATGATACCGAGCTTCTCATCACTACTCACCGACACGGTCACAGTCCCCGGGGACGGCGTGTAGTTTAAGGCGTTGTCGATAAGATTGGCCAGCATGCGTTGAAGCCCCTGCAGTACTCCGCGGACTCTGATATCGGCGCCAATTTCGACGACTAAATTGACTCCCTTGTCCTCGGCCACGGGTTGAAACAGCTCGCAGGCATCGCGTACCACGCCGGCCATATCGACTTCTTCCGTCGCTAGTTTTCCCGCCGTCGATTCGGTTTGGGAAATGTAGAGCATCGTATTGATCATCTCCAAAAGACGATCACAGTCCTCTATCGTGCTCGCGGCCGCGGCTTCATACTCATCGATGGCCTTACCCGTGGTCAGAGCCATTTCGGCCATGCCGCGGATCCTGGTGATCGGACTTCTCAGATCGTGAGCGATATTTTCGGTCATCTCTCTCGTCTCGGTAATCAGCGTCTGAATGCGGTCAAGCATGTCGTTGAAAGTCGTTGCGAGTCTGTCGATTTCGTCTGCGCGGCCTTTAACAGGAACCCGTTGATCGAGATCACTTGCCGATATCGCTCGCGCTGTGCGGGTGACTTCTTCAACGTCTCTCAGCGCGCGCCTGGCCATGAACCATCCGAGCAAGGCAGCAAGCACCATGACCACAGCTAAGGTAGTGCCGAAGATTTCTCTAAATCCCGCCACGAATTCGTCATCGTCCTTTAGGGACATCCCTATTTGCAATACTGCGCCCGGCCCTATGGAGCCGTACACGATTCTGGCCTTGTGTCGCCGCCCATCAATAGAAATGGTTTCGAATACAGGCTTGCCGCCTTCCGTGATCCGCTGCAAAGCGGGCCGGTTCACGCTCAAATGGCCCCAAGAGGACAGATCGGATGAGGCCGATTCCTTGCCGTCGGGGTTCAGCAGACGAAAGAAGATTTTCTTTTCCCCTTCGTCCTTCGCTTCCTGAACCAAAACCTGCTTGAGATCCTCAATCCCTCTTGAAGCCAAACGGATCGAAAATTCCTCCAGCTCCTCTAGGAGCTCCTCGTCCGTGCGTTCGCCAACAATGGATACAATCTGGAGGTAAAAGAAAACGAAGGCCAAAAGCGAAGAAACAGTGAATATCCCCGCGTACCAAACGGTAAGACGAAATGCCAGCGTACGGCGGATTCTACGGAGCTTGTCGAATAACATAGCCCACGCCTCGGATAGTATGGATGAGTTTCGCGGTACCAAAACCTTTGTCAATTTTATCTCGTAACCTGCACACGCACGCTTCCACCACGTTGGTCTGTGGGTCGAAGTTATAGTCCCAAACATGTTCCATGATCATGGTTTTGGAAACGACTCTGCCGGTGTTGCGCATGAGATATTCCAGCAGGGCAAATTCGCGCGGCTGAAGATCGATTTTCTTGTCTCCCCGCAAAGTCTGACGAGTAAGAAGATTGATGGATAATTCCCCGACCGTGAGACTGGTGGGCTCGGAAACCCCGCTCGCTCGGCGTAGCAATGCCTGCACGCGCGCTAAAAGCTCGGAGAAGGCAAAGGGCTTGGTCAGGTAGTCGTCGCTTCCCGTTTCCAGCCCCTTGACGCGGTCGTCGGTGGATCCCCGGGCGCTCAGAATAATCACAGGTAGCTTGTTTTTTTTTCGGCGCAACTCGCCGATGAGACTGAGACCGTCAAGCTTCGGCAGCATCACATCGATAATCGCCGTGTCATAGGGCTCGCTTAAAGCCAAGTGAAGACCCGTCTCCCCATCGCTGACATGGTCTACAGCATAGCCGCATTCTTTTAGCCCCTTTAGAATAAACGAAGCGGTCTTCGCGTCATCTTCAACTAAAAGCAAGCGCATACTTAACTACGCAATCCCCTTCCGGAATTGACACATCGTATCCAAAACACCCACGTCGATCAAACTCCATCTATGGATGCATGAAAGGGGTCCTATTGACCCGATTCTCGATTCTGCTCCGATTCCCTATTGCCTTCTAAGAGAGATCATAAAGACGGGGACTCCATTCGTTCCCGCCAGTTGCTATGGTGCGGGATGGAATGAAGCCCCCGGATTCCAAGCAGGTTGCGTCGGAGCATCAATTTGCCGTCTTGAAGGTGCTCTCCGTGATTGTCTGGTTTCCGCTTTGTTCTATCGCCAACACCTCAAACTTGTACTCCGTGTTTGGCTGGATGAATTCCGGCGGAACCGTCACCGATGTGGCTGTGGCCGGAAGTGTAATGCTAAATTTGCGCCCATCTTTCAACCGCTCGACGATGACCTCATAGCCGGCAATTACACCCAGTTCACCACCCGGAAATGCCGTTGTAACGGCTTCCCACTCGATGACGACGTCAGTGGGGTCTACTCCTGTGCCCTCAGGCCCGATGACAAGGGGCCCGGCCGGAAGTTTGTGCGTGAGCGTGGCAGAGCCCTTCAGTGTTTGTTCCTCGGTCGTCGTGCAGTCGAAATTATATTTGCCTTTCGGGAATAGGGCCAGGAGCTCAGCTAGCGATTGTTCTTCGAAAGACGGCTCCGCACTCTCGAAGGAAAGCTCGGTGATGCCTTGAATGCCCACGCTTCCTGAGGCCTGGATGTTGAGCACAATGATCCCGTTCGGGTCGGAGACTTGGCACAAATTCCAACCCTTCCCATCGAGGAAGATCTGAATCCCCGCGTCTCCATCCGTAGCGTTGATCTCGATGATGATCCTCGCGTTGGCGAGGGGGATAGCCCAAAGCTTCGGGGCAGTGAATAGAAGAGTGAGCACTGCTACCAAAAAAACTGGCAACCTATACATGTGTCTCGTCATTCCGATCGATTTTTCCCTAACCTTTGCTAAAAACATAATTACCTCCTGTTAGAGTCTCTGATAGGTGTTTTACGCTCCCTCTAATGTCTAAGCTCAGCCGGCCCTTGAGCGATCGGCTGAGCCGCCAAGTTAGGGCCCTCGGCCCAAACGCGGCAGTCCACGGTAAAGCCTTGTAGATTTCATCATAGTAGACCTCCTTGTACGTCATTGACTGTCACAATAGTACAAGGAGCTTATGGGAAGATGACCCGAAGATTACCAATCGGTAATGCTTGGAAGGGAGAAAATAGGGCTCATTAAGAAAACGACTTGGACAGGGACAAGAAGCGGTCCTATTGGGCTAGCCCGGGTTTGACGGACACCTTAAATGGGAACATGATTCCCTTGACTGGTGCTGAAGCGCTGACCTGTCCACGCGGCGTTCGTAGCGGTTTTCGGCGGGTATTGGTAGAACAACAATGGACGAAAGAGGAGGGTAACTTGATTGCTTTGACCGCTCACTCTCCGAAGTCAGCGCAAATGTTTTGCGCGGTATTTTCTCTGATATCGATCCTAGGTTATTTCGGCGATGCGGAAGGCGTCTTCGCCGCCGAGACACATCGACCCTTTGCTACCTTCAACGCCAAAGTCGAGATCGATATCGAGGATGGCGAAATTGACATGCTGGCTACCTTCACCCTCGGCGCGGGCAACAATGGCCTCGATCTCCCCAAAGAAATGGTCACCCTCCAACTGACGGGAGGCAGCGGAGCATTCTCAGTCAGCATACCGGCGGGCTCCTTCAAGGCGGAGAGGGGCGGAGCGTTTAAGTTTCAAGGAACTATCAACAGGGTGAAATTAGACGCATCGATTCGACCGGCGCGCGGCGGCGCCTTCGAGTTCGAGGTGGAGACTGAAGGTGCGAACCTGAAAGGTTTCGCGAACCCGGTAACTCTAACCCTTATCATTGGCGATGACGGCGGCAGCAGAGCCGTGAGGGCTGAGATTGAGTAGAAGGAAAAAAAGAGACGGCTAGTTTACGTGGCTCCACGCGTGATAGGAACTGCGGACCAAGGGGCCTGATTCGACGTGGCGAAAGCCGAGTTTGTCGGCTTCGAATTTGAATGCCTGGAATTCTTCCGGCGTGACGTAGCGTTCGACTTTGAGCTGGCGGTTTGACGGCTGAAGATATTGTCCGATCGTCACGATGTCGACGTCGTTTTGCCGCAGATCGCGCAGCGTCGTCATCACTTCATCGCCGGTTTCGCCGACGCCGAGCATGAAACCCGACTTGGTGAGCATATCGGCGCGCAGCTTTTTTGCTTCCTTTAGAATTTTTAACGAGCCTTCATAGACATGCCCGGGGCGGACTTTGCCGTAGAGCCGCGGCACGGTTTCGATATTGTGATTGAGGATTTCGATGCCCGCATAGACGACAGTTTTTAACGCTTCTATATTGCCCTCGAAATCGGGGATCAATAACTCGACGCGAATTCCCGGATTGAGTGACTTGATCCAAAACACCGTCTTGGCGAAATGTCCGGCGCCGCCGTCGGGAAGATCATCGCGATTGACCGACGTGACAACGATGTGATTGAGACCGAGATCCTTGACCACGAGCGCAACGTTGCGCGGCTCTTCGGGATCGAGCGCCAGCGGCTTGCCTTTGTCGATGGCGCAGAACCGACAGCCGCGCGTGCAGGTGTCGCCCAAGATCAAAAACGTCGCCGTCTTGTTGCCCCAGCACTCGCCGATGTTCGGGCAGCGCGCCTCTTCACAGACCGTGTGGAGATTTTTTTCACGGAGTATCCGCTTTAGACGCAGATAGTTGGGATTGCCGGGTGCTTTGACTTTTATCCAGTCAGGATGGCGTCGGGGCATTTTTAACGCGCTTCTGGTCGAGGATTGAAGATTGATGATGGAGGATTGCGATTCTCGATCCTCGATCCTCCATCCTCGGCCCTTTGAATCTCTGAGTAGCCAAACACGTCAGCAAAGTGATGGAGAAATCTCTCCCTGACTTGCTCCACACTTGGCGCTGCGCCGAGCTCGTTGGTCATCGAAGTTACTTCGGCCCAAGCAAGTCCGCACGGAACAATCCGATTGAAATAACTCAGGTCGGTATTCACATTCAGCGCCACGCCGTGAAAGGTAATGCACCTGCGCACGGCGACGCCGATGGCCGCGATCTTTCGATCGCCGATCCAAATCCCAGTGTAAGGCGGCCGGCGCGTGGCTTCGAGCCCGAAGTCTCTTAAAGTTAGTATTGCCGACAATTCTAGATTTCTTACGTAGCGGTGCACGTCTTTGCGCAGCTTCGATCGCAGATCGACGATCGGATAAACAACCAACTGCCCTGGCCCGTGATATGTCACGTCGCCGCCGCGGCTGGTGCGATACACCGGCACTTCCTGCGGCGCGAGGACATTCGCGTCATCCCCACCGCGACCGATCGTGAAAACGTGCGGATGCTCGACGAAAAGAAGAATGTCGTCGGAAGTCTCGAGTTGCTTGCGCCGGACGAGCTGTTCTTGAACTGCAAGAGCGGCGAGATAATCCATGCAACCAAGATCTTTGAAAAACAGCATATTTAGCTTTGACTCTAATCTCCCTACCAGTCAGTTTCAAGTTACGATCCATAAACCGAACTGTTTGCAGAAAGAGGTTGCGGCGGCTACAGTCGGCGAAAATTTACCCGGAGAATTAGAGTCCCATGCCCCAAGCTCCGTTCAATCCTCCCTGGTTCGTGCGCAAGGATCTCGACGGCTTTTTCGGCCTGATGATCGATAATCTGATTCAGCTGATCCTGATCGTCACTCTGTGCCGCGAATTGATTCACCTGCCGGATGAATACATTTTCGGCAAGATTCTCCCGGGCGCGGCGATATCGATTCTTGTCGGCAATTTTTTCTACGCCTGGCAGGCGCGCCGGCTCGCGCGCGAGACCGGGCGCGAAGACGTCACGGCGTTGCCCTACGGCATCAACACCGTAAGTCTATTTGCTTTTGTTTTTTTCATCATGCTGCCGATCGTCCAGGAGACCAAGGATCCGGTGTGGGCCTGGAAGGTGGGGCTGGTTGCGTGTTTCCTTAACGGCGTCATTGAGATTGCCGCTGCTTTTATCGCTGAAAGCGTGCGCCGGGTGACGCCGCGGGCGGCGCTCTTGTCCGCGTTGGCGGGCATCGCGATTACGTTTATCGCAATGGATTTCACTTTTAAGATTTTCGCTCAGCCGCTGGTCGCCATGGTGCCGATGGCAGTGATCTTCATCGCTTACTTTTCGCATCAAAAGCTTCCGCTCGGGTTGCCCGGCGGCATGATGGCGATTGCGATCGGCACAATTTTGGGCTGGGCCCTGGGAAAAATGAATGGTGCGGCAGTTACCGCTCACTATTCTTTTTCCCTTCCGAGCTTTACCGGCGGCTCTCTCTGGGAGGCGCTCACGCACCCGGCGTTTTTGAATTACTTTTCGGTGATCTTTCCAATGGGAATTTTCAACGTCGTTGGCTCGCTGCAAAATATCGAAAGCGCCGAAGCGGCCGGCGACCGCTTTCGAACCTTTCCGTCGTTGATGGCCAACGGTATCGGCTCGGTGGTGGCGGCGTTGTTCGGCAGCGTTTTTCCAACGACGATTTATATTGGCCATCCCGGTTGGAAACGCCTCGGCGCGCGCTCAGGCTATTCCGCTCTTAACGGCATCTTCATCAGCTTTCTCTGCCTCACCGGCACGATCCAATCCGTGCTTGGACTCATTCCACTGGAAGCTGGAATCGGCATTCTTCTTTATATCGGCATCATCATCGTCGCCCAGTCGTTTCAGGAAACGCCCAAAGAACATGCGCCGGCGGTGGCGCTGGGAATCGTGCCAGCGTTGGCCGGGTGGGGATTGTTAATGGTTGAGACTGGACTGAGGGCCGGGGGCAAATCGTTATTCGAAGTCGGCTTAGCCAGGTTCAATCAAGAAAGCCTGGCGATTCACGGTATGATCTCGTTGGAGCGCGGCTTCATTTTCACTTCGATGATTCTCGCCGCCATCGGCGTGGCGCTGATCGAGAGAAGGTTTGCCAGCGCCGGCGTATGGTCGCTGGCGGCGGCGCTGTTTTCCGCCGTGGGCATCATTCACGCCTACGATCTTACCGCTGCCGGCATCACCAGCCGATTCGGCATCATGGCGGCTCCCGAATTCGCAGCGGCGTACTTCCTGCTCGCGCTGCTATTTTTCGCCGTTGGACTGCTGGCGCGCCGGCAATAAACCGGCGCGTAAGATGATCGAAGAAAAAGAGAACGGATTCAGCGCGTTTCTTGCAGCGGTGTCTCCGCCGCAGTTGGATAGTATTGATTATTGATTTGCGTTACTTGCCAGGCACCGTTGCCGTCATATTGGAGTTTTGTGACGCTGCATGGTTCGAGATGGAACGTCCGATATTCGTTGAGGTGCGTGTTGGTTACGCGGCAGACGATTCCTAGAATGGGAAAATTGTGACTGACAACCAAAATGCGGTCGGCTTGCGGATGGCGCCGCACGATCTGAGTCAAGCCATTCCA
>Ga0184634_10000259_pt1 | contig 12957 bp, 10 predicted proteins | sample PLM31_200_b1_FD_133016 | JGI IMG/M metagenome (GOLD analysis project Ga0184634, IMG submission 133016) | Groundwater sediment microbial communities from an aquifer in East River, Colorado, USA - PLM3-1_200_b1 | ecosystem: Environmental > Terrestrial > Soil > Riparian zone | place: USA: East... | reverse complement strand
TGACGACAACGGCCAGGAAGGACTGGAACTAGCATATCAGGATTGGCTTAATGGCAAGCCGGGCAGCCGCCGCGTCATCAAGGACCGGCTCGGGCGCATCGTCGAGGACGTGGAGAGCATCAAGGTGCCACAGGAAGGGCGCACGCTCGTACTCAGCATAGACAGCAAGATCCAGTATCTCGCCTACCGCGAACTCAAGCAGGCAGTGGAAGCGCAACGCGCCAAGGCAGGCGGAATCGTGGTGCTGGATGTGAAAAGCGGAGAAGTGCTGGCACTGGCAAGCATACCTTCGTACAACCCCAACAACCGCACAATGCTCAATCCGCAACGCACCCGCAACCGGGTCGTCACTGATTTGTTCGAGCCGGGCTCCACGCTCAAGCCGTTTACCGTAGCGGCGGCGCTGGAAGCGGGATTGGTTACGCCGGATAGCGTGATTGAAACCGCGCCCGGGCAATTCAACATCGGCAATGCCACCATTCATGATCCCCACCACGAAGGGGCTTTGACTGTGGCGCAGGTCATTCAAAAATCCAGCAACGTCGGCGCCGCGAAAATCGCGCTCTCGCTGACTTCGCAATCGCTGTGGAACATTTTCAACCGTGTTGGCTTCGGCGCAATGCCGCGTTCCGGATTTCCGGGGGAAGTATCAGGAAAACTGCGCTCATACAAAACCTGGCGACCGATCGAGCAGGCCACCATGTCTTACGGGCATGGCATTTCAGTAAGCCTGTTGCAGCTTGCGCGCGCTTATACCGTGTTTGCCACAGAGGGCGAATTGCAGCCCCTGTCCCTGGTAAAGCTGGATGCGCCGGCAAGCGGCAGCCCGGTGATTTCTGCGGCAACCACGCGCGCCGTGCGCAGCATGCTGGAATTGGCAGTGCAATCCGGCGGCACGGCGCCGCGCGCGCAAGTGCTGGGCTATCGCGTCGCCGGCAAAACCGGAACCGCGCACAAACTGGAAGGCGGAAGCTACGCCGGTGATCGCTATGTTTCTTCGTTTGTCGGAATGGCTCCCGCATCAGCTCCGCGCTTGATCGTTGCCGTGATGCTGGATGAGCCCTCCGCCGGACAGTATTACGGCGGCACCGTGGCGGCGCCGGTATTCAGCCAGGTGATGGCGGGAGCGCTGCGCATGCTGGCCGTCTTGCCTGATGCGCCGGGCAATACCGTATTACCGCCCGCTGACATACCCGATATCAAGGAGGAAGTGTGAACTCCGGGTTAATGGATGCGAAGGACATGGACTTAAGTTTTTTTAACCGCCTGGGCGTCAAAGTGCAAAGGCTCACCACCGACAGCCGCAGCGTGCAAGCGGGCGATACATTTTTGGCTTATCCAGGCGAAAAACTCGACAGGCGCAAATACATTGCACAGGCGATTGCCGCAGGCGCGACTTCGGTGCTGTGGGAAAGCGAGGGTTTCGCCTGGAATCACAAGTGGCAGGTTGCTAATCTCGGCATTAAAGGATTGCGCGACAAGATTGGCGAACTTGCGAGCCACGTATATGGGCAGCCGTCGCAAAAACTGTGGGTGATCGGTGTCACCGGCACCAACGGCAAGACCTCGTGCAGCCACTGGATAGCGCAATGCCTGACCAGGCTCGGGAAAAAAACCGCAGTGGTGGGGACGCTTGGCAACGGTTTTCTCGGCGCGCTGGAGCCTACGCTCAACGCCACGCCGGACGCGGTGTTGCTGCAGGCGCAGATGGCGCACTTCGTGGAACAAGGTGCGCAGTGCGTGGCTATCGAGGTGTCTTCGCACAGCCTGGTCCAGGGGCGGGTCAACGGCGTGGCTTTTGATATCGCGCTGTTCACCAATCTTTCGCGTGACCATCTGGATTACCACGGCGACATGGAGGCTTATGCGGCAGCCAAAGCCAAGCTGTTTCACTGGCCCAGTTTGCAGTACGCCATCATCAATATGGATGACCGTTTCGGCATGGAACTGGCAGCCGGCCTGAAGCAAACACCGGTAACAGTTCTGGGTTACGGGCTGGGCAAAGGCGAAATTTCCGGCCATCACCTGAATTTGAGCAAGCACGGGCTGAGCCTGGAAATTATTACTTCTTGGGGCACAGCAAAGTTGCAAAGCCGCATGCTCGGCGCTTTCAACGCCAGCAATTTGCTGGGCGTGCTGGCGGCGCTGCTGGCGAGCGAAGTGCACCTGCAAGATGCGGTGGGGGTGTTACAGGACGTGCGTGCGGTTCCGGGACGGCTGCAAATGTTGAGCGAAAAAGGCAAGCCGATTGTAGTGGTGGATTATGCGCACACACCCGATGCATTGGAAAAAGTTCTGCAGGCGCTGCGCGGAATTTTAAACGGCGGCGGCGAGGCGAGATTGATTTGCGTGTTTGGCTGCGGCGGCGAACGCGACCGCGGTAAGCGCGCTCTGATGGGGGCAGTGGCCTCGCGGCTCGCAGACGCGGCGATTGTCACCAATGACAACCCGCGCGGGGAAGCGCCGCGCGGGATCATTGAAGACATCGCACGCGGCATGCAGCCCAATTACCAGGTGGTCGAGGACCGCGCCATGGCGATTTACCAGGCGATACATGAGGCACGCCAAGGCGACGTCGTGCTGATTGCCGGCAAGGGACATGAAACGCACCAGGAAATCAACGGGGTGAAATTGCCTTTTAATGATGTTGAGGTGGCGAAAGCCGCGCTGAACCAGAAAGCTTAAGGCGCACCATGCTTGATTTGCAGCAGGCGGCTGCAGCGTTAAATGCAAGTGTGAAAGGGAAGAACGTGAGATTTGCTGGAGTGAGCTCCGATACGCGCACCTTGAAAAGCGGCGAGTTGTTCGTCGCGCTCAAAGGCGAGCGCTACGACGGCCGCGAGTTTTTGGCGCAGGCGCGCGAAAAAGGCGCAGTGGCGGCGCTGATCACGGAACCGGATTCGGCAAACGCTGCAGCTACGCTTGCGGCACATGGCGGTTTTCCGCTGCTCATCGTAAAAGACACGCGCAAATCGCTGGGCGAACTCGCGGCATATTGGCGCAGCCGTTTCGATATTCCCCTGGTGGCGGTGACCGGCAGCAACGGCAAGACCACGGTGAAGGAAATGCTTGCGGAAATTTTGCGCAAGGCGACGGGAGCGCCGCAGGCGGTGCTGGCGACACGCGGCAACCTCAACAACGACATCGGCATGCCGCTCACTTTGCTGGAAATGCGCAGCCAACATCGTTATGCGGTGATTGAAATGGGCATGAACCATCCGGGAGAGATCGCTTATTTAACCAGCCTGGCCAAGCCTGATGTGGCGCTGGTGAATAACGTCGCGCCGGCCCATCTCGCGGGCTTAGGTTCGCTGGAACAGGCAGCGCGCGCAAAAGGTGAAATTTTTGAAGGGCTTTCCAAAAACGGAGTGGCGGTGATCAACGCCGACGATGAATACGCGGATTTGTGGCGCGGGCTGTGTGCAGGTAAGCGGGTGCTGGATTTCGGCTTGAACCATCCCGCGGCGGTGAGCGCGCGCTGCGAGCTGCGCGGCAGTGGAGCCGAAATTGCGGTGCAAACCGAGGGGGGTGGAATGCATATCAACTTGCAGATACCCGGACTGCATAACGCGAGGAACGCGCTTGCCGCAGCGACTTGCGCACTGGCGCTGGGCATCGGCCGCGAAGCGATTAGCGCCGGGCTTGCCGCATTTACCGGGGTGAGTGGGAGGCTGCAGCGCAAGCCGGGCAAGAATGGCGCGCTATTGATTGATGACACCTACAACGCCAACCCGGAGTCGGTGTGCGCAGCGGTGGAAGTTTTAAGCCGCGAAGCGGGAAAAAAAATTCTTGTGCTGGGCGACATGGGAGAACTCGGTGAGCAAGGCCCCGCGTTGCACATGCAAATCGGCGCGCAGGCAAAAACCGCCGGCGTTGATGTGCTGTATACCCTGGGTGAACTCTCGGCCGGCGCGGCGCGGCAATTCGGCAAAGGAGCGAAAAATTTTACGCAAATCGAGGTGTTGCTGGCCGAGGTAGAAAAACTGCTGGCACCGGGCGTCACAGTGCTGGTGAAGGGATCACGCTTCATGCATATGGAAAGAATAGTGGAAAGGTTGACCGCCGAATGACGAACGTTTTACGCGGGCTCAATGCCCGGGATTGGAAATAGCCTATGTTGCTTGCATTGGCACAATGGCTGGCGCAGGACATCCGTACTTTCAACGTGTTCAATTACATCACGTTGCGCGCGGTGCTGGCGACACTCACTGCGCTGATGATTTCTTTCATCGTCGGCCCGATGATGATCAAAAAGCTCACCGCCTACAAAATCGGACAGACGGTACGTGACGACGGGCCGAGCTCGCACTTGAGCAAAATCGGCACACCGACCATGGGCGGCGCATTGATTCTGGTTTCCATCGCTTTGACCACTTTGCTGTGGGCGGATTTGCGCAACCGCTTTGTGTGGGTGGTGCTGGTGGTCACACTGGGCTTCGGCCTTATCGGCTGGGTGGATGATTATCGAAAAGTCGTGCAGCGCAATCCCAATGGCTTATCGGCACGAGCCAAATTTTTCTGGCAGTCGGTAATAGGGCTTGCCGCAGCGCTGTTTCTTGCGTTCAGCGCCACGCTGCCGGCGCAAACCATTTTCATCGTGCCGTTCTTCAAGCATGTGGCTTTCCCGCTGGGTACTGCTGGTTTTGTCGTCATGACTTATCTGGTGATCGTGGGATCAAGCAATGCGGTGAACCTCACCGACGGCCTGGACGGCCTGGCCATCATGCCCACGGTGATGGTGGGCAGTGCGCTTGGTGTATTTGCTTATGTTGCTGGGCACGCCGTCTTTTCTAAATATCTCGGGTTTCCTTTCATTCCCGGCGCTGGGGAGTTGACGGTATTTTGCGCAGCGCTGGCAGGCGCGGGCCTGGCTTTCCTGTGGTTCAACGTCTACCCGGCGGAAGTGTTCATGGGCGATATCGGCGCGCTGGCGCTGGGCGCTGCGCTCGGCGTGGTGGCGGTAATCGTGCGCCAGGAAATCGTGCTGTTCATCATGGGCGGCGTGTTTGTGGTGGAAACACTTTCAGTGATGCTGCAAGTGGCCTCATTCAAATTGACCGGGAAACGCATATTCCGCATGGCGCCGTTGCACCACCACTATGAATTAAAGGGCTGGAAAGAAAATCAGGTGGTGGTGCGGTTCTGGATCATCACCATGATGCTGGTTTTGGTCGGTCTTTCCACGTTGAAACTGCGCTAATGGAAATGAACGTGGAGCTATCAGGCAAAAAGATTCTGGTGCTGGGATTGGGCGACAGCGGCTTGTCCATGACGCGCTGGCTTCACCGCAAGGGCGCGCAAGTGCGCGTGGCCGACAGCCGCAAACAGCCGCCGCATGCCGCGCAACTCGCCAAAGAGTTGCCGCAAGTGTCGCTGGAAAGCGGCCCTTTCCGTGACAGCAGTTTTACCGGAATAGACATGATTGCTATCAGCCCCGGCGTTGCCCTCCGGGAGTCTCGGGTTTCCGAGGCTCTTAACGCCGGGGTTTTTGTTGCCGGGGATGTGGAGCTTTTTGCGCAGGCTCTCAAATCATTTGCAGAGGCAAAGGTAATCGCCGTCACCGGCTCCAACGGCAAGAGCACGGTGACCAGCATGGCCGGCGCGATGTGCCGGGCTGCCGGCCTCAACACCGTGGTTGCGGGCAACATCGGCCTGCCGGTGCTGGATGCGTTGACGCAAGTGGAAACGCAAATGTACCAAGGGAAACAAGCGCCTGATGTATTCGTGCTGGAACTGTCCAGCTTTCAATTGGAAACCACCTATAGCCTGGATGCCGGCGCGGCCACGGTATTGAACCTGTACCAGGACCATCTCGACCGTTACGACAGCATGGACGAATACGCAGCCGCCAAGGCGCGCATTTTCTCAGGCCACGGCGTGCAGGTGGTGAACCGCGAAGATGATTTCAGCCGGCGCCTTGCCGATCCCGCGCGGACTGTTCTGAGTTTCGGTTTGGGAACACCCGGCAGTAACAGGGAATGGGGCATGGTTGTATCAGGCGGCGAACCATGGCTTGCGCAAGGAGAAATAAAACTGATGCCGCTTAAGGAATTGCCGCTTGCCGGTTTGCACAATGCCGCCAACGCGCTTGCCGCGCTGGCGTTGTGCAGGGCTATCGGCATGGAGTACGCGCCGCTGCTCTCCGCGCTGAAAAAATTTGCAGGGATGCCGCACCGCGTGCAAAAGGTCGCGGAAATTCGCGGTGTGGCGTTTTACGACGATTCCAAGGGCACCAACGTCGGCGCCACCGTCGCCGCACTGACCGGCATGCCGCAAAAAGTGGTGCTGATCGCCGGGGGCGAGGGTAAGGGCCAGGATTTTTTCCCGCTTAAATCCGCGATCGCTGCTCATGCTCGCGCGCTGGTGCTGATCGGCCGTGATGCGGACAACATCGCCAAAGCTGTTGCCGGCTGCGGTGTGCCGCTGTTGCGCGCGGCCACCATGGAAGACGCGGTGATACTGAGTTTCAGCAAGGCGCAGCGCGGCGACGCTGTGCTGCTTTCCCCCGCTTGCGCCAGTTTCGACATGTTCCGCAATTATGAGCATAGGGCCGAGGTATTCGTGCGCGCGGTGCAGGGCCTGCAAGCGCAGCCCAAGGTCGGAGCGAATTAAATGGCCTACACATTGCAAAAAAAGCGCGTACCGCTGCCCGAATATGATGAGACGCTCACCTGGATGACGCTGTCGCTGCTCGGTCTGGGGCTGGTGATGGTGTATTCGGCGTCCATTGCGATTGCCGAAGCCGGCAAGTGGCATCAGCCGGCTTATTTTCTGATGCGACACACGGTATTTCTTGGGATCAGCATCGCGCTGGCAGCGATCGCGTTTCAATTGCCGATGCACCTTTGGCAGCGCATTTCGCCTTATTTGTTCCTGCTCGGCGCGGGTTTGTTGGTGATGGTGCTGATACCCGGTGTTGGGCGCGAAATCAACGGCAGCCAGCGCTGGCTGCCGCTGGCCTTGGTAAACCTGCAGCCGTCGGAATTCATGAAACTGTTGGTGGTGATTTACGCCGCCGATTACACGGTGCGCAAGGCTGCTTACATGCATAGCTTCCGCAAGGGGTTCCTGCCCATGTTCCTGGTGATGCTGCTGATCGGAGGCCTGCTGCTGAGAGAGCCGGATTTCGGCGCGTTTGCAGTGATTGCCGCGATCGCCATGGCGATCCTGTTTCTGGGCGGGATGAACTGGAAACTGTTTGCCGGATTGATCGTCATGCTCGTCATCGGTTTTCTGCTGTTGATCTGGACTTCCCCTTACCGCATGCAACGCATCATCGGCTTCATGGATCCGTGGGCTGACCCCTTTGGCAAAGGTTATCAGTTAAGCCACGCGCTGATTGCTTTCGGGCGTGGCGAGTGGCTGGGTGTGGGACTCGGCGGCAGCGTCGAAAAACTCTTTTATCTGCCGGAAGCATACACCGATTTTTTGCTCGCGGTGATCGCCGAAGAGCTCGGCTTCGCAGGTGTCGTCGTGGTGATCGCGTTGTTTGCCTGGCTGGTGATGCGGGCGTTTGCCATCGGCCGCCAAGCGGCTTGTCTGGAGCGTTATTTTTCCGCGCTGGTGGCGCAAGGCATCGGCGTCTGGTTCGCTGTGCAGGCGATTATCAATATCGGAGTCAACATGGGTGTGCTGCCGACCAAGGGCTTGACCTTGCCGCTGATGAGCTTTGGCGGCAGCGGCATGGTAGCAAACTGCATTGCAATTGCCTTGCTGCTGCGAGTGGATTGGGAAAATCGCCAGCTTATGCGGGGGAAGCCCGTATGAGCGGGCAGATTTCGGTGAAGGCTAACGTTCGTGTAACTAACGTTACGCCGAAACCAAAATCAAAGCTGATGCGGGGGAAGCCCGTATAGATGAGCCGCACAATTTTGATTATGGCAGGAGGCACCGGCGGCCATGTGTTTCCCGGGCTGGCGGTGGCGGAGTATTTCAGGCAGCAGGGATGGCGTGTGGTGTGGCTGGGCACGCACACAGGCATGGAGGCGAAGCTGGTTGCACAACAGGGATATGACATGGCATGGGTAAGCTTCTCGGGAGTGAGAGGAAAAGGCGCGCTGCGTCTTTTGTTGCTGCCGCTGCAGCTGTTGCTGGCGTTCTGGCAGTCTGCCCGCGCGATATTCAGCCACCGCCCGGACGTGGTGCTGGGCATGGGCGGCTACAGCGCTTTTCCAGGCGGCATGATGGCGTCATTGTTAAACAAACCACTGGTGATCCACGAACAGAATTCCGTTGCTGGGTTGACCAACAAAGTGCTGGCGAAACTCGCTGACAAAGTGCTGGTGGCTTTCCCCGATGCGTTTGGCGCGGTAAGACCGGCCAAGCAAATCTGCACCGGCAATCCGGTGCGCAGCGACATCGCCGTTGTTGCACCTCCGGAAGCACGCTATGGCAATCGCATAGGAAGTTTGCGCCTGCTGGTGGTAGGGGGAAGCCTGGGAGCGCAGGCACTCAACGCCACAGTGCCGCAGGCACTAGCGCTATTGTCACCAGAAGAACGCCCGCTGGTTACTCACCAGTCGGGTGCGCAACACTTTGCTGCGCTCAAGCAAGGGTATGCACGCGCGGGCGTCGAGGCAAGGATTGAAGCGTTTATCGAAAACATGGCGCAGTGCTATGCGGAATCCGATTTGGTGATCTGCCGCGCCGGCGCGCTCACCATTGCCGAAATTGCGGCTGTGGGAATCGCCAGCATCCTGGTGCCTTATCCGCACGCGGTGGACGACCACCAGACGCACAATGCGCGCTTTCTTGCAGACCGGGGTGCGGCATGGCTGCTGCCGCAAAGCGCATTGAATCCGCGCGCGCTCGCTGATTTGTTGCGGGAACTTACCCGCGGGAAATTGCTGCAAATGGCGCTGCGCGCCCGTGAGCTTGGCAAACCGGATGCAACGCAATTGGTGGCGCAGCAGTGCATGGAGCTCGCGAGATGATTGAGATTTTTAACCGCGGAGACGCTGAGACGCTGAGAAAAACAAGACTTTTTAGGTCTTTGTGTTTTGTAATCGAAGTGAAAAGGAAAGACCTGTTCCTAGGAATTTCAAGCGCCCGGAAATTTGCAGAGGAAACTCTGCGCCTCTGCGTCTCTGCGTTGAGGATATTTTATGCGGCATAAGGTCAAACACGTGCATTTCGTCGGCAGAGGCGGGGCTGCCATGAGCAGGGAGCAGGGGCCCGCCGCCGTTGGGGCTACGGGATGCGACCGACCGCGAGTGGCACTGGCCGCCGACAGCGTGATGTTAATTGATCGGGACCCTCCGCGATGAGGCACAAGGTGAAGCATGTGCATTTCGTCGGCATCGGCGGCTCCGGCATGAGCGGCATCGCTGAAGTGTTGCTCAACCTGGGTTTCCAGGTGAGCGGCTCGGATCTCGTTGAAAATGCCGCAACCCAGCGCCTGAAAAAACTAGGCGCAAAAGTCTACCAGGGACATGCTGATGCACATGTCGAACGCGCCGACGCGGTGGTGGTTTCAACTGCGGTCAATGAGGAAAATCCAGAGGTCAAGGCGGCGCGCGCGCGCAACATCCCGCTAGTGCCGCGCGCCATGATGCTGGCGGAACTGCTGCGCCTGCGTCGCGGCATCGCGGTCGCCGGAACGCATGGCAAGACCACCACCACCAGCCTAGTCGCCAGCGTTCTGGCAGAAGCAGGAATGGATCCGACTTTCGTCATTGGCGGAAGACTCAATAGCGCCGGCTCGCATGCCAAGCTGGGCAGCGGCGAGTTCATCGTGGTCGAGGCCGACGAGTCGGACGCCTCGTTTCTTTATTTGCAGCCGGTGCTGGCGGTGGTTACCAATATTGATGCCGACCACATGGACACCTATGGCCACAATTTCGCGAAACTCAAACAGGCGTTCGTGGATTTCATCCAGCATCTGCCGTTCTATGGCACCGCGGTATTGTGCATAGACGATGCCAGAGTGCGCGACATCATCCCGGCAATCACCAAACCCATCACCACTTATGGCCTATGCGAGGCGGCGCAGGTGCGCGCGGTGGATGTTATGCATCGCGACGGGAAAATGCAGTTCCGCGTAGAGCGCCCGGGCGGCGGCAAGGACATGTCAATCACCTTGAATATGCCGGGCGTACACAACGTGCAGAACGCGCTCGCCGCGATAGCGGTAGGGATGGAACTGGGTGTCGCGGATTCCGCCATCGTCAAAGCTCTCGCCGAATTCAAGGGCGTGGGACGGCGCTTCCAGCGTTACGGTGAAATCCGGATCGAACGCGGCGGCAGCTTCACACTGCTGGACGATTACGGTCATCACCCGGCGGAAATTGCGGCAACGCTGGCTGCGGTACGCGGTGCTTTTCCAGCCAGGCGCGTAGTGCTGGCTTTTCAGCCGCACCGTTACAGCCGTACCCGCGACCTGTTCGAGGATTTTGTGAAGGTGCTGTCGATGGTGGAGGTGCTCCTGCTTTGTGAGGTGTATCCCGCAGGAGAAGCAGCGATTGCAGCGGCAGATGGCAGGGCTTTGGAGCGCGCGATACGGGCGCACGGCAAAGTGGAGCCGGTATTTGTGGAGGCAGTGGCCGAGCTTCCGCGGGTAATACGCAAAACTGCGCGGACAGGGGATGTGGTGGTGACTATGGGAGCGGGCTCGATCGGCGGTGTGCCCGCAATGCTCATGCGAAGCGCTGCAAAAAACGGAATGCGAACCAGAACCGAATTTTATGAACATGATTGAGCAAAACGATTTAAGCGATTTGCGCGGGATACTGCGGCTCAACGAGCCGATGGCAGAACACGTGAGTTGGCGCACCGGAGGCATGGCCGAGCGCGCCTATATACCCGCTGATCTCGCCGATCTGGCCGTGTTTTTGAAGACCTGCAGCGGGGATGAAGCGATTCATATGGTTGGGCTTGGCAGCAATCTTCTGGTGCGTGGCGGCGGCGTGCGCGGCACGGTGATTCTGCTGCACGGGGCGTTGCAACAATTGCGCTTGGAGCCTAGAGCACAGGGGCACGGAATGATTTACGCCGAGGCAGGAGTGGCCAGCCCCAAGGTGGCACGCTTCACCGCGGTGAATGGTTTTCAAGGCGCCGAATTTCTCGCGGGAATTCCCGGCACAGTGGGCGGCGCGCTGGCGATGAATGCCGGCTGTTATGGCAGCGAAATCTGGGAAATCGTGGCCCAGGTGCTGAGCATCAGCCGCGACGGGACGCTCAATCTGCGCCGTCCCGCGGATTTCGCCATCGGTTACCGCTCGGTAGTGCAGCGCTCGAAAGCCGAGGAATGGTTTGCCGCCGCCTGGCTGAAACTGCCGCGAGGAAACAGCATTGCTGCGCAGGAAAAAGTCAGGGATCTGCTCAAGCGCCGCATCATGAGCCAGCCGCTGAATGAGCCGAATGCCGGATCGGTGTTCCGCAATCCGCCGGGCGTGTTTGCCGCGCAGTTGATTGAGCAATGCGGACTGAAAGGCATGCGCATCGGCGGCGCCATGGTGTCAACCAAGCACGCCAATTTCATTGTCAACACCGGCGCTGCCACGGCTGCGGATATCGAGGCGCTGATTGAAAAAGTGCGGCTTATGGTGCGGCAGGAATGCGGAATTGATTTGGAAACTGAAGTGCGGATTATTGGTGAAGCGGGAGGAGTAAGGAGTGAGGAGTGAGGCATTTGGCAAGGTTGCAGTACTCATGGGCGGCTCCTCGGCTGAAAGGGAGATTTCGCTCAAAAGCGGTAACGCGGTGCTCGTGGCGCTCAATCGCCGCGGCGTGGACGCGCACGCTTTCGATCCGAGCGATCGGCCATTGGAGCATCTGCGAAGCGAGGGTTTTGACCGCGCTTTCATCGCGTTGCATGGCCGCTTGGGCGAAGACGGCACGGTGCAGGGGGCGCTGCAAATGATGGGTATCGCCTATACCGGCAGCGGAGTAATGGCGAGCGCGCTGGCGATGGATAAATGGCGCACCAAACTGGTATGGCGCGCGGTAGGGGTTAGAACCCCGCGCTGGATATTGATGAACGCGGAAAGCGATTTTAAAGCGGTAGCGCAAAAACTCGGATTGCCGTTGATGGTGAAACCGTCATGCGAGGGCTCAAGCATCGGCATGAGCAAAGTGCTGAAGGCTAATAAATTGCGCGCGGCGTACCGCCTCGCCGCCAAGTATGACAACGTGGTGATCGCCGAGCAATTCATCAAGGGAATGGAGTTGACCGCCTCGATTCTCGACGGCCAAGCGCTGCCGCTGATACGCGTGGAAACGCCACGTACTTTTTACGATTACCGGGCGAAATACGTTGCCATCAGCACGTGCTATATCTGCCCATGCGGACTCAGCGCAGAGCAGGAAAAAAAAATTCAAGAGAAAGCGCTACAAGCATTCCGCATATTGGGTTGCAGCGGCTGGGGCAGGGTGGATCTGATGCTGGACAAGCAGCGAGTGCCTTATTTTATTGAGGTCAACACCGTGCCGGGCATGACCGATCACAGCCTGGTGCCGATGGCGGCGTGCGCCGCCGGCTTGAGCTTCGAAGATCTGGTGATGCGGATTTTGGAGTCGGCGCATGTGGAATAAACCTTATTTGATGCTGTGGCTTGCCAACCTGCTTTATGTGCTTGCCGCATTTCTTGCGCTTTACGCGGCGCTTAATGCGGCGATCCGCCTGCCGTGGTTTGAGCTGCGCGAAGTGGTGGTGAACGGAGAGCTTGAGCATGCGACACGGGGGCAATTACAGCAGGTGGTACGGCAACTCAAGGGAAATTTTTTCACACTGGACTTGAACCAGGCGCGCAGCGGCTTCGAGAAACTGCCGTGGGTAAGAAGCGTGAGTTTGCGCCGACAGTGGCCGGACCGTTTGGAAGTGGTACTGGAAGAGCAAGTGGTGCTGGCGCGCTGGGAGAGCGGTGGACTGGTCAATACTCACGGCGAGGTTTTTCCGGGCGAGACGGACCGGAGTTTGCCGCTTTTTTCCGGCCCTGCCGGGGGCGCACCGGATATCGC
>Ga0184634_10000257_pt1 | contig 13006 bp, 11 predicted proteins | sample PLM31_200_b1_FD_133016 | JGI IMG/M metagenome (GOLD analysis project Ga0184634, IMG submission 133016) | Groundwater sediment microbial communities from an aquifer in East River, Colorado, USA - PLM3-1_200_b1 | ecosystem: Environmental > Terrestrial > Soil > Riparian zone | place: USA: East... | reverse complement strand
GTCGAAGATTGCCTGGAAAAAGTCTTCAATCGGTTCGAGCTTGTAATGCTCGCATCGAAAAGAGCCAAACAAATCTTCAAGGGCGCAAAGCCGTTGCTGGAAACGGACAATCGAGAGATTGTTACTGCGCTTCACGAAATCGCCGGAGGAAAGGTGCGACGCCAGAACCTACCCGGTTGACGGATATATCAAGTGACGAGGACGAGTTTGATGCCCGCCCCTAGAAGATCTTTGTCCTCTTCGTGTCCTTCGTGGTGATCAATTCTTGGTGCCTAAGCGAACCCTATAACCGCCATCGAATTTGACCGCTTGCGCAATTACGTTCTAATTTTCGATTATCGCGCCTATTTCCAATCGCAAAAAAAGGGCGCCTGATCTCTCAGGCGCCCTGATTCTTTAACGGCAACGTACGGTTTAGTAGTCGTCGTGATCGTGCGGCATGGCCGGAGCGTCCTTCTTCTTCTCCGGCTTATCGGCGATCATCGCCTCGGTCGTGATCATCAAGCCGGCAACCGACGCCGCATTCTGCAGCGCGGTGCGCACAACTTTGGTCGGGTCGACGATACCGGCTTTGACGAGATCTTCGTACTCCTCCGTCGCGGCGTTGAAACCGAACGCGCCCTTGCCGTTCTTTACCTTATCCAAAACCACCGAGCCCTCTGCCCCGGCGTTGCTAACGATCCAACGGAGCGGCTCTTCGAGCGCTTTCTGAATGATCCGGACTCCGACCTTCTCATCCTCCGAAACCCTTAGATTGGCTAGGGAAGCAGAGGCACGGATCAACGCAACGCCCCCGCCCGGGACGATGCCTTCTTCGACCGCGGCGCGTGTCGCATGAAGAGCATCCTCGACGCGGGCTTTTTTCTCTTTCATTTCAACTTCAGTTGCCGCGCCGACCTTGACCACGGCGACGCCACCGGCGAGTTTTGCTAACCGCTCTTGCAGTTTTTCGCGGTCGTAATCAGACGTCGTGTCCTCGATCTGAGCGCGGATTTGAGTGATGCGGCCCTCGATCGCGGACTTCTTGCCGGCGCCTTCGACGATGGTGGTGTTGTCTTTGTCGATGATCACTCGTTTTGCGCGGCCTAGGTCTTTCAACGTGACGTTTTCCAGCTTGATCCCCAGCTCCTCGGCAATCATCTTGCCGTCGGCTAGGATGGCAATATCTTCCAACATCGCCTTGCGCCGATCACCAAAGCCCGGAGCTTTAACGGCCACGACTTTCAACGTGCCGCGGAGCTTGTTAACCACCAGGGTCGCCAGCGCCTCCCCTTCGAGTTCCTCAGCGATGATGAGCAAAGGCTTGCTGGTTTTCGCGACGTTCTCAAGGATGGGCAGAAGATCCTTCATCGCGGAGATTTTCTTCTCATGGATGAGCAGGTAGACTTCGTCGTAGACGCACTCCATTCGTTCCGGATCCGTTACAAAGTAAGGAGAGAGATAGCCCCGATCAAACCGCATGCCTTCCACAAGATCGAGGGTTGTTTCCAGTCCTTTAGCTTCCTCAACCGTAATGACGCCCTCTTTTCCGACTTTGTCCATGGCCTCGGCGAGGATGGCACCGATGGTCTTGTCATTATTGGCCGAGATGGTCCCGACCTGCGCGATCTCATCCCTGTCGCGGGTGGGTTTGGACATGGATTTGAGCTCGTCCACAACTTTCGCGACCGCCTTATCGATGCCGCGCTTGATACTCATCGGATCATGCCCGGCAGCGACCAATTTTAACCCCTCGCTGAAAATAGCTCGCGACAAAACCGTCGCCGTGGTCGTGCCGTCGCCCGCCACATCCGAAGTCTTGCTCGCGACCTCTTTCACCATCTGCGCGCCCATATTCTCGAATTTGTCTTCGAGCTGGATCTCCTTGGCCACCGTAACCCCGTCTTTCGTGATCGTCGGCGCGCCCCAGGACTTTTCGAGAACGACATTGCGTCCCTTGGGACCCAGCGTCACCGTTACGGCATCAGCCAGTAAGTTTACCCCGCGCAGAACTCTGCCGCGCGCCTCTTCACTAAAGCGAATATCTTTTGCAGCCATTTCTATCTACCTCCTTATTCGATAACGCCGAGGATGTCATCTTCTTTCATGATGAGATGCTCCTCACCGTCCAGTTTGATTTCCGTACCGGAGTATTTGCCAAAAAGGATTTTGTCTCCCGCTTTCACTCCAAGGGGTATTAGCTTCCCGTCGTCGTGCTTTCCCGGCCCGACAGCAACCACCTTGCCTTCCTGCGGCTTCTCTTTAGCGGTGTCCGGGATGATGATGCCCCCTTTGGTTTTCTCATCTTCTGCAATGCGTTTTACAATCACCCTATCATGTAGGGGTCGAATTTTGGTAGCCATAACACCCTCCTCAAATAAAACGTAGATTTAGAAAACTATAAAACAGGTTGGATGCGGGAGAGTAAATCTTACATTCCCAATCGTCAAGGGGGGAAAGCCGCAATTTAGAGAATTTTTACTTGGCGCCCGGACTGCCCGCCCTATATGGCGGAATGGCTAAGGCTCGAATGTAGGCGACGACATCGCGGATTTGCGTGTCATTGAGAGCGCCTCCCCAAGAAGGCATAAAGGTGGACTTTCCTACCGCGCCCCCGCCTTTAGAAATGACGTCGTAAAGAAATTTATCGATTAGCTGATTCATTACCGCTCCGTTAGTGTGGTCAGCGGGTTTCGCGGGAAGTGAAGCGGCCGCCGTGCCGTCCCCTTTGCCCCTCTCACCATGGCAGGTCGCACAGTATGTTGCGTACAAGTTTTTGCCTTCAGCCTGATTCTGAGCCCAGATTGGTGCGCCGCCGAAGAGAATTCCTAAAACAATAACTGGAAGCCAGATAGATAGACTTCGCATGTGAGGTTACCTTCCGTAAGATTTCGTCCATATTTTCCTATCAGATATTTTCGATAAACGACAGAAGGGATAGTTATGGCCGGCTAACCTCGAGGCTATTCAATCGACGGAGAGCATGATAAGTAGCTTCGAAGAAAATCCTACGCTGGTTGGGGGCGAACATGATCAAAATATGGGGCAGAACAGATTCATCCAATGTGCAAAAAGTGCTCTGGTGCTGCGCTGAGCTCGGTTTAGAGTTTGACCGGCTAGACTGGGGCGGCAAGTTCGGCGGCAATAAGGACGATTCTTATCTCGAGATGAATCCCAATGGCCTGGTGCCGACACTGAAGGACGGGGATTTCATTTTGTGGGAATCCAACAGCGTCATGCGTTATCTGAATGCCAAATACGGCCAAGGAAGGCTGTTACCCGCGACTCCCGAGGGAATGGCCGGCGCTAATCGCTGGATGGACTGGCAGCTTTCAACGTTCAATTCGGCGATCGTGCCGCTGTTCTGGGGCTTGGTCCGGACTCCCGAGGATAAACGGGACCCAAAAGCCATTCAGTCCGCTTTAGAAAAAACCGTGCGGGCTTGGCAGATGGTCGAAGACCATCTGGCGAAGAATCGCTATCTTGGCGGCGAAGAATTTTCCTTAGGGGATATACCGCTCGGAGTCTGGGCCTACCGGTGGTTCAATCTACCAACGGAACGGCCCAAGCTGGCCAAAATTGAAAATTGGTATGAGCAGCTCAAACAGCGCAAGCCCTACCAAACCCACATCATGATTGCGTTATCGTGATAATTGAATCACCAGACAGAGTTGATCCATCGCCGACATTGAGTTGAATGTCCACAGCGCTTCATATGGGCAACCATCTCGTGATGTCGGTTCGTGGTTCAGTTTAAAATCAAAACGCAACTCGTGTAGGGGCAAGCCCACGTGCTTGCCCTTGTTTTCGCGCGACCAATGCGGCCGACTCTATAATTTTGCCGGCAAGCCAACCACACCTCGCAATCCGGGGCTCGATTGACACCAGGTTGAACTAACAAGGCGGCCTGATGGACGAACCTATCTCAGCTTTGCAAAAGAAAACAATTCAGGTGCCAAGCGGAAGGATGATATCGATCTTGGTGCCAACGCCGGACCCGTCGGAAATAGCGATCGTTCCGCCATTTCTTTCGACGAATTTTTTTGCCAACGGTAATCCGATCCCGGTTCCCTGCGGCTTGGTGGTAAAAAAGGGCTCAAAAACGCTCACGCGATTCGCCGTGGAAATTCCTCCGCCGCTGTCTTCGATCGAAACCTGAACAGTTTTGCCGTCGCCACTAATATTTGAAAGCTTTGTCCGAACCGTCACGATAGCGCCCTGCGGGGACGCCTCCACTGCATTGGTAATTAGCGCCAGCAGGGCCTGCTCCAAGTGATTCGCGTCAGTCTTCATACTCGGCAGGCTTGCATCAAGATCTAATTTCGAGGCGACGCGGGCATCCGCAAAACGGGGACGTAACGTTTCGACGACATCGCGCACAAGTGAATTGACTTCGACCGTAACCGGGTGCGGCTCGAGAGGCTTGGCGAAATTTAACAGACCTTGCATGCGCTTTTGCATGCGGTCGACCTGCTGCACGATGCCTTGCAAATTTTCCTTCATTTTTTCGTTTTTATTGGAGCTATCACTGGCGGCAGCATCGAGCATCGCGACCTGAGCGGCCGCCCGAATTGACGACAGCGGATTGCCGATGCCGTGCGCCACTGCCGCGGCCATCTCGCCCACCGCCGCCATTCGTTGGGAGACAATCAGCTCGGATTGCATCCTGAGCAAGTTGACTTGCTGCTCATCGATTTTTCGCGCCGCTCGCCGCACGATCGCAAACAACGAAGCATACAAGAGCAGGCCACCGCCGACGGCGCCCAATAGCACGACCGCTCTCGCCTCGCGGACAGTGTGAAAAATCGAGTCAGGGCGTCGGTACGTTTCAAATACTCCTAAGAGGTCTCGTCCATTCTCGGAATAGATCGGTATGTAAACTTCCACGGCCTCCGAGGCCGACTGCTGCTCGAAGATATTCTCCTGCTTGCGCAGCGAGCTCATGTCAGCGACCACTTTGCCCTGCAGCGCTTTCTGCAATTGGGGGTTATCCGTGAAGGATTTGCCGACCAATCGTTTGTCGTCCGACCAGATAACGACTCCCTGCGGATTGTAAACCTTGAAGCGGACGATATCCGGCGACAGCCGCATATGATTTAGGAGAGCGACAAACTTATGCCCCACCGATTTGCGATCCTGAGCTTTGAAATCATATTCCTCGAGAAATTTTCGCACGTCCGCCCGGACGATTTGAGCCGTAGTTTGCCATTCTCGTTCGACGATCTGATCGGCCAGGTAATTAGCAACGATAAACCACAACGCTGCGGTCATGATACCGATACAAACCAAACTATGGATGGCAAAGCGGGTGGTAAGGCTCGCGTTCGCGTATAGAGATCCGAGCGGAGTGTTCGCCAGTTTCATGAGTGGCTTAGCAATGACAATTCCTGCAGCACGCTAGCATTCGGGCGTACAGAGGGTCAATCCATCCACAATCACCGGTGATCTTGCCTGAAAAGATATGGGAGAATTCTCATTATCATCGAAGGCTCGCCCTTGATGATGGAAGTTCGATCGGCCGGGCGAGGCAGGATACGGAAGACCGTAGACCGAACACTTTGGATGAAGCTAATGGATAACCGGGCTGGCCATTGTGGTTGAAGCCGATCTCCGCCAGGGACCGGATCAACCCCAGGCTGAGGCTGCGCGACAAAGGCTAGTTTCCGAGGACGGCTTTCGGAGGAATTCAAACTTTGCCGATTCGTGAACCGCCAAGTACCGCCAATCGACACTCGACGTTCAGGGCAATAGTCCCGTAAGAAAGGTTTCTATAAATTACAATCTCTCGCAGGCGTGGATCCATCGCCATTGAGCGAGCGTCCGCGTCGCGGCTTTAGATTGGCTGAGCGAGAGAATTCGCCGCCTAGGGAACCTTGCCACCCTCGGCTAAACGCATCACCGCGTCGACGATCTGGTCGACATCTGGAATCATCGCGTCGACCAGCGGCGGGCTGTGCGGCGGCGGGATCGGCTGAGCGCCGATGCGCACGACGGGTCCTTTTAAGTCCGAAAATAAATTCTCTTGGATCATCGCCGCGATCTCGGCCGACAGGCCGCCGATCATCGGACCTTCGTCGAGCACGATGGCTCTTTTCGTTTTCGCCACTGGCGTAAGTTGTCAAGGCAAGTGATGCGTGACCAAAGCTTACATAGATTCCAAGGCGAAGTTTACTGATGAACGACACACGGCAATCTGAGGGCTACCAAGAAACACTCAGTTCAGAGATCCAAATAAGATTTGCAGAGCAAAAGACGAAAAAAAAGCGCCGGGCGTCTAGCCCGGCGCATCGATCGGCCGGTCGTCAGCTGGCTTGGGCAAATCTAGCTTCGCGTTCGAATTTCCTTCTCCCGCAGTTGCCTCAGCAAGTCATCAAAGCTTCCCTTGGCAAGAATGCGGTTGAACTGCGAACGGAAGTTGACTACCAGACTAATATCTTCGACGACGACATCGTAGATTTTCCATTCACCTTGCACGCGGTGGAGACGATAATTGACCGCGGTGGCGTCGCCTTTGGCCGGTATGATCCTGGTGTTCACCTGGGCTCGATTATTGTCGATCGACTCTTGGACGAAAAGGATTTTTTCGTCTTTGTAAGAACCGATGGTGCCGACGTAGGAGTTTCCAAGAAACTCTGCGAAGGCTGCGACAAATTCATTTTCTCGACCTGAAGCGACGCTCCAATTTTTTCCAAGCGTCTGCTTGGCCATTTCGACCCAGTCGAACAGTGGCATTAGAGTTTCGCGCAGCATTTCCTTGCGCTGCTCGTCGCTGTTGGACGGATTTTTAACGACGCTCAAGACCTGTTGGATGGTTCCCTGGAGCTGTTCCGTCGGCGTAATCGCGAAGGCGGGCTGCGTTGCGAAAAAGCACAAGAACAAGAAGACGGCGAGTCGAGCTTTGGTCGTTTTGTACATAAAACCTCCCTTTGAGACAGAGGCTTACAACGCAAGCGCAAGGCCAGCTCTCAACCGAGAAACGAAATGGGCGGGGGTGCGCAGGAAGTACCCGGAATTCTCCAAAGCAGCCGGCCATCGCCCGTTCCTGACAACTGGAGAATGACGAGAATTGACAAGACCAGCGTAAGGGCACGGCATGCCGTGCGCCTACAGGCGCTACACGTAAACTATTTTACGAAGAAGCGCAGCGACTGGCTGGTGTATTGAACTAGGGGTGAAAAATAGAGGCCGAAAATGACGGTGAGCGCTGTGAGCGGCAACATCAGCGTGAAATTAAAATCAGTCGCTGCGACCGAAATTGCTTTGTCCTCGGGGTTCGGCATGTCAAGAAACATCGTCTTGACGATCTTCGCGTAGTAATAAAGCGAAACGACGCTGTTGAGCGCAGCCACCACGGCGAGCGCCGCGAATGCGCCGCCTTGCTTGATCACCGCGGAGAACAGGAAGAATTTCCCTATGAACCCGGCGAACGGCGGCAGTCCAGTAAGTGAAAAGAGAAATACCGCCAGACACACCGCCGGCACGACGGCGCCGCGCCAGGCCAGTCCCCGATAGGTCTCGATATCCTCGTCGCCGGTAACGTTGGCGATCATGCCGACGACGAGAAAGGCGCCGAGATTCATGATCAGATAAACCACCACATAAAAAAGTATCGCCGACAGTCCTTCGTTGTTGAGCACCGCCAAGCCCATCATCATGTAGCCGGCGTGAGCGATGCCGGAATAGGCCAGCATGCGTTTTAAATTTCGCTGGTTCAGAGCGCAGAGGTTGCCGACGGTCATGGTGATCATGCTGAGAAACAAGAGCACGTGCGGCCACTCGACGCCCGACACCAACGTCCAGTCGCCGCCCGGCGCCATGCGCGAAACGCCCGGGAAAAAGAACCGGATCATGATGGCGATACCCGCGGCGTTGGACGCGACGGAGAGAAACGCCGTGAATGGCGTCGGCGCGCCCTGGTAAACGTCGGGCGACCACATGTGAAACGGCACGAAGACGATCTTGTAGCCAAAGCCCGCCATGATGAAAATGAAAGCCATGAACAGCGCGGCCTTGTTGATCTCGTTCTGTCCGAGCGCCGCTTGAATCGCGCCGTAATCGAGGCTGCCGGTCATGCCGAAGATCCAGCTCATGCCGTAAATCATCGTGCCTGATGCGACACCGCCGTAGATCAGATACTTCAGCGCCGCTTCGCTGGAGCGCCGGTTATGCGGCAAGAATCCGGTGAGGACATAAGAAGTCAAGCTGACCAACTCCAATGACAGATACGCCATCAGCAGATTGCTCGACGAGGCCATGAAAAACATGCCGAGCGTACAGGTAAGCAGCAGCGTGTAGTATTCGCCCTCGTGGACTTGCTTGATTTCGTTGCTGCCGAGCGACATCCAAATGCAGAGAATCGCCGACGCCAACGCGACGACTTTGAAAAAAAGACTGAAGTTGTCGAGAACGATCATCCGATGGAAGAGCCAGCCGGGCTGCGCACTGTAAAGATCGAAGGTCGCGATCAGCGTCGCCGTACAGCCGATTAGAGCAACCAAGCCGATCAGCACACCGTCACGCTTGGCTCGCGCCACCAGATCGAGAACGATCAGCAACAAAATCGTTCCGGAAAGAATAAGCTCCGGATAAAAGAAGCTGAGACTGGCGACGTTCTTCAAATCCATGGCGAGCGTTATAGGTGCGGAATGACGACTTGATTGATTTGATCCAACGAGGCGCGCAATAAATCCAGGACGACGTTCGGGTAGACGCCGACGATGATGACAATTGCGCCCAACGGCACCAGCGTGAACATCTCGCGGCCGTTGATATCGGGCATCTTCAAGTATTTTTCGTTGGGCGGACCGAGGTAAACGCGCTGGATCGTCCAGAGCAGATAACCGGCGGTGAGAATTACGCCGCTGGCGCCGAAAATCGTCAACACGGGATACTTCTGCCATGTGCCGAGCAAGACCAAGATCTCGGAAATGAATCCGGATAATCCGGGCAGGCCCATCGAAGCGAAAAACGCCAGCGCGGTGACACCGGTATAGACGGGCATGATCGCGGCCAAGCCGCCGAAGCCTTCGATATCGCGGTGATGCGCCCGGTCATAGATCACGCCGACCAAAAGGAAGAGCATGCCGGTGATCGTGCCGTGGTTGAACATCTGCAAGACGGCGCCGTTGAGACCCTGGGTCGTGAAGCTCGCCATGCCGAGCATGACATAACCCATATGGCTCACGCTGGAGTACGCGACCAACTTTTTTAGATCCTTTTGCGCCATGGCGCAGAGCGCGCCGTAGATGATGTTCCACGCGCCGAGCGCGCCCAAACACCAGTAAGCCATGTCCGCCGTCGCCGCCGGCAGCATCGGAAAGTTGATGCGGAGAATTCCGTAGGTGCCCATTTTCAAGAGCACGCCGGCGAGAATGACCGACACTGCGGTCGGCGCTTCGACGTGGGCGTCCGGCAGCCAGGTGTGAAACGGAAAAGCCGGGATCTTGATGGCAAAACCGATAAACAGCGCCATCCAAATGACGTGTTGGAAACCCCAGCGCAGCTCAGTGAATGGCCATATCGGTATGATTTGCGTGCTGAACTTATTGCCCTGGGCCATCATGACGCGCATGTCGAAGGTATGCGGATCGACGGCAAAATACAGTGCCAGAATGGCGAGCAGCATCAAGATGCTGCCGAACAGCGTGTAGAGAAAGAACTTGATCGCGGCATACTCGCGGCGCGGCCCGCCCCAGATGCCGATGAGAAAATACATCGGCAGCAGCATGACTTCCCAAAAGACGTAAAAGAGAAAAAAATCCAGCGCGCAGAAAACTCCCATCATGCCGGCGTCGAGCATAAGGAACAGCGCGAAGTAGCCCTTCACCGCCTTTTCGATGCCGAAGGAAGCGAAGATGCAAAGGAAGCACAACAGCGCGGTCAACAGCACCATAGAGATGCTCAAGCCGTCGACACCCATGATGTATTTGATGTCGAAGGCGGGAATCCAGCGATACTCTTCGATGAATTGAAAGCCGGGGTTTGCTCTGTCGAAATTTTTGAACAGCCAGACGGCCATGAGCAGCGGCGGCACGGTAGCCGCGGCTGAGACCCAACGAATCAGTTTGGGACTATTCGGCAGAGCGAGCACCAGCACGGCCCCCGCCAGCGGAATAAAGGTCATGTAACTGAGAACGTTATCCATCTTCTACATTCTCCCCACAATTCAGCTCCAGTAACGGATCTTGACGATGATGGCGGCCACTAGCGCGATCAGAATGCCGTACAAATAACTGTTGATGTTGCCGGTTTGCACTCGACGAAAGTTGTTGCCGATCCAGAAAGTGATATTGGCGATGGCATTGACGAGACCGTCGATGATGTAATTGTCGAAGAGACCGTTGAGCCAGGAAAAAAACCGCGTCAGCGAAGCGGAGCCGTCGACGATGCCGTCGATGACATACTGATCGAATAACGAGCCGATCCGCGCCAATAGCAAGGTGCCGTTGACGAAGATCGTCTGGTAAATCTCATCAAAATACCACTTGCGGTCGAACAAACGATATAAGAAACCGCCGGCGAGATTCGAAAATATCTCCGGCGAAAGCGATTCTTTGCGGTACATGAGATATGCCAGAAAAACACCGAATGACGCCACGGCTACTGAAACAGCCATCAATCCCCACTCCAGAGCATGCGCAGCATGTCCCTCTTCGTGAGCATGAATGACCGGCTCGAGCCAATGGGCGAACTGGCTGCCACCGAGCACGGCGGGGAGACCGATGAATCCGGCGAATACCGCGCCAATCGCCAGAACCACCAGCGGCATCGTCATTACCGACGGCGATTCATGCAGGTGCTCTTGAGTATGATGATCGGCCCGGCACTTGCCGTAAAAAGTCATGAACAGCTGGCGGAACATGTAGAAAGCCGTCATGCCCGCGCCGCAGAGCGCGAGGAACCAGACGAGCTTGTTGCCGTGCGGGCTGCTGAATGCCAACCAGAGAATTTCGTCTTTGGAGAAAAACCCGGCGAACGGCGGGAAGCCCGCGATCGCCAAGACGGAAATAAAAAACGTGGCAAAGGTTATCGGCATCCATTGTTTGAGGCCGCCCATCTTGCGCATGTCCTGCTCATGATGCATGGCGTGAATCACGCTGCCCGCGCCGAGGAAGAGACAGGCTTTGAAGAACGCATGCGTCATCAAATGAAAAATCGCGGCGGCGTAAGCGCCGACGCCGATGCCTATAAACATGTAACCGAGCTGGCTGACGGTGGAATAGGCGAGAACTTTTTTGATGTCATTTTGCGTCAGCGCGATGGTGGCGGCGACGAGCGCGGTGGCCACGCCAATCCAGGCAATGACGTGCAACGTGTCCGGCGCCATCGAAAAGAAAACACTCATCCGCGCCGTCATGTAGACGCCGGCGGTGACCATGGTGGCCGCATGGATGAGCGCGCTGACCGGAGTCGGCCCGGCCATGGCGTCGGGAAGCCAGACAAAGAGAGGAATCTGCGCCGATTTACCGGTGGCGCCGACGAAGAGAAACAGCGTCGCGAGCGTAATAACCGGCATGCCCCAAATCATCGAATCTTTGATCGTCGGCGCCCATTTCACCATTTCACGAAAAGTGAGCGTCCCGTGGCCCTGCGCGTCGAACGACCAGAAAAGTAGAAACATCCCCAAGACGAAGCCAAAGTCGCCGACGCGGTTGACGATAAAAGCTTTATTGCCGGCGCGCGCGTTGTTGTGGTCGGTGTACCAAAACCCGATAAGCGCGTATGAGCACAAGCCGACGCCTTCCCAGCCGACGAAGAGCAAAAGCAAGCTGTCACCCAACACCAGAGTAAGCATCGCCGCAGTGAACAGGTTCAAATAAGCGAAGAAACGCCAGAAAGCCTTGTCATCATGCATGTAGCCGGTGGCGTAGATATGGATGAGACCGCCGACGCCGGTGACGACGAGGATCATCACGGTGGAAAGCGGATCCACCATGAAAGCCATATCGACTTTCAAAGAGCCGAGTGTGATCCATGGATAGAGATTGTCGATGAGAAAACGCTTTTCCGGCTCCAGGCCTTTGAGCAGGAACAAAGCGTAGAGCGAGAGGCCGAAGCCAACGACGACGGGCGCGCAAGCGAGAAACCCAATGGCGCCTTTGCCGAGATTTTTTTGAATCTTAGCGCCCAGCACGCCGTTGATGATCGCGCCGATCAACGGCAAGAACACGATCCAACGAATGAAATCTGTCTGTATCGGATGATCCACTTAACCTTAACCCCTAATCCTTTTCCCCACCACATTTTTGATTTTAGATTTTGGATTTTCGATTGTCGGAATTAGGAAGGCGAAACGCAAATCGGAAATGTTTCATCCGTATGTTCCCTAATCCAAAATCCAAAACCTGTGCTGAGCACCGTCGAAGCATCGGCAATCCAAAATATTATTCTTTGAGTGTCTCCGCCGCTTCGACATCGATAGTGTGGAAGAGCTGGAAGATCGCTAGCACGATGGCCAAGCCCACGGCCGCTTCGGCGGCGGCCAGCATGATGACAAAAAGCGCATAGATCTGACCATCGGCGTTGCCGCTGCCGAAGTGAGAAAACGCTACGTAGTTGATATTGGCGCTGTTGAGAATCAGCTCGACGCCCATGAGCACGCTGATTGCGTTGCGCCGGGTCAGAACCGTGAACAATCCCAGACAGAAAAGAATTGCGCCGATGATGAGATACGAGGAGAGCTCGTTGGGAGACATGGCTACTCTTTGATCTCCTTACGCGACAACACCACCGCGCCGATCATGGCGGCAAGTAAAACCAAGGACGCAAGCTCGAAAGGGAGCAAGTAGGTGTACAAAAAAAGATCGCCGATGGTCGCCGAGGTGGAGGCGTAGACGACCTCTTTGGCCTTCACCCACGGCGTTTCTTTGATGGTCTCGATCAACAGATAGATGAGCACGCCGATGATGATCAGAGCGGGAATTCTTCCGGCGGCGCGGTTGGTGATCTCGACGTCGGTAATGCGATGCGTCAACATCACCGCGAAGAGAATCAAGACCAGGATGCCGCCGACGTAAATCAGCACCTG
>Ga0184634_10000256_pt1 | contig 13022 bp, 9 predicted proteins | sample PLM31_200_b1_FD_133016 | JGI IMG/M metagenome (GOLD analysis project Ga0184634, IMG submission 133016) | Groundwater sediment microbial communities from an aquifer in East River, Colorado, USA - PLM3-1_200_b1 | ecosystem: Environmental > Terrestrial > Soil > Riparian zone | place: USA: East... | reverse complement strand
GTCGGCGTCTTTGAGGCACGGCCAGCGGCGGTCTCGGTCGGAGAGCTGCGGGTTCACGATTGGCCATGCGATTCTTAAGTCCGGGTCGTCCCAAATCACACCCGCTTCAAGTGCGGGAGCATATTCTTCTGTTGTCATGTAAGAAATTTCGGCCTCGTCGCTGACGACGCAAAACCCATGAGCAAAACCGGGCGGTACGTAGAGCATCAGCCGGTTCGCCGATGACAGCGAGACGGCCACCCATCGGCCGTAGGTGGGCGAGCCGCGCCGAATATCGACGACCACGTCGTAGATGTCGCCGGCGAGCGCCCGCACGAGTTTGCCTTGGGCCTTCGGCTCTTTCTGATAGTGCAGCCCGCGCAGGGTCCCCTTCAGAGATTTCGAGTGGTTGCCTTGAACAAATGTCTCACTAATTCCCTCGGCGGCAAATTCGGAACGTTTGTACGTTTCCATGAAAAAACCGCGCTCGTCGCCAAACACTTGCGGATCGATTACGACGACTTCAGGAATGGCGGTTCTACTGAAGCTAAAAGCCATTAGAGCAGGACTTCTGAATCGTCACCGATCATTAGCCGATAGGCTTGATGACCTTTGTGATCCTTGAGCACGACGGAATTCTTACCTATCAAGCTGTCTTCTAGGCGATCGACATGTTCAATGCGCGCATTTTCTAGCAACACGCAATGTTCCAGGACAGACGAAACAATTTGGCAACCGTTGCCGATCGACGTGAATGGACCGACAAAGGAATTCTCGATGAGTACGGTTTCGCCGATGACCACCGGACCACGAACCGTGCTATTGACAACACGGCTGCCGGCTCCAAGTCGAACGCGGCCGGCGACTTGACTTTGCGGGTCGATATCGCCGTCGATAAGCCGCTTGACCCATTCGTCTAGCACAATGGTATTCGCGGTCAGAAGATCGTCTTTCTTCCCGGTATCCAGCCACCAAGACTCGATCCGATCACTTAAAACCTTGCCGCCATTTTCTAACAAGACTTGTATCGCATCGGTGATTTCGAGCTCGCCGCGCCAGGATGGAGCAATTCTGTCAATCGCCTGGTGAATAGCGGGCGTGAAAAAATAAATACCAACCAGAGCGAGATTAGACCGCGGCACCTTGGGTTTTTCTACCAAGCGGATAACACAGCCGGAACTGTCGATCTCCGCGATGCCAAAGCTGGACGGGTTGTCGACCTCCTTCAACAAGATCGACGCTTCTGCCACCGATTTCTCAAATCTATCTCGGTACGTTTTAATCCCTGATCCGATCAAGTTATCGCCGAGGTACATAACGAAAGGATCAGCGCCCAAGAAGGACCGGGCCACTTTCACGGCATGGGCAAGTCCGAGAGGTTCGTCTTGCAAGATATATTCGATTTTCATTTGCCATGCGTGGCCGTTGCCGACCGCTTCGCGCACGGCAGTGCCCGTCTCCGGCGAGATGACGATACCAACCTCCTCCACGCCGGCGTTTTTGAGATTGTCCAAGACGTGAAACAGGATCGGCCGGTTCGCCACCGGAACGAGTTGTTTCGCCGCAGTGTGCGTAAGCGGCCGCAACCGTGTGCCGCGGCCACCGCTCAAGACGAGTCCCTTCAAAATCGCAGCCATTTGCCGGTAATATAGCTCGTTTTACTTGAGATTGGTCAAAATTGATAGGCTTCCGCCATTGCCGCATTAGCGGCGCTTGGTTCAGACAGACTCGCTGAATCCAGTCGACCAGAAGAGTCCTTCACTATGCTAAGAATTCGTGACCCGGTTTTACGAGTCACGACGGCACGCTAATCTTTAGTGCTCCCTAACGACCGCGATACTGGGAAAGCTTCTTGGGTCCACTGCTGTTCAAAAAAAACCTTCGCGCCGGGCCTAGCCATACGCCGAATCGCTATCTCGGAGAGTTGGGCGAGCGATCACTCTCGGCAGCCGCAGCCCCACTCCAGGGCGCAGCCAACTTGAGAGGCGGTGGCGCATCTTCTGCGAGGACCTGGATAATTCGCTTGGCCGCGTTACCGTCCCAGAAACGCGGAGGCAGCGTTGGTTGCCGTACGCCGTGAAGGACATCGGTCACTGCTCGAATGATTTTCTCCGGGTCAGCGCCGACCAGCACGTTAGTGCCATGTGTCAACGTAACCGGCCGTTCGGTATTTTCCCTCATGGTAACGCAGGGAATGCCCAGGACCGTGGTTTCTTCTTGAATTCCTCCGGAATCCGTCAGCACGACCTTGGCGTGAGACATCAATTGAAGAAAATCGATATATCCGAGCGGCGGCACCAACCGAATGCGCACTCGTGAATCCCACGGCTCGGGGCCGGCCATAAAATGGTCGACGAAATAATCGCCCAAGTCCGCCTCTTGAATTTGCTTCAAAGTGCGTGGATGCGCCGGAAAAATTATCGGCATGTGACGCGAGACATCCAAAAACGCTTGAAGCAACCCGGCAAGAGTGCGCGGGTCGTCGACGTTGCCGGGCCGGCGCAACGTCAGAATCGCGTATTGTTTCACCTCGGCGCCGTCGCTCAATTGGAGGTCGTTAAGAATCGTCGATTCCTTAGCCTTGCCGAGATGCCGCAGCAAGGTATCGATCATGACGTTACCGACAAAATAGATCTTGTCGACTGAAATGCCTTCGCGCATGAGGTGCTGATTGGCGCTTTCTTCGGTGGTGAAAAGATAATCCGAGATCGAGTCGGTAACGACCCGATTGATTTCTTCCGGCATCGTTCGGTCGAAACTTCGCAGCCCGGCTTCCACGTGGGCCAATTTGGCAATGAAGTTGGTTCCTTCAGCGGTGCGGCAGCAACAGGTTTTTTTGGTAACCAAGGCGCAGGCGACGGCCGCATTCGCATCGCCGGCGACCAGCACGACGCTCGGTTTCTCGGCCAGTAGCACACCCTGAAATCCTTCCATCACTTTGGCAGTCTGGGCCGTGTGGGAGCCAGGCCCAACGCCGAGAAACAGGTCCGGCCTGGGCAGTTCAAGATCGTTGAAGAAGAAGTCCGACATATTGGCGTCGCACTGCTGTCCGGTGTGCACCAGAGTGTGCTCGATTTCGCGAGCGCCGGGCCGCCGGTTGTGCTCATTGATCGCCTCGCAAATGGCGGCGATCTTCAGATAATTCGGCCTGGCTCCGACCACTGAGAGAAGCTTATAGGCCATCAGCGAACCTCGCCTTGAGCATTGCGGGCGGTTGTTGACGACCAACGAATCGCGGATATTGCTGAGGAAGTGTCATTGACTAGGTATCTGTCTTTCACCGGCGGACCGAATCGCCGGTCGAGACACACCTTTTTAGGGTGATACAGACTAGGATTGCCATCGCGGGCGAAAACCGCAAATTCCGAGCCACGAAAGGCGTGCGCCATTTTAGCCAGACCTCTATATTTCCTGTGTAATTTTCAATGGATAATTAATGACTCAGGAATCCATTATGCCCTATCTTTCGAGGTTTGGGTTGAAGTGGGCAGTTTTGCCCTCGTAAGTGACAGCAGGGAAATTCAACGGTGTTCATCACCGTTTTCTTCGCTGTGACTCACTTGCGAATAGAGGCGCGAATTCGAACGTGGCGGAAGGCCGCGTCATGACATGCGACGCAGCCCGATCATGCCGGACTTGATGCGCAACAATTAATCTTAATACGTTCGTGAATAGGGTGCTGGCGGATGAAGAGAGGTCATTCGCCGATGCGGCGCACAATAGTGAATGGCAACGAACACCCGATGACCGGCGCCACGAAAAAGCTACACTCAGCCTAATTCTTTGAACGATTCCTTGTGCAGCCCATGCCTCCTCATCTTTCTGTAGAGCGTCTTGTTGTCAACCTCGGCCTCACTCGCCGTCGAGGAAATAGCACCTTTATGTTTGATCAGCAGGCTTCTTAGATAGTCTTTTTCGCTGCGCAGCAACCATTGTTTAAGCGACATATCGCCGTTGCCATCGCCCGAGTACTGGCGATCAATAATTCTTTGCGGAGGCGCCGGCAAATCAACGTCTTCGATCAATTCGCCTTGGCACTTGACTATAGCGCGCTCCAGAATATTCTCAAGTTCCCGAATATTACCCGGCCAGTGATAGGCCAGCATTTGGTCGAGAACCCTAGGCCCCACTTGTTTGATCCTTTTTTCTTGCGCCACGGGGTGTTTGCCGAGAATATGATTGATGAGAACCGGCAGGTCCTCGAGTCTTTCGCGCAAAGGCGGCAGCTGCAGCGGAATCACATTGATTCGATAATAAAAATCCTCTCTGAGGGTGCCGCGGGCGAGGCAAAGCTTTAAATCGACGTTAGTCGCAGCAACCACCCGCATGTCGATTTTTACTTTTCGATTGCCACCCAGACGTTCGACTTCTCGTTCTTGTAGCACTCTTAAGAGCTTGACTTGCATCGGTGCCGCCATGGTTTCGATTTCGTCGAGAAAAAGGGTTCCACCATCGGCCAATTCAATCTTTCCGGCACGGCTCTGTACCGCGCCCGTAAACGCGCCCTTTTCGTAGCCAAACAGCTCGCTTTCCAAAAGGGTGTCAGGGAACGCGCCGCAATTGATCGTGACGAATTGTTTGGCTTTGCGCCGGCTCAGGTTGTGGATGGCGCGAGCCACCAACTCTTTGCCCGTGCCGGTCTCGCCCGTAATCATGACTCCTGAATCTGTTTCGGCGAGAGACCTGATAAGATCGAAGACCTTTAGCATCTTCGGACTCTTGCTGAGAATGTTTTCAAGATGATGCTCGTCCTGTACCTTTTGCCGCAGCTCGCGAACCTCGTCCATCAATCGCCGTTTTTCGATAAGCTTTTCACTGACCAATCGAATCGCCTCGGGTTGAAACGGCTTCGTGATGTAGTCGCTGGCGCCAAGCTTCATCGCTTCGACCGCCTGTTTGATATTGCCGAAGGCAGTGATCAGAATAACGTCCGTGTCCGAGTATTTTTCGCGGACATGGCGGGCAAGCTGAAACCCGTCCATTCCAGGCATCTTGACGTCTGAGACGACGATCGCAAATTTCTCTTCGGCGAGCCTCTTAACGCCTTCTTCTCCGCACGACGCCGTGGAAACCCGGAAGCCATCCTGCTCGTAGAACTGACCGAGTTGCTCCCGCAATCGATCGTGGTCTTCAACAATTAAAACGTTGTACATAACTCCCCGAGAGCTCCTGTGCGAACTTTGTTATCGATCAACGCAGTCCGTCGTGTCACACACGGGAAGCACGACTTCTACTTCAGTCCCGTGGCCCTTCGTGCTTGAAATACTCAACAAACCACCATGAGTATCGAAGATTCTCATCGCCATGCTTAAGCCGAGCCCATCTCGTTCTGGCTTTGTGGAAAAAAAAGGCATCGTGGCTTTCTCTAAAGATTCCTGCTCGATGCCAATTCCCGTATCGACGATCGAAATTCGCGCGATCGACCTTGCCGGAGAACCTGTGACCTGACGCTTGCCACTCACAGTGACGCGATCCCCACTCGTTGTAGCATCGAGCGCGTTTCGTAAAATCGCGCCGAATGCGAGCTCCAATAGAAATGGGTCGCCATTCACGAGCGTGCCGCTTAGCGATTCTTCGATAAGTTCCTCGAACTTCACATTTCTTTCGATAAACCGCGGGACGTTCAAATAAAGCACGGAGCGAAGAACTTCGCCGAGGTCGACTTCCGACATGCTGCTCGGAGTTTGGCTGTAATGCAAGAAAGTCCGAGTAAATTCGGCGGCGCTGTCGACAGTTTGCTGCAACGACTCTATTTCATCGATTGCTTTCCCGCCCCGTCTTAAAGAACCGATCAAAAGATTGATCAATTGGAAGTGATTACCGATCTTATGGACAAACTGCGCAATGGAGCCACTGCCGAAAATTTTTTCGTTGAAATCTTTTGGCAGCGGAATCAAGCACCCCCGGATGACGGTATCGTTATTTGTGCGGACTTTTCTAAAACTGTGACACACCCAAACCGGCAATCCGCGATCATCGATTAATCTGTGTACCTCTAACGCCACGTCCGGCTCGGTGAGCTCGTCGAGCCGCGCCACAAGCCTTCGGCGATCTTCTGGAAGCAGTCTCTCACCCCATAAAATTCGACTTCCGAGCAGCCTTTGTGGTTTAATGCCAATCAACTCGGCAGCATTCGCGGAAAGAGTTAAAACTTTTAAATCAGACGAGCACTCGTAAGCGATGCCAGGCGAGGGGCTAAGGGATTCATCCCAATGGTTACCCATTCCTGTGACGCCCGACGAAATAAATGGTCTGGAGTGCGCGGATACCGGGGAGGCCTCCGAAACAGAATCGACATCAGTCGCTTGCTTAGAAACGCGCGACAAACACAGCCCCCTTGCTAAGGAATTGAAGCACGACAGGCGTTAAAACTAGATGTCATTTTTGCCATATCATGAAGCAAAATTCAAGAAATTTGTTACGAATTCTTACACTAATTAGGGACCCAATCGGACGCCGCCACCGTAGATGTAAGTGATTAAAATCACATAACTATTCTGGAAGTGCTCCAAGAGCATCCGAATTCTTACTTGAGCTTACTGTAAGCTCCTCTTACATTTTGTTCTAGAGCCGAAACGAGCACCACGTTCGCACCCATGAAGCGTGACTCGCCCTCGCCTAAAAGATCAATTGAGTCGGCGCGTGTGTCGGGACGGGCAGAGTTACTCCAAACCCGAACAAATCGGGCAGCCGTGTCCGTAGCGATTTGCTTTCGGGGCGGCGATACGGAAAGGCCATGCCGAGCACGGCCCATCGATGGTCAGCAAAAAAGTAATTTGAATTTGCCCAATAGTACTCTTCTTGGCGAAATACCGGCTTTAATCATTCACAAGTTCTTCAAACAATCAGAATACTTCAAACGTTTCAAGCACCATCAACGAGCGCCTGCGCTTGACAATATGAATGGACCCGGGACGAGATCGTATCGAAGGGCTCTCAGTTATAACGCCAAGATTGACTCGGATTTCCCCGTCAAAATATTTGGCACACCACTTGCTCCACGAAAAGAAGAATTTTCTTTCTTTTCACCTAAAGCGAGATGGATTCAATTTTTAACCTGAATATGCTGCTGACGGCTAATCTCGTCCTGTTGGCCTGTTTGTTTTTTTATTTACTGACAAAGATCAAACGCCACCCGAGCGTCGCATATTTAATTGCCAGTTTGACGCCGCTGATCGCATTTGAATTAGGATCCTACCTTTTTAGTAATTGGCCCAACTCACCGCACGGTGCGAGGCTGATCGTCATCGGAGTGATTCTTACGCCACTCAGCGTTGTTCCGCTCAGCCAAACCCTGGGGCGCTCCGGCACGGTGCGCCGACAAAGAATCTGGATTGCGTATTACGTGTTGCAGCTTCTTTTGCTCATTCTTGCTATTCGCGCGATCTTTGAAGGACAGCTTATCGAGTGGGCCACCGGCATCTTGGACCAGCCAATCATCCTTGTCGATCAGATTTGGCGGTATTACTTTCTAAACGTGATCGCGACGAGCGCGCTCGCGCTGATGTGTTTTGACAAAACGCTTCAACAAGCTAACAAATCACAGAAAGACGAGCTTAAGTTCTTCTTGATCGCGTTTCTCGGGTTCATCGTATATTTCAGTTACCTGTCGGTTAACATTCTTTTGTCCTCTTCTATCTCGTACGCGACGGTGCAATCGGGTGCCGCCGTTATGTTCTTTGGTTTGGTTTTTCTCGTGTACGGCGCCGCGAAATACCCGTTCTGGGATGTCAAGATTCGCGTCTCCCGGAACGTCGTATTCGGCGGCTTCTCCGCGATCACAGCGCTCTTTTATTTGATTATTTCAGGAAGCGTTCTTGACATTCTTCGCTGGCTGCAACCGCACGGATTTAACACCGTGCTTCCTGCTGCGGTCTTCGTTTTAGTCGGGCTTTTTCTTACTTTTTATTTGTCTCCGGGTTTTCACAGCTCGGTGCGAGGGTTCATCACCAGACACTTTTTCCACAACAAATACGATTATCGGGGCATGTGGATGAAATTCTCCGACAAGTCCGGTGGTTCACTCAACATTCGAGACGTTCTGCCACGCGTGGCCGAATTTGTCGCAGACGCAATGTTTGTTCGGCAGGTGGCTTTTTGGCTCCGATCAACGACGTCGGAAACCTATAATCTAGCCTACTCTCATGATCGAGCATCAGACGCCATGGCACATTCACTCCCGCTTCGGTTGGATCGCTCGCGCAGTCCCGACAAGAATTCAATCGTCCTTACCGTGCCGGCGGATGCCATGGCGATCGCGACGAATCATTTTCCGATCGATAAGATTCAGCCTCTAAAAGAATTGGGAATTCAACGTTTGGTGTTGGTGGAAAAAGGCAACGAAGTTTTGGCCTTGCTGGGCGTAGGCGCGCAGCCGGGCGGTGAAAAGTTGTCAGCGGAAGACGATCAATTCTTGTTGAGCGTGAGCAATCAACTGAGCCATCTGATCTTAAACCATAAACTCTCGGAAGAGCTCTTGCTCTCGCGAGAGTGGCAATCGTTCAATCGCTTCGCGTCGTTCATTCTTCACGACTTAAAGAACCTCGCCACGCTACAAGGAATGACGCTAGAGAACGCCAAACATCATAGCCACAATCCGAATTTTGTCACCGACGCGTTCGCGACTTTCAGCCAGACCACGGACAAAATGATCAACCTGATCGCGAGTCTCTCGGTCCAGAGAGGCCAATTCTCACTCAAACAAAAACCCGTCAACATTCTGGAAATACTCACCACCACCTTCGATGATCTTAAAATCGGCCAGCGACACGGCGTCAAGGTAATGACGACGTTTCCATCGAAAAGTAAACTGCCGGTAATATCCGGCGATGCCGAGCTGCTCCAAAAAGCCTTTACGAACCTGCTCCTCAACGCGATTCAAAGTCTACCCAAGGGACAAGGCGCCGTGGAGATTACCGTATCGGAAGAGGTAGCTGGTAAAATTACCACCTCGATTCGTGATACCGGTTGTGGTATCCCGCCCGAACGACTGGAAACGCTATTTCGCCCTTTTCAGACCACCAAGGAAAGGGGGATGGGAATTGGTCTCTGCCATACACGCTCGATTATTGAAGTCCATGGAGGACAGATTCGCATCGAAAGTCAGGTCAACGCCGGCACGCGCGTCGAGGTCGAATTGCCGACGCTCTAGTTCGAGGACGAGAAAGGAAAGAGTGAAGTGAAACCGAAAATCCTATTAGTCGACGATGAGGAAAATATTTTAAAGCAAATGCGCTGGTCGCTGGAATCGGACTACGACGTGTTTACGACTTCAGACGAGGGTGAGGCGATGAGCATCTTCGAGAATGAAAAGCCGCCTGTAGTCACTCTGGATCTGTCGTTGAATCCGCACAACCCAGCGGATCTTGGCGGCATGCGCCTTTTGGAACAATTTCTCTCTCATGAACCTTCGACGCGGGCGATTGTCGTGACCGGTAACGACGACGAGAAAAACGCCATGCGAGCCGTTAAACTCGGCGCGTTCGATTACTACGCTAAACCGGTCCGACTTGAAGAATTAAGGGTCATGATCAAGCGCGCGTTCCATATCCATGAGTTAAACCACAAGGTGCAGCAAAGTGATCACGTGTTTTCGGACGGGCTTCATGGTATGGTCGGAACGTCCAAAAGCATCAAGGAAATATTCCGCTTTATCGAGCGTGTCGCCGTATCGGATATTTCGGTGCTGATCTGCGGCGAAAGCGGCACCGGCAAAGAGGTGGTTGCTCACGCAATCCATTTACAAAGCCAGAGAAAGAATAGCCCGTTTGTCGTCGTCAATTGCGGCGCGATTCCCGAAAATCTGTTGGAGAGCGAATTATTCGGCCACGAGAAAGGATCTTTCACTGGGGCTCATGCCCAGAAGCTGGGAAAATTCGAGCTGGCGCATACCGGCACTTTGTTCTTGGATGAAATCGGCGAACTGGCTCCGCCGCTCCAGGTGAAGCTGCTGCGTTTTTTGCAAGATCGCAAAATCGAGAGAGTCGGCAGTACGCAACCGATCGACGTCGATGTCCGCATCATCGCCGCAACAAACCGGGATTTGAAAAAAGACATGGAGAACCGGGTCTTCCGTGAAGACCTCTACTATCGGCTCAAAGTCGTACCGCTCGACATGCCGCCGTTACGTGATAGAAAAGAAGACATTGTACCTCTGGCGCACTACTTTCTGAAGAAATTCTGCAAAGAGCACCGTAAGGCGCCGATGACTTTGTCGCCGGAAGCCGAAGGCGCGCTGCTCATGCATCCATGGCCGGGAAACGTTCGCGAGCTGGAGAATTTAATCAGTCGCTCGATTGTTTTGAGTCCGCGATCGGTTCTAAAGCCGAGCGACTTGGGTTTTGCGCTGGATCAGATTCCAACCGATGTCAACTTAAAGTTCGCCAAGAAGGCCATCGAGATGGATTTCGTCAAGAAAGCCTTATCCCGCAACGGCGGTATCGTCAGCCGCGCCGCGCGTGAACTGGGAATCAGCCGGGTCAATCTTTACGAGCTCATTGAGAAATACAATATTCGGCTCCAAGAGTTTAAAATGCTCCGCGCGGCCGGAAAGGCACAAATCAAGACACGGGAGGTCTGCTAATTTGAACGCGCTCAAGGCTAAAATCGAGAATCGCCAGGCAACCGCGGCCGTAATCGGGCTCGGTTACGTGGGCCTTCCCCTGGCGATGGAGATCGCGGCGGCCGGCTTCAATGTCGTCGGCATCGATCTCGATAAAAACAAAATTGCCGCTCTCAAACAGGGTAACTCTTATATTGCGGATGTTTCCGAAAGTATCGTCGCCGACGCCGTGCAATCGGGTCGATTTAAACCTACGAGCGATTTCAGCGTGCTCAGAAACGCCGACACGGTGAGCATCTGCGTGCCGACGCCGCTGAGCAAGAGCCGTGATCCGGATATTTCTTTCATCCTTTCAGCAACCAAAGAAATCCGCAAATACTTGCATGCAGGCCAGCTCATCGTCCTGGAAAGCACGACCTATCCCGGAACCACGGACGAACTGATCGTGCCGGAATTGGAAGCCGCAGGTCTAAAAGTCGGCGCCGACTTTTGCGTCGCCTTCTCTCCCGAACGAATTGATCCGGGCAACGCCAGCTTCAATACTCGCAATACGCCCAAGATCGTCGGTGGAATCACAGCGCAATGCAGCGAAATTGCCCGGTTGTTTTACTCCCAGTTCATTGAGCGCGTCGTCCCCGTGAGTAGCACAAAATGCGCCGAGATGGTGAAACTCCTGGAAAATACCTTTCGCAGCGTGAACATTGGCATGGTCAATGAGCTCGCCCTCATGTGCGATCTGTTGGGAGTCGACGTCTATGAAGTGATCGACGCGGCCGCCACCAAGCCCTTCGGCTTCATCCCGTTTTATCCTGGACCGGGGCTAGGCGGCCATTGCATCCCGATCGATCCGCATTATTTGGCGTGGAAACTTAAGGCGCTCAACTTTCAGGCGCGCTTCATCGGCCTTGCGTCAGAGATCAATGGTATGATGCCTTCTGTTGTCGCCACTTTGGTTGCCGATGGGCTCAATCGCGCATCGAAAAGCATTCGCGGTTCCAAGATCATGATTCTCGGCGTGGCATACAAGAAGAATGTCAGCGATTGTCGCGAATCACCCGCACTCGATGTCATGCGTCTTTTGGCCGACAAGGGCGCGATTCTCTCTTACAATGATCCGCTGGTCCCGACGCTGCGGTTGGGCGCCAGCAAGCTCAAATCCGTTGATGCCAGCCCCGTGGAGATCGCTCAACATGATTGCGTCGTTATTCTCACCGACCATAGCGCATATGACATTCATGAGATCGTCGAAGCGGCAAAACTGGTCGTCGACACTAGAAACGCCACCAAAAATCTACACGGGTACAAGGACCGGATTATCAAACTGGGTGCAGGCAACAACGTCCCGTCGCGATCGAATCATGAGGACGAACACGCCATTACTCCCGCAGCGATAGCCGCCCATTAAACGATTGCTCTAACGGACGCCGCGCAAGACTTGCGGCGAAGGAGCTGGGAACTACTTACCGTGGCATCGTTTGTATTTTTTACCGCTGCCGCATGGGCAGGGATCGTTACGGCCGACCTTATCGACATCCCGTTTTGTTGGACCACTGGGACGCGCCGCGATCGGCCCTTCACCGTGACTCAATACCACTCTTTGCGGCCGCGGCTGCTGCAACTCGATTTCCGGCGCGACGCTCTCGCGCGCCAATTCCACGGTGAATAATTTTTGCACGACATCCTCTTCGATGCGACGTTTCATGTCCTCGAACATGTCAAACCCTTCCTTCTGATATTCCTGAAGAGGGTTTTTCTGTCCGTAACCGCGCAAGCCGATACCTTCCTTCAGATGGTCCATGTTTAGAAGATGGTCTTTCCACAGTGTGTCGATGGTCTGCAGCATGATGATCTTTTCCAGTTGCCGCAGCATCGGCGCGCCGAATCGCGCTTCTTTATCTTCGTAAGCTTTGACAACTCTTTGATGGGTCATCTCGACTAGGCCGTCTTCCGTCAGATCATCCTCGTCTCGACTCATTTCTAGACGCAAGTTGAACTGATGATTGATTCCTTCGCGCAATCCATTCAGGTCCCATTCCGATGAATGGGTATCATTTTCGGCGTATCGACCAACGATTTCTTCGGCGAGCCCTTCGGCCATCTCCAAGACCTGTTCTTTGAGCGCCTCGCCCTTGAGCACGTCGCGCCGGTAGGTATAAATCACCTCGCGCTGTTTGTTCAATACGTCGTCGTACTCCAATAAATGCTTGCGGATGTCAAAATTGTGACCTTCCACTTTCTTCTGCGCGTTCTCGATGGCGCGCGTCACCAAGCCGTGTTCGATCGGCACCCCTTCCTCCATGCCCAAACGGCTCATGATGCCTTGAATCCGGTCCGCCCCGAAAATCCGCATCAAATCGTCTTCCAAGGAGAGATAGAAACGCGACGATCCGGGGTCACCTTGGCGTCCGGCGCGGCCGCGCAATTGGTTATCAATGCGCCGGCTTTCATGGCGCTCGGTGCCCAAAATATGCAATCCGCCGGC
>Ga0184634_10000254_pt1 | contig 13041 bp, 13 predicted proteins | sample PLM31_200_b1_FD_133016 | JGI IMG/M metagenome (GOLD analysis project Ga0184634, IMG submission 133016) | Groundwater sediment microbial communities from an aquifer in East River, Colorado, USA - PLM3-1_200_b1 | ecosystem: Environmental > Terrestrial > Soil > Riparian zone | place: USA: East... | reverse complement strand
AGGGCGCACCCGGCATGCCGGAGATGCTGGCACCGACCAGCGCGCTGATCGGCCAGGGCCTGGGCGAAACGGTGGGCCTGATCACCGACGGCCGTTTCTCCGGCGGCACCTGGGGTATGGTCGTGGGACACGTCGCCCCGGAAGCCTACGTCGGCGGCACGATCGCGCTTGTGAGGGAAGGCGATTCGATTACGATCGACGCGAAAAAACGCCTGGTGCAACTAAACGTTTCCGCGAAGGAGCTCGCTTCGCGCAGGAGGAAGTGGAAACAGCCCAAGCCGCGCTACACCCGCGGCCTCATGGCGAAATACATGAAGCTCGTGTCCACCGCGAGCAAAGGCGCGATTACCGACGGCAGCTGAGGAAACCGGGGACAGACCCAGGGTCAGACCCGCACTCATGGGTCACTTGACCGAGCGAGAATTAAGTATATACTTTACACATATACTTTATCAGGCGATGAAAATGAAAACAGCCAAACTGTTTCAGAACGGGCAAAGCCAGGCGGTACGGCTTCCCAAAGAGTTTCGCTTCGAGGGCGATGAGGTGTTCATCAAGAAATCCGGCAGCGCCGTGGTTTTGATCCCGCTTGTCAATTCCTGGGACTCCCTGATTGGCAGTCTGGACAAGTTCACCAAGGACTACATGGCCGACAGGGATCAACCCAAGCAACAAAAGCGCGAGGCGGTATTTGAATGAAGGTCATGCTCGACACCAATACCTGCATTGCCATCATCAAGCGTAGGCCGCCGCAGGCGTTGAAGCGCTTCAACGCTTACAAAGTCGGTGATATCGGAATTTCATGGGTAACGCTCGCTGAATTGGAATTCGGTGTTGCCAAGAGCCAGCACCTCGAGAAAAACCAAGCAGCTCTCGATGAATTCGTTTTGCCTTTGGAGGTCGCGAACTTCGATCGCGAAACCGCCAGAGTTTACGGACGAATACGGGCAACGCTGGAAAAAAAGGGGACGCCCATTGGCTCATTGGACGTAGTGATCGGGGCCCATGCTCTGAGCCTTGGCGTTACGCTCGCAACCAACAATACGAGGGAGTTTTCTCGTATCAAGGGATTGACCGTTGTTGACTGGCTGGATGGCGGCGGCTAGCCGCGCCGGGTGAATCGAACTCAGCCTGCGGTGGCGAGAACCCCATCCTGCAACCTCATCACCCGGTGCGCCTTCGTAGCGAGGGAGGGCTCATGCGTCACCATCACGAAACTCGTGCCATGAGTGCGGTTGAGCTCGAGCATCAGCCCGAACACGGCATCCGCCGTGTGGCGGTCTAGGTTCCCCGTGGGCTCGTCGGCGAGCACGCACGCAGGCTGCGTCACGAGCGCCGCCCGCTGGCGCTCGCCCCCGGAAAGCTCACCGGGCGTGTTTACCACTAAGCCGCTCCGATCGCTCCCCTCCGGGGGGGTGCGGAGGTGAGCGAAATTAACATAAGATGCATGTGCGCGGTTCGCGGCGGGTTCAAGCACCGGATTGCGGCGCGCTGGCGGGATCTTCAGACTTCGCCGCCGGATTGATTTGCCTTCTATCCCTTGGCGGGTAGGGCAACCTGGAACTTCGCGTCGTCAAACGAGCCGTGGATGAAGCGGTGCCCTACGGGGGCATTTCTCTGCTGATCCGCGTCGATGACCAGCGAGAATGCGGGGTTCTGATCGTCGTCGTGGTCGTTGACGTCGGCCCAAGCGCTTTGCTGCAGCGCGATGAGGCTCAACACGCAAGCGAGTGCGAGTAATTTCCAAAAGCTATTCATCCTTCGTCCTCCTCCGGAATCGGCATCGCATCGCGATGCAGGACACACCCTCAGTTCGCCTTGTCTCCGCCTTTGCGCTTGGTCCGCGTCGTCATGTATAGATCCAGACCGCCGCAGCCGCCGGGGCGGTCTGACGCAAAATAAAGGGTCAGACCATCGTGCGAGATGTGGGGATTCTGCTCGGCTCCCCCGGTATTGACCACGGAACCCAGATTAACCGGCGTGTCCCAGCGATCGTTTGGGCTGTCTCGTGTCGCGACCCATATGTCGAAAGAGGGACTTCCGAGGGCGTCCACCATTGAGCCAGATCTGTTCGAAAAGAAGAAGATCTCGAGGCCGTCGAAGCGAATTGACGGGCGTTGATCCGCCTGAGGGCTGTTGAGCTCCGGAACCGGACGCGCGTTCCCGAAAGTGCCGTCCGGCTGAAGCTCGCTCACATAGATATCGGTCGTGGTTGCCTGCGTCGCCCGCGACAGTCCACGGTTGAAGAAGAGAAGCGGCGCGCTGCCGTCTTCATTCTCGAAGTAGCTTGCTCCGGTGTCAAAGCCGGCGGAGTTCACGCCGGAGCCCAGGTTGAACGGTGTTCCCCAAGCGAAATCATCGTGCACATGGTCACGAAAGGCGGCCCATATGTCGACGTCGCCGAAACCGCCGGGGGTACGGTTGCTATTGAAGAACATCCAATGGCCATCGCGCGAAAAGCTGACGACATTGTCGATAGCCGGGGAATTGATGCCTGGGCCAAGGTTGCGCGCTGAACCCCACGGCGCATCGCGCGACGGGCGCTGTGCGACGTAGAGGTCCAAGTCTCCTGAAGCGCCCGGGTCGGCCCGACTGGAAGCGAAGTAAAGGCTCAGGCCGTCCTTGGTAATCCCGGGCCCCAGGTCGGCGGAAGCGGAGTTGACGACGCACCCAAGGTTCACCGCGGGTCCCCAAGGCGAGTACTTCGGTTCGGCAAGTGCTTGAGCCGCCAACGATGTTGCCAAGACCAGCCCGGCCGCAAACTTCTCGTAGGCTTTCATTGACCCTCCTTTTCAGCGCGTCGCGCGCCCGTGCGGTTATTCCGCCGGACGCCGTTAGTGCAAGCAATGCACGGAAGGTGACATGGAGGGGAAGTGAAGGTGATACGCTGAACGCCAGGGGCATTTTGGGCTCGTGCCTGATTCCAACAACGCGGTCGTGCATCTCTTTCGCTTCGAAGGCCTCGAATTCGACGCGCGCGCCCTGGAGCTGCGCAAGGGCGGGGTAAAGATCAAGCTCGAAGGTCAGCCGCTGCGGATCCTCGCCCTGCTGATCGAGCGACCCGGTGAGCTCGTGAGCCGGGAGGACGTGCGCAAGCAGCTTTGGCCGGGCAACACGATCGTCGACTTCGAGCACAGCATCAATGCGGCTATGAAGCGGCTGCGCGAGGCGCTCGGCGACTCCGCCGAAAGGCCGCGCTTCATCGAAACCCTGCCTCGCCGGGGATACCGGTTCCTCCAGCCGGTGGAATCCGTGGACGCACAGGCCGTTGCGCCGGCGCGGGCGCGCCGGTATGTCTGGCAGGCCGGTCTGCTGTCGCTCGGGCTCCTGCTTATCGGACTGGTTGCGGTGAACGCCTTCGGGCTGCGCGAGCGCTTCGTTGGTCCGGGCAACGGACCGGCGAGCGTCGCCATAGCGGTGCTGCCGCTCAAGAATCTCTCCGGCGATTCAAGCCAGGACTACTATGCAGACGGGATCAGCGAAGCGCTGATCACCGAGCTGGGGAAGATCGGGCGCTTGCAAGTCCTTTCGTTCCAGTCCGTGAGCCGCTATCGACAGACGGAGAAGCCGTTGCCGGAGATCGCGCGCGAGCTTCGAGTGGATGCTTTGCTGGAAGGGTCCGTCGTACGCTCGGGCGATCGAGTGCGCATCACCGCCAAGCTCTTTCAGGCCGTGCCGGAGCGCCAGCTTCTATCCGAAAGCTACGAGTTTGACGCGCGCGACGTCGTCGCCGTGCAAGCCGCGGTGGCACAAGATGTCGCTATCAGGACTCGAGTCAGACTTACACCGCAGGAGCAGGCGCGGCTCGGCACCTCCCGGCGGGTCGATGCGGAAGCCTATGAAGCCTACCTGCTGGGGCGCGCTCACTCGTCCAAGACACCGACACCGGCAAGTTGGAAGAGGGCGAAGGATTACTTCGAGAAAGCGATTGAAAAAGATCCGGGCTACGCTCCGGCCTACGCAGGTCTGGCCGAGCTTCACATCCATCACAGGCCCTGGGCGGGAAACCACAGCGATGCCCGCCTCCAAGCGCGGCAATGGGGCGAAAAGGCTCTCAAGTTGGACGATACACTCGCCGAAGCGCACACGATTCTGGCCAGGTGTGCGCAGCAGGACTGGGACTGGGCGGGCGCGGAGCGAGGGTTTCGGCGCGCCATCGAATTGAACCCCAGCTATGCGCTCGCCCGGATTTGGTATGCCATGTACCTCTACGCGATGATGCGTTTTGACGAAGCTGCTGTCGAAGCCGGACGCGCTCAGGAACTGGACCCTGTGTCATCGCTCGTCAACACGTTTGCCGGGTCGGCCTACTTCCTCGCCGGACGGGTCGAGGAAGCGATGGCATCCTGGCAAAAGGCGTTGGAACTGGAGCCTAGTTACTCGGACGCGAGCCTGGCACTCGCCAGAAGCTATGTCGCACAAGGGAAATACCCGCAGGCCATTGGAGAACTTCAAAAAGCGCTGGTGTTCAACGAGAGGCAGCCGTTTCTTCTGGGGACGCTGGCCCATGCGTACGCTCGGGCCGGCCAGCGGGAGGACGCGCTGAAGCTGGTCAGCGAGTTGCGCCGAATCGAAGCAGAGAAGCCTGGATACGCGCCGTTCGGAATGATCTGGGCATATGCGGGTCTCGACGACAAAGAGCAGACATTCGCCTATCTGGAAAGAGCCTACGAGGAGCGTGCTGGCCGGATGGTCTGGCTCAACGTGGATCCAGTTTTGGAGCCGCTACGCTCCGACCCCCGCTTCAAGGACCTCGTGCGCCGCATGAAGCTGCCGGTGAAGACTCCGCAGCGATCGTTGCAGCAAAGCTCCAGGTGACGGCGGCCAACAAAAAAAGCCCGGTCCTCTTTCGAGGCCGAGCTTTTTCATTTGAAGATGGCGTGGCGGTAACCTACTTTCCCGTACGCGATTGCACACTATCATCGGCGCAAACCCGCAACTTCTGACGTTACATCGGAAGGAGGTTTCCCTCCGTGTCGACAAAGAAAGTGCCGCTGGTCAAGCCTTCCACGGCATGATGCTTCAGCCACTGTTTGGAAATGTGGTGCAAGACCCTCGCTTGGCGCTCCCACGGCATAGAGTGTCCGGCGCAAGCGACTTTGAATAGCAGCTTGGGCACGTCGTTCGGGATCGCGCTGTAAAGCTCAGAGACCCGGGCGGGAGGCGCTTGCGTATCAAACTCTCCGCCTATAAGGAGCACTGGAACGGATATTCTTGCCGCCGTCCGGCTGTTCCACCCCCACAGGGCGAACGATCTCACGCGCATTACGCCTTCCGGCGAATCAGGCGGCGGACCCCAGGTGCGGCCAAGCGCGTCGTTTTCCATAACTGACTTCCAGACCACATCCTTTATTCCGTCCTCGACCTGATTGGCGCAATGGATCTCTGGCACCCATAGCTCGTCGATTAGGATGCTACGTGTCCTCAGAGTCATAGGGGTTCCGGGCAAGAGCAGTGCGGATGGCGCAGCATTGGGGGTGCATGTGCCTGCGGCCAGCTCTTGAGCAGTGCAAGCGATCACGCTGCCGTTCGCGAGTTGTTTGTAGGGCGGCAGGAAAGTATTTCCCACTTGTCGCGCTGCGGGGATGGCATTGCTGAAAATCGGAGCGAGAAAGAAGAGGCTGTCGACTTTCTCCGGATGCTGAACGGCATACGGTCCCATACGCACCGCGGCGTGCGACCAGCCGACAAGGGCGACCTTCTCTACGCCGCGGTAGTCCCGAATGTAGTCAACGACTGTGTCGAGCTCGTCCCAATCGCTTTGCGCGTTGATGAGCTGGAACGGGTAGCTTGGCGGGCATGTGGCAGGCAGCGGATTTGGAATCAGGAGACTTTGCTGAGCGTTGGGGACATTGCACGGATCGTCCATCTTCGGGCGCGGAGACCTGCCCGATCCCTGGAAATCGAGCATGAAGACGTCAAAACTCGCTTTTGCGAGCTCGAGTGACCAATCGTAGTGCTCATGTTTCAACTGATAGCCGGCGAGTACTGGAACACTGGCCCCATGAAGCATGAGAACGGCCTTTCGAGGCTTTCCATCATGACGATCGCCACGTACGCGTTCGCGGACGTTTCGAGGCTTTCCATCATGACGATCGCCCCACGTACGCGTTCGCGGACGAACAGGTCCACCCGGTCACCCTTGTTCGCGGGCACAGTGGAATCGTGTGGGACGCGATGATCTATCGTGAGGATGTCGCCCGGGGTGGCGTCTCTGTCCTGGTGCTCCGCCTGAGCTAGACCTCCGTATCCGAACAGGCTGCATGCCACCACACTGCACCACAGCGTGCGATTCATCCAACGTCCCTGAGTCTTCATCATGGCTTGCTCCTTGTGCGCCGGGTTAAACCGGCGAGGTGGTGTGAATGAAAGAGTCATACGGTGAAGGCTTAGCGACCCACATCGGCCCCGAGTCATGCGGAGCTGCTCGCAAGGGCAGCGGCGAAGCGTTGACAGGGGTACGTGCGGGCCGGGTATCCAGCCGCGAAAGAAACTTCCTTCGGGGTGCCGACGCTGTAAGGAGAAGCGGAAGGCACAACCGGCCGCCTCGATATCGCGAGAGGCGGACGGACCCCGCGCGGTCACAGACCCCGTGCACGTACGGAAACACCTCGCACGAGAACCGGGAGATCCCTTGTTCGCCCAGAGCAGCGGGCCGCGTCGGGAAGTCGTTCGACGTACGCCGACGATGAACGAGCAAGGGAAGTCGGACAGGCCTGTAGTACCGCTGAAATCCCCGAACAAGGCCGGGCGACCGGCGGCGGAGGGGATGGAGGGAAGGGGTCTGGCCAAAGGGAACCTGCCAGAGCAAAACGCGCTCCGGACTCAGAGCCGGATGAGCGTGCACAGTGCGCTCGAGCGGGTACGGCAAGCGGCAAGGAAAGATAGGACGATGCGGTTCACCGCGCTCCTGCACCATGTCTACAGTCTGGACACCCTGCGCACGGCTTACTTCAGTCTGAAGAAGGAAGCCGCTCCGGGAGTGGACGGGCAGACGTGGCGCCACTACGGCGAGTCTCTGGAAGAGCACCTCCAGGAGCTCTCCGGAGGGCTCAAGCGGGGGGCGTACCGGGCAAAGCCGGTGCGTAGGGTGTACATCGCCAAAGACGCTGGCGGGCAACGCCCGCTTGGGGTGACGGCGCTGGAAGACAAGATCGTCCAGCGTGCCGCCGTCGAGGTGCTGAACGCCATTTACGAAACGGACTTCCTCGGCTTCTCGTACGGGTTTCGTCCCGGACGCAGCCAGCATGACTGCTTGGATTCCTACTCCGACCCCAGTTTCGGCGTTGTTCGTCGGCCAAAGCGGCGAGGCGAGGTGGGGTCTGGCCCTAGGTTCACCGAGGGTCCCCAAGGCGAGTACTTGGATTCGCGTTAGTCGTCATCGTCGTCATCTTTCAGACGTGCTGAAGCCTCGCTGGATCGTGAACACGTTTACAGTGTCCGAATCAACCGTCACTCTCACCCACTCTTGGGGTGACAAGCCCGCCCGCCGGGCAATCGTGGAGCCATAGACCTCAACGCGGGTAAGGTTCTCTATCACCTCATGGGGCTGCATCTGCTGCTGGACCCCGGGTGCCACGTTTGGAGAGAAGAGCCCACTGTAGGGCTGATCCACTCGGAACGTGTGCGTGTCGCCATGCGCAAGTAGCACCTGGCCGCCAAACTCCTTGGTGCGGCTTGTCACTACGTTGAGCACAGCTTTATAGCGCGGACTAGCAGGATGGAACCTCGTCGGAGTGAATCCACCGATAATGGTGGCATGCGCAATGACCACGAGGCCTTTCATATTTTGGGCAATAGCCAAGTCATAGGCGCGGTTCAGCCAAGCCACGTTGGCTGGAGTACGCTCCTGCCACTCTGAGTCGTCGATCCCAGTGCGCACGCAGGTGTTGGACGAATCGAACTCCAGGCACCGCGTGACGCCTTGGTTGTCTGTGTCGGGTACGTTGACGGTCACAAACATGATCTCGCCGACCGTCCAACGCTTGTTCTCCCTGAATTTGGAATGTTCGGGATCCGCACTCTGGCTTTCCAGCAGCATGCGCCTCTGCCCGAGAGAAAACAGCGGATCGGTGCCGGCACCAGGGAAGAAGATGCGACGCAGCGCCTCTAACCGCTCCACGGGGAGCACTGGCCCGATAAACTGGCAGTCGACCCACTCATTGTCGCCTGGTGTGTAGATGAAAGGATGCGCCGATTGGTCGAATTGGTCACGGACGGCCAGGAACTTTGCGTCCGTGCATGGCACCGAGGCCATCACACCCATAAAGTCTCCGACATGAACGACCAATTCGAGCTTCTCGCCACTCATCTCATGGATCAAGCCAGTGACGAGATCGGCCTCCAGGGGGGTGTACCCCGTATCCCCGATCAGCGCGAATTCAAACTTCTTCTTGTTGGATTCTCGCCCGTTTTCGGCAGCTGCTGTGGCGAGACTGACGGCCAACAGGATCGAGGCGCTCCACGCTACGACGATTCGACTCATGTGCGGTCTCCTTCCGTAAGTTCAGTGCAACTCGGGATTTATACGTGCAAGGTGTGTACCGGAGCGTTGTCAACATAAAGGCCATCATTTCCGTTCAAAGAAATGAGTTCACGGGGTCCATAGGCAGGCTCCTATGCGGTTTCGAGATTCCGAATACGAAGCAAGCTTTGCCTCGGTCGAAGCGCCGAATCAATGCACGGCGCCTCAAACGTTCATCATCCGGAAATCGCCTGATTTACAACGGGATAAGTCCCAAAGTCACCAGCCAAAGCAGCTTCGGCGAGCGCTCAGCGAAGTGGTAGAGTCTGCTTCAAAGAGGGGATCCTCGATGCGAGACATGGCGACCGGTCTGCAGGTCCTGCGCTTTGGCGTATTCGAGCTTGATCAGCGCGCGGGCGAGCTCCGCAAAAAAGGGGTCAGGATCAAGCTCCAGGAGCAGCCGCTGCAAGTCCTCGCGCTCCTTTTGCAGCAACCCGGCGAAGTCGTAACGCGCGAAGAGCTCAGGCAGAAGCTCTGGACCGGCGGGATCATCGTCGACTTCGATCACAGCCTCAATACGACGATCAACAAGCTGCGTGAAGCGCTAGGAGACTCGGCCGACACGCCACGTTTCATCGAGACGTTGCCGCGCCGCGGCTACCGCTTCATCTATCCGGTAAACGCCGCGGCCGAAGCCACCGGCATCGTTCGTCGGCCCCCCGCTTGGTGGAGTCGCCGTTGGGTGTTCTTCGCGGCTCCGCTGGCCTTGCTGCTCGGGCTTGTGACGCTCAATGTGGGCGGAGTGCGCGACCGGCTGCTCGGTCGGCCGATCGCGGCCGAAATGAACTCGATTGCTGTGCTACCCCTGAAAAACCTCTCGGCGGACTGGGAGCAGGACTACTTTGCGGACGGAATGACGGAGTCGCTGATTACTCAGCTCGGCAAGATCAGCACCTTGCACGTAATCTCGCATCAATCCATGCTTCAGTATCGCGGTTCGACCAAATCGCTGCCGCAGATCGCGCGGGAGTTGAAGGTGAACACGCTTCTGGAAGGCACCGTGCTTCGCTCGGGAGATAGAATCCGCATCACAGCCAACCTGGTACAAGCGGCGCCCGAACGCCATCTGTGGGCGGAAAGCTTTGAGTTCGACCAGCGCGACATTCTGGCCCTGCAGGCACAGGTCGCCCGGGAGGTCGCCAGCCAGATTCGCATCAAATTGACGCCGCAGGAGCTGGGGCGTCTCACCCATTCCCGACCCGTCGATCCCGAAGCCTATGAAGCCTACTTGCTCGGCCGTGCGTATTTCTACAAGGCACGCACACCGACTAATTCGATGAGGGCGAAAGAGTACTTCGCGAAAGCGATCGAGAAAGATCCGGCCTATGCACCGGCCTATGCAAGCATGGCCGAGCTCTACATCTGGACCGGCGGAGCCGGTACTTTGACGAGAGAAAGAGCAGGATACAGGGACGCCCATCTGCAGGCCCGCGCGTGGGCCGATAAGGCACTCGAGCTGGATGACACCCTCGCCGACGCGCACAACGCCCTTGCCATGGTGAGACAGGCGGAGTGGGACTGGACTGGCGCCGAACGAGCATATCGGCGTGCCATCGAGCTGAATCACAGCTATCCCGTGGCGTGCATTTCATATGCCATCCACCTCTATGCGCTGCAGCGGTTCGACGAAGCCGTGACCCAAGCGAGACGCGCTCAGCAATTGGATCCTGCATCGCCTTTCATCAACACCTGGGCGGGAGCGGCCTACTTCTTCGCACGGCGGACTAAGGAGGGAGTGGCATCGCTGCAGAAGGCGCTGGAGCTCGACCCAAGTTACTACGATGCGAGGATCGTGCTCGCCAGGACCTATGTGGCGAAGGGTATGTACGAGCAGGCCATCGCAGAACTTGAGAAGGCGCTGACCTTCAACGCGAGACAACCCCCTGTCCTGGGAGCGCTGGCACATGCGTACGCGCGGGCCGGTAATCGAGAAAAGGCACGGCAACTGGTCGAAGAATTGATGCGGAATAGGGAACGCGGAAACCTGCCAACCTTTCCGCTCGTATGGGCCTACGCGGGTCTCGGCGACAAAGACCAGGCCTTTGCCTGGCTGGAGAGGTCCTACGAGGAGCGCAGACAGCGAATGGTCTGGCTCAATGTAGACCCATTGCTGGACCCGCTTCGCTCCGACCCGCGCTTCCCCGACCTCGTCCGTCGTGTTGGGCTTCCATCACCTGTGGCAGCGATCACAAGGGAGTGACTAGCCCGCGCCTATTCTGTTTCACCATCGGTGCAGTGTAGTGGGACAGTTCGCATGGCAAGTCTTTTCCGCTGTCATCGCGAAATCCGGCCATTTAGCTGTCCGCCACGAGCGAGACGTCGTGGTCGATCGCGTGCCGCAGCCGCTCTGAGCTATCGTCCATGCCGCAGACGCTATGCGAACGGGGATGAGAAGCTCGGCATAGTGAATCTGCTTCAACGGCCACTTGAATGTCGCCGCAGCAAAAGTCTCGAGCGTGACGGATTGGGTCGGGCGGTACAGGAACACCCGAGAGTCCGCTAGTTCACGATCGGGGGATTGGTGTATGAAACGCAGACTCGTGGCAGCGGCTGCGCCACCGCGCTGGCTTTTTCTGGCGCGGCGCTCGCGCAGTCGAGTGTGACGATCAGGACGGACATGACCGTGACGCTGAGAGGCTCATTAAGGGCGAGCGTCGATAACATTCAGTATTCCAATACGGCCAGGTCGCCCAGCACTGATACGCGGGTCACGGATGATGGTTCGCTTCTAATCCTCGGAATGGAGCGCAATGTTGGCGGCGACCTACGGGCAATCGGACAGCTGGACTTTCGGCTGAGGACTGATGCGAGCGCCCCGGCCGCGCCGGAGGGCATCAGGTTCAGCGGCAACAGCCACGTAGGGTTGCGCAGCAGGCAGTGGGGCCGCATTTTCGTGGGTCGCAACGAGCTGCACCACTTCAACAACGAAAGCGAATTGGCCCCCCGCGGAGGCACGCTAAGGGCCAGTAGCCTCGGCATCCTCTCCTTCGCAGGTGGCGGCGGCACGGCAATTGCCGCGGCGGGCCGCACTTCCAACGTGATTCACTATACGACCCCGAATTGGGGTGGCCTTACATTGATCGTGGCGCACTCGACCGCTCCGGGCGCGAATTCACAGGAAGCCGATACAGGCAGCGACACACGTAAAGGCCGAGCATGGAACCTGCACCCGAATTTTGAGTTCGCCAACGGGCAAGTCGGCTACAGTTTTTGGGATGCCAAGTTCGATGCACCCACCGCTGCGACCGCGGCGGCACAGCTCGCGTCGGCGGACCAACGCGGCCATCGACTCTATGGGTCGTACGGATGGCGCGGCTTCAAGGTCGGTCTAGCTTGGGACAAGTCGACGCTTGAGGCGGCCGCGAGCGCTGACGCCCTACTCCCAGTAGGCCGCAAGATCGGTGACCGCACGGCTTGGTCGATTCCGGCCAGCTATACGTGGGGTGCGCACGCGATCCACGGGCACTATACCAAGGCGCGCGATGACAAGGCCATGGCAGCGCCGGACGGAGCAAAGATGTGGGCGACGGCGTATATCTACAGCTTCACGAACGAGACGTCAGGTGCGATTACGCTCACGAAGCTCACCAACGACGCGAGCGCGTTCTACAACCTCTTTACCAATGTCTCTGTTGCAGGCGGCTTGGCAACTCGTCCGGGTGAAGACACGCGCCTATGGGCGCTCACCCTGGTGCACAGATTCTAGGTCGCTACTGAGAGCAGAAAGGGCTGTTCACGGTTTGCGCATGTGCGAGTGGGCGTTATGACGCGCGCGGTGGAATCCAACGTCACCGCCGGGCACCGGCGGGCGAAGATCGTCGCCCTCGGCTCGGCTCTGCGCTTTCCGCCTACGTGGCAGCCTCCTTCTTCATCCGAATGGGACATGCGCCACAGCGCGCTCGCACACGGGTTGCGCGGGCGATAGATAGCCACGCGGCTGCGCCTCTGACCGCAAATCGCGCATCTCCCTTAGTCCTTGCGAGGGACAATGCGCGGCGAGCGGCTGCAACACCGTTACCGGCGGATCGCTCGTGGCACTGAATCGTCATAGGAACTGCATCGAATTCAAGCGCGTCGTAGCGTTACAGCAAACTGGGTGACGGCCGCAAACAAAAAGCCCGGCCTCTTTCGAGGCCGGGCTTTTTCATTTCAAGATGGTCTGGCGGTAACCTACTTTCGCGTACGCAATTGCACACTATCATCGGCGCAAACCCGTTTCACGGTCCTGTTCGGGATGGGAAGGTGTGGTTCCAGGCTGCTGTGGCCGCCAGGTAGAAGATTGAAGAAGTGAATGATGGGTACGAGATCGCGCCAAGCGCGCTATGAACCGTCGATGCTCACGGTTATAGGGTCAAGCCGCACGGGCAATTAGTACCGGTTAGCTGAAAGGATTACTCCTCTTGCACATCCGGCCTATCAACGTGGTGGTCTTCCACGACCCTTCAGGGAGGTTAACCCTCCGGGACGTCTCATCTTGAGGCGAGTTTCCCGCTTAGATGCTTTCAGCGGTTATCTCT
>Ga0184634_10000253_pt1 | contig 13061 bp, 15 predicted proteins | sample PLM31_200_b1_FD_133016 | JGI IMG/M metagenome (GOLD analysis project Ga0184634, IMG submission 133016) | Groundwater sediment microbial communities from an aquifer in East River, Colorado, USA - PLM3-1_200_b1 | ecosystem: Environmental > Terrestrial > Soil > Riparian zone | place: USA: East... | reverse complement strand
GCCATGGCCGAAGGCAGCCCCGCGCGCGCGCTTGAACGCGGAGAGGGAGTTGAATTGCCCCCTGCGCTCTATGTTCAAGGCACCGCCGACACGGCGCATCCCAAACCTGATCGCGAACGCTTCGTTGAAAATTACCGCAAGGCCGGCGGTCATCTGGAGCTAGAGCTGTTCGAAGGCGAAGCCGAGGGCTTCATCGGCAGAAATTCGAATTCACCCAAGCAACACGGGCGATGGAGAAAATCATCGATTTCGTCCATAAACAGCTCTCTTGAGCGGCCGAGGCGCAAACAGTGAGACGGTTGAGCATCCCGACGAAACTCTCTCTGCCGTATGGTAGAGAATACCCTCTCTTCCATTTTTTGTTTTGCGGCTTGATATCACCGTAGGCACACACGACATGATCGATTCTCAAACCGCGCTTCAGCTTGTTTCAGAGCATCTCACAAAGATGGAGCGCGACATGAATGACTGTCGGTCGGCGTTACCCGATAACGAGAATAATCCATATCTGCATCTAGTAATCGCTGGAATCACTGAGCACGATTTTGGGTGGGTGTTCTTCTACGACACCAAAGAATACTTAGAAACTAACGACGTCACGCATGCGCTTGCCGGAAACGCGCCTTTGATCGTCGATAGAACGGACGGGTAATTGTATATAACCGGTACGACACGCCCTCTCGAACACTACGTGGATCAATACCGCAAAGGGATTAAAACTCGTGCCTAACAATTCTTATAACCCGGACGTGCAAAAACAGCGCATCGACTTATTGAAACATTAACATCTTCTACTCTCCATCCTTATCCGAGCGACAAAACGGAGCCACTTATGTGGAAAAATTTTAAAGTCATCGATGCCGACGCCCACATGCATGAGCCGCAGTATCTTTGGGAGGGTTACATCGAGCCTAAATATCGTGATCAAGTTCCGAAGGTCGCGTTCATGGATGGTAACTTCATGGGTTAAGAGCATGTAGTTGGGGGAGATTCTTTACCTTTGCAGAGCTCGACAAATTTATCCGCCGGGTCGTGCTCCACGTCTTGCCCGATGGCTTCATGCGTCTCCGTCATTTCGGCTTTTACGCCAATCGGTGGGCCGTTGGGCTTACTCTTCCATCATCCGTAACGTGGGTGTAGAATAAAGTTTACGAAGTGACACAGACCATGATCGATAGAATCACAGTCAATCCTAAGATTCACTTTGGCAAACCCTGTATCGAAGGTACGCGCATCACGGTCCAGAGCGTCCTTGAATTACTCAACGAAGGGCTCACTTTCGATGCAATCATTCACGACTATTACCCCGACCTGCAGGTTGACGACATTCGCGCTTGTCTGCAATACGCCATTGCGCTGGTTTCGGCTGAAGACATCCACCTCTCCCAAACTCCGCCGTGAGGTTTCTCCTCGACCAGGACGTTTACGCCACGACGGCACGCTTTCTTTCAAGCCTCGGGCATGACGCTATTCGTGTGGCTCAGATCGGACTTGGGCAAACAGATGACGAAGATTTGCTCCGAGCCGCCCAAGATTAGGGCCGCCTTTTTGTCACACGGGATCGGGATTTTGGTGGTCTGGTCTTCGTCAACGCTTTGGGTTCCGGAGTCCTTTACCTCCGCGTGTTGCCGTCCACTCAAAACTCTGTGCACCAGGAACTGGAACGTGTTCTGAACGCCTACTCTGAGGAAGAGCTGAAGAAAGCGTTCGTCGTTGTCGAGCCTGGTGGCCACAGATTCAGAAGGGTCTTGAACAAATAGCTCGCCGTTTTCCTTGAGCATAGAAGCCCAGGACCTAACGAGTGCGCTGTGTCGCTGCTTTACAATCTCCATAGCCGCGAGTTCCGCGCGGCTCCGCGGCTTAGTCCAACCTCGTTTTATCCCCCCGTCGCTCCTGCAGAGGTTTTTCCGCAACTTGATTGCCTCCAAGCTTTAGGGATAAAACGCTATACGTTAGCTTTAGCCCTTGACCGGTTTGCGATTGTCCTGCCTTAATCAGTCTCAATGTCGATCAAGTTTAAATGGGATCCTCGGAAGGCCCGGCGCAATCTGCGAAAGCACGGGATCGATTTCGCTGAGGCTTCCACAGTTTTTGCTGATACGCTATCGATCACCATCCCAGATCCCGATCATTCTGAAGCCGAGGAGCGCTGGGTGACCATGGGACTCTCGACTCGTCAGCGCCTGCTCGCCGTGATACATACAGATGACGGAGAAACGAGCCGACTCATCAGCGCGAGGCGGGCCGATTCCCGTGAGCGGAGGAAACATGAAGAAGGGGACACGTAAGGACGACGAAATTCGCGATCACTATGACTTTACTGGAGGTGTACGCGGCAAGTATGCACGCCGATATGCCGAAGGCACCAATGTGGTGGTGCTCGATCCCGACGTAGCACGCCTGTTTCCAAATCGTCAGGCGGTCAATGATACGTTGCGGGCCGTTGCCCAGATTGTTCAGATACAAGAGCGAAGGCGAGGCAGGGCTAACAAAGCCGCCCCAGTCGCCCGCCGCCCAGTTGCGCGTCGGAATGACCTTGGCAGAACTCGGTCTGGCCGCGGCGGATGACCGGCGGTGTTACGCAGGTCGATGCCAGCGTGCGTTGCGTCGTCATGTGTTGGCATTTTAGCGATCCGCTGTGGCGGCGAACGCTTCGTAGAAAGCTCCCGCAAGGGCGGCGGCCATCTGGAACTGGAACTGTTCGAAGGCGAAGCCGAGGGCTTCATCGGTAGAAATTCCAATTCGCCCAACGCCACACGGGCGATCGAGAAGATCATCGACTTCGTGCACATACAGCTCTGTTAAGCGGCCAAAGTGCATATTATAACCGGGACGCGGAAAAACAGTGCGTCGAATTATTGAAACGTCAACATCTTTTACTCTCCGCCCTTAACCGACTTACAATTCGGAGTCTCTTATGTGGAAGAATTTCAAAGTTATCGATGCCGACGCCCACATGCATGAGCCGCAATATCTTTGGGAGCGATACGTCGAACCCAAATACCGCGATCAAGTGCCGAAAGTTGCGTTCATGGATGGTAACTTCATGGTCTACGAGCCCGATGGAAAGTTTGTTCCTAAGGATGAGATCCAGGCGGCGCCGCCGGAGAGCGCGCGGCGCGCGATGGAAGAAAAGTACGGCGAGGCTTACCGGCAATGGTGGTCGCCGGAGATCCGGCTGAAAGACATGGATCGTTTCGGCTGGGATATTCAGGTGCTGCTGCCGACCGGCAACAACGGCAACTTCGCTTACCGCGTGGCCTTGAAAGACGTTCAACTCGGCGCTGCCATGTGCCGCGCTTATAACAATTGGTGCCGTGACTATTGCAGCGTCGATCCGAAGCGGCTCAAATTCGTCGCCGTGCTGCCGGGCTCCGACGTGGGCGAAATGATCAAGGAGGCGCGCCGCGCAGTGCAAGAGTTGGGCGCGGTTTCGGTGCGAAATCCTTTTTTACCGGAAGGCAGATGGCTCCACGAGCCCGAGTACGACGCGATTTGGAATTTAGCCTGCGAGCTCGATTTCCCCATCGCCTGTCACGGCGAGAACCGTCAACGGCGGTTCCAGCCGTTTAGAAAACTCGAGGGTGAGCGGCGCGATGATATTCAGCTCGCGCTGCGCGGGCTGAATCACGCCTTGGGATTTCCTTGCGACAACATGGCCACCCTCGGCCATTTTATTTTCACCGGAGTGTTGGAGCGATTTCCGAGATTGCGCCTCGCCATTCTCGAATCGAACTCCGGCTGGTTGCCGTTTTGGCTCGGGCGTATGGACGATCACACTCATGGGCGGAACAGCGTGATGGGCAAATCGGAAAAGCTGAAGCTGCGCCCGACGGAATACTTTATGCGCCAGTGCGTGATCGCTTGCGACAGCGACGAGCGCACGCTCAAGCACGTCGTAGACGAGCTTAACGGGGATAACATCGTGTGGAACACGGACTACCCGCATCCTGATGCCATCGAACCCGAGCGAGCGCTGCCTGAGTTCGACGCTCAGCCGATTGCAACCGAGGCCAAACGGAAAATTCTTTGGGATAACGCCGTAAAACTCTTTGGCCCGCGGATCATCGGCTAAGTGAAAAGCGGTCTTGGCGCGATGAACAATTCGAATCGGATCCGGAAGATCTCGCGCCACGGCGCATAGGACGCCAAGAAAGATATTTGGATAAGGTTTAACGGTGAGCAATGCGGACTACGTCTGTCGCAAGTTTGATAAACTACCCTCAGCACGCTGCGGTGCGTCAAATATTCTGATGAGAATTTTTTCTAAAAACTGTCACCCCCGAATGTTTTTATCGGGGGTCTACTCAGAGTTTCACCTGGATTCCCGCTAAAAACCTGCGGGAATGACAGAGTTCGAGAGGACTGCGAATCGCGTTAACACGGCAACTGCGGGAAATTGACCCGTATGAGATAAAATTCAATTTGACCGCGGCCCACTAATTTTGTAATTACTTCACTCCAGGAGGTACCTATGATTGCCATAATCGATCAAATGCGCGATCTCGTTGATAACGCCCTGGCCAACGGCTGTCCCTGCATTCTCGCCACGGTTTCCGGCGACGGCGAGCCGGATATCGGCTACAAAGGCAGCATGATGGTGTTCGAGGGCGAATCTCTCGCCTACTGGGAGCGCACCAAGCGCCAGCATATGAAAAACGTCAAAGAAAACCCGCGCGTCATCGTGCTGTTCCGGGACGCCAAAACCAAAGCCGGTTGGCGTTTTCACGGCGTGGCGGCAATGCACGAGGACGGACCGATCCGCGACCAGGTCATGGCGCGCACCGTGAAAGAAGAACTGGACAAGGATCCCGAACGCAAAGGCGCCGCAGTGGTGATACGCCTGGATAAGATTACCAGCATGGGCGGACAAGTCATCCAGAGCCGCTAGTGTGGTGTCCCAGAAGGTCGCGACGAAACATGATCGTCATTCCGGGCAACCCCGGCGCAGGCCGGGGCGGCGCGACTCGGAATCCAGGAATCTTCGTAGGGGCGTATGGCATACGCCCTGACCGTCATGCCGGTTTTCACCGGCATGACGGTACAACATGGCGGTACTGGTCGAGCCTCGGCACGGTGGTATCAGAAATCAGCTGCAGTGAATGGAAATCGCCGCGTTACATCTTCCACGTGATCGCTGGGTATAAGCAAATGGCTCGGTTCGTCGAGCCCATCGAGCCATGTCACCCGCTTGGTCGCTGAAAAAACGCGCCACCGATTGCCGGCGCCCGGAGAGCCTCGGAATGGTTTTGTTCTCGCCGCTCAGGCGGGGATGGATCTCACCGGCAAAATAGTGGAGCATCGGGACGGCGTCTTGATCGGTGTGGAATGAAGTTCAACGTTGTCTTTGGCTGCTTGCCGACTGAGTTCAGTAGACGAGCTGAACGAGGAATTTAGTTTCAGCCGGAGCCGGCGACTGTCAGCCGTAATAAACTAATTGTTACGCTAGATCGGCGTGTGCCGCATCGGGGGGTGCATCTATATGGGAAAAGATGTGTTATTTAGCGAGAAACGAGACCATGTCAGTGACTTTGATTTCGGCAAAGACACGGCCGTCGTCTTTGACGACATGCTGGATCGGTCCGTCCCTTACTACGGTGAAATGCAACGGATGATCGCTGAAATTTCGGCGGACTACGCGCCCGACGGCACTGAAGTGTACGATCTGGGCTGCGCTACCTGCAACGCCTTTTTTGAACTGGATCAAGTGCTGCCGAAGAACGTGCGTTTTGTCGGCGTGGATTTTTCGAAAGAGATGCTCGATCAGGCGCGCGAAAAAATCGCTCAGCGGGGCATGCAGCGGGATTACCAACTCATCTGTGCCGACCTCAACGACGAAATCGAAATTTCTAACGCGTCAGTGGTAATCATGAACCTGACCTTGCAATTTATTCGTCCGATCCGCCGCGATCGAATCATGAAAAACATCGCCAAAGGGATGATCCCGGGGGGTTGTCTATTGGTCGTCGAGAAAGTCCTGAGTAAAGACTCCAAAGTCAATCGTTCTTTCATCAAGTATTATTACGATTTTAAGCAGCGCAATGGTTACAGCCAAATGGAGATCGCGCAGAAACGAGAAGCCCTGGAGAATGTCTTAATTCCTTATCGTCTCGAAGACAACTACGAACTATTTTTGAACAATGGTTTTTCTTTTTGCGACGTCTTCTTCAAATGGTACAATTTCTGCGGCATCATCGCCGTGAAATAATCTGCGCTCGTATTTTTGTCGTTCTTAAACGCAACGGATGTTATTGACGTGCACTCCTGGAATATCGCCGTCGGAAATTTTTTCTTTCACTACCGCAATGCTCTGTTTCCCGTGATTCTGACGGCCGGGGCTCTGCTCCTCCAGCCCCAGATCATGTTCGACAGCTTGATAGCGGATCGAATCCTCGGCATCCTGGGCGCCGCCGTGGCCCTACTCGGCGAGGCCGTTCGAATCATCACCATCGGCTTTGAGTACATCCATCGCGGCGGAAAAGACGGTCAAGTTTATGCCGGCCGTCTCGTTCGCCGCGGAGTCTACGGCATTACCCGCAATCCCATGTATGTCGGCAATGCATTGATAATGATAGGCATGATCGTGCTGTTCGGCTCACCCTGGGGTTACTTCATTCTGATTCCGTTCTTCCTTTTCGTGTATCAATCTATTGTCGCAGCAGAGGAAAATTATCTGCGTAGCAAATTCGGCGGGGAATATCATGATTATGAGAGCGCCGTCGGCCGCTACCTGCCAACGCTTTCCCGCGTCGCGGAGTCATTTTCAGGTATGCGCTTCAATTGGCGGCGCATCGTCAGACAAGAGATGGGGACGGTCGTCGGTCTCACCATCGGGTTTATTCTAATCCCGGTCTGGCGAACCTATTATCTTAATGGTATCGAACCGTCCAAAGCGGCGGCAGCGCGAGCGTTCTGGTTATGCCTCGGGGTATTGGTAATCTATTTTTTTCTAAAAAGGCTCAAAAAAAGCAAAAAGCTTTTCAACAAATCGGCCAGCCTGCAAAATTGAAGCCCGTCTGTTCATTGTAGTGTAGAAACGATCGTGGCGCCGGCGTTACTGCGGCGTGAGCGCGCCATAGGCCCACGAGTCCGAACATTAGATGACGCCGGTTTCGCCCTTGATCATCGACAAGCCTCGTGCCTTGTTGATAATCACCCGCGCGCCTGCGCCGCGTTGATATCGCTGCCTCGCCGCCATGCCCCTCCATGATATTTCCTGACATCGCCCGTTCCCTCTCGCGCGTGTTTTACGGCTGGCGCATGATCGGTTTGGTCTCGGCCATTCGCGTCGTCGGCGGTGGACTGCACCAGTACGGCTTTACCGTTTTCTTTCTGCCGATCAGTCAGGACTTGGGGCTCAGCCGCGCCGCCACATCCCTCGCTTTCTCGCTCTCCCGCGCCCAGGGCGCCATCGAAGCGCCCTTGGTCGGCTATCTGATCGACCGCTTCGGTCCGCGGCCGATCATTGTCATCGCGGCGTTTCTCGCCGGCGTCGGTTACATGCTCTTATCTTGGGTCGAAAATTACGCGAGCTTTTTGATCGTCTACCTCGCCGTGATCTCACTCGCTTTCATCGCCGGCTTCGTCCATTCGCCGATGGTCATCGCCAACAGTTGGTTCATTCGCCACCGGGCGCGCGCTATGACTGTAGTCAGCGCGGCGGTGCCGGTGGGCGGCGCGCTGATCTCGCCGCTGCTCGCCGTCGGCGTACAGGCCTTCGGCTGGCGCTGGGCGGCCTTCGTGGCCGGCTGCATGTTTCTCGCCGTTTGTCTGCCGCTGAGCTTTCAGGTGCGCCGTTCACCCGAGAGCATGGGGCTGTTGCCCGACGGCGATCAGCCGTCCGAAAATGCTGCCGGAGAAGCGTCGCCCGATCAACATGCGGGCGAAACACCGCGCGAGGAGAATCTCACCGCCGCGCAAGCGATGAAGACCGTGGTCTTTTGGCTGCTGGTGATCTCCATGACCGCGCGCGTCGCCGCCTACAGCACGGTGAGCGTTCACTTCGTGCCGCTGATGGTATGGCAAGGACTCAATGAAAATGAAGCGGCGTTTTTTCTCGGCGCCTTCGCCTTCATCAATCTCGGCGCTCATTTTTTGCTCGGCTGGATCGCCGACCGCGTCAACAAGCCCGCGCTCATGGCGCTTTGTCATATCGCCCCCGCGCTGACGATCTTTCCGCTCCTTGGCGCCGCGACGCGTTGGCAGCTTTGGCTCTTTACCGCCTGTTACACCTTTCTCGACGCTTCGTTTCCCATCGTCTGGGCCACGGTAGGTGATTTTTACGGCCGCAAATACTTCGCCACCATTCGCGGCATGTTGAGCTTCTTTTATATGTGGGGCAGCTTCGCCGGCCCGGTGCTGGCCGGCGCCATCTATGACAGAAGTCAAACCTACGCCAGCGTACTTTGGGGATTATTTATGATTTTACTTCTGGCGGCGCTGCTCAACTCGCTGCTGATCGCGCCGTGGCGCAAACGGATGGCGGCGGCCCAAACAATATGAACGGGGGCGTCTGTGCCGAAGTGGATTCATTAGGGCACAAGAAGCAGATTTCACCACGAAGATCACGAAGGACACGAAGAATTTAGAAATTAAAATTCTTATACTTCGTGCTCTTCGTGTCCTTCGTGGTGATAACTATCCGTTCTTCTTTGGTTGCGGCTCGGCAGCGCTAGCCGCTTCGTGGCGAATGAGTATTCTCCGGCTTCAATATCTGCGATACACGCCTTCAAAAAACAGCGCGACCATTTCGACGGCGACGCGGGCGCAGTATTCCAGCGGCCAGCCGGCGCGCTCGTTGTCGTAACCGTCCTCGAGGGCTTTTTGCAGGATGATCTGATTGGTGCTGCTATGTTCGCCGAGATCGGCTTCCTCGTGAACGCGAAAATACTTGAGCTGTTCATCGGTCACGCCATATTTGGGCAAACTGGCGCGAAAGTCGCGCGAGACGAAACCAAAGATTTCTTCTTCGAGATGAACCGCGTAACACTCCGCCAGCGGAATGTCGATCCATGAGCGGACAAAAAAATCCACCAGTCCGCGCGCTTCGGGAATGAGTTGAGCCTCAATCATCTCCTGCGCTTTGACGCCGAGAGCTTTGGCAAGCACCGGCAGCATGCGCGCATGTCCGCCGATAGCCGGGGTGGTAAATTCCTCGCCGATCTTTTGCGCGATCAAATCTTCGCACTCGGGATGTCTTTTGAAAAAGCCGACGAACTGATGATACGCCGTCGCCATGCCGGTATTGACCTCGAGCGCAAAGGCGTACCAATTGGTGACCCACCCCTTTAGCTTTTCGCGCGGCAAAGTTCCCGCTCGTAGCTCGACGAAAAAGGGCTGGTTCTTGATCGTCTTCTCATAGGTATCGAAAACCACTTGCCGCAGCGCCGCGACTTTTTCTTTGGCTTCCTGCGGGCTCATCTTCACGTGTTCGGCCATTTCCTAACGAGCCTCCGTGATCACCTTGGCATTGGCAGTCAATGCTTCGCCGATAATCGAAGATCGGCAATTTGAAATCTGCAATCGTTCAGGCGGCCTTGTAAACATTCCCCATTTGGCTCTCGACGCCACGTTTGGAAAGTTCCGCTTCAAACGCGGTTCGAATCCTTGGATCTTCGTCCTCGTACTCGATTTGATCGCCGCCGTTCTTTACGCTTTCCGACGTTCCCCATTGCTTACGCAAACCGGGAAACTTGCGGCTGCTGAACGGCTTGAGCGCCAGGTAGCGGGCCGGCTCGGTGCCTATATTAAAATGCTGATGGAACCAGCGCTCGGGCGGAACGAGCAAGCTCCCCGCCTTCCAGTTGTAGCGCCTAATGTCGTCGCCTTCGCGCCAGACCATCGAGAACCCCTCGCCCCTGAGAATGATCACGTGAGCGCCGGCGCCGTGGCGGTGCGCTTTCTTATAGGTGCCCACAGGAAATTGCGAGATATGCGCGGACATGACGTTGTTCGACATTTCGATCATCAGCATCCTGCCGCCGGCGCCGCGGTCTTTTCTCTCTGGTAATTCGTAACTGCGCACGTCACGGATGAAATTGGTATCGTGAAAACCTTCGCCGGGAATCTTCGCTATGCCGCTGAAGAAAGCCTCCTCGCCGGCGTAACGGTCGGTGAATCGATAGTCGCAGTTAAAGACGAAATCGACGTTGTGATAGAGATTGAGCACCGTCGGCGCATTGGTCATCGCCAGCAGCCGCACCGGCTTGTCGCCTTGCCCGTTGAAGTGCTGATACCAGGCGTTGAGCGGCGGGGAGAACAGCGCGCCTTCGCTCCACTCGAAGGTTTGCTTCTTGCCGTCCTCCTGCCACACCGTCGTCGCGCCGCGCCCGCCGACGACATAGATCAGCTCTTCGAACATATGCTTTTGCAGATCTAAAGATTTGCCCGGCGCGATCTCGCAGATGTAACAATCATTGATTCCCTCTGAGCCTTCCAGGTTGAGATACACGCCGCGGCCGCCCATGCGCGCCCAGGGATGAAGCTCCGTGGCATTGATATCTTCGATATGAAATCCGCACACCGCCGGCACGCCTTCCTTCTCCAAGAAGATTTGGTACGTGGTCTTAGCACCCAGCTCATTGCCGGGACGTTTGAGGTTTGGTTCAACCATGTCGTTCTTTCCTTGTTTGAATAAGCTTGCGACCGCGCGTTTGCGTCGTTGCGTATTACGGTTCTAGTACGGCCGCTGACTATCGGTCAATACGACGCACTCGGGATGTAATTTCCTGCCAAAACTAGCATGCGGCGCCCCGTCACTATTGTCAGAATCTTCAAGGACCTGCATCAAGTCATATTCGAATACCAGGACGCCAACGGCGCGGCGCGCAAAGAAGAATTAAACAATACCGAGCTGTACCAGTTGCAGCAGCGTTACGCCGCAGAACGCGGCGGCACTAATCCGACTTAGTCGAGCGCAAAACAGCGAGCGCTGATTGCGAATGGAGTTATCTCATGGTAACTCGCACGGACTTCAAAGAAGATTTCTCCCCGCCGGTTTTCGGGGTATCTCGTGGCCTTTTCGCCCTTTGTAATAGCTGTCCGGCTATTTTTAAGTCCACCGGCAACTGGCCGATTTTAAGCAATGATGAAACTCTCCGAGCCCTTTGAGGTCAAGGGGGGGCACCCCTCGGAATATTATGCCCGCGCGCTCAGAGCGATCGGCCAGGACCTTGCGGACCTGTTCCCGCAACAACTCGAAATCGAATATCGCGGCGATAGCTTTGAAGTTCGCGTTCGCTGCGACCGCAAGAGATTAGAAAAGAAAAAACCCCAGCCTCTGAAATCAGGGTTACGAAATGTCTTCCATAAACTCGCGACGTATCAATTAGGTAAGCCGTCGTTGGCCACCCCGTCGGAGGAAGCCGAAATCGCGACCTTTGAGCGGACCTACAGCCCCGACGACATCAACCGGCTGGATGAAAGCGCTCTGCGCCGGCGCGCACAAGCCGGTAAGATACCAGATATTCGAAACCTCGGCGAAGCGCTTCGGACCGTCGGAAGAATCATTGACGCCAATGAAGGACGGTTGATCAAGGTTTTTAGAGACCTCAACGGTATCGCGTTCGAGTATGTGAACAAAGCAGGCGCTACGTGCAAAGCAGAAATGACTCATGCGGAATTATATAAACTTCAACAGCAATATTATCAAAAGCGCAGCGACTCCGAGCGCGTCGATCTTTGGAAGGGGCACGAATAGATCCGAGTGGTGAACGATTCGGGTTTCAACTACGAGTTACCAGTCACTACGGCAGTCGCAACTTCGGATCGAGAGCGTCGCGCAATGAATCGCCGAAAAGATTGAAGGCGAAAACCGAAAGACTGATGGCGAGCCCAGGGTAGATCGCCATCCACGGCGCGCGTTCGGCGAACTCGACGGCGGCGCCGCGCAGCATGAGACCCCAGGCTGCTTGCGGTTCCGCTACGCCGAGACCGAGGAAGGAAAGCGAGGCCTCCAAAAGAATCGCCTGACCGAGAAACGCAGTCAGCATGATCAGATAGGGCGCCATGACATTGGGCATCATGTGGCGAACAATGATGCGCAATGGACCGAAGCCGAGAGCGCGCGCGGCTTCGACAAATGGCATCTCACGTAAAGCGAGGGCGCTGCTGCGCACGACGAGAGCGCACCGCGGCACCATGGGAACCGTGATGGCGAAGATGACATTCGTCATTCCGGAGCCCAGCAACGAAACAAGCACCAGCGCTAAAATGATCAATGGAAACGACAAAAGCAGATCCATGAAACGTTGGAGCACGAGATCGATCTTGCCGCCGAAATACGCGCTGGTTACGCCGATGAGGGCTCCAAGGGTTGCCCCAAGGAAGGAAGACGCGAAGCCGATCCATAATGCGGTCCGCGAGCCGTAGATGATACGGGCGAATACGTCTCGACCGAAAGTGTCCGTTCCGAACCAGTGAAGTGAACTCGGCGCCTGTAGCATCTTTCCGTAATCCGTCGCCAACGGATCGTACGGTGAAACAAACCCCGCAAGGACGGCAGCCGCGATCATTATGCCTATTATGGCCGCCCCGACGGCTCCTAACGGGCGCTGACGGGTGAAGCGGAAGGACGCCTCAAGCCACCGATCAAGGCGAGAGACAACCGGAAGCGTCAAGGTTTGTACGCTAGTTCTTACCATATCGCAGCTCGTTCAAACGGTTCATACGGTTCAACATGATCTGACGTCTTGAAACGCTTGAACGTTTTGAACTATTTGAACACCTTCCATCTTTGTGTTCGTTCATCGATAGTGGATGCGTGGATCCAAACAGGCGTTTATTAAATCAACGAGGAAATTTACGAAGATAAAAACAAATGAAGTGAGCAAAACCAGACTTTGGACCATCGTGTAGTCCCGCTGGCTGATGGCTTCGACAAAGAGCTTGCCGATACCGTTCAAGTTGAACACCTGCTCGGTCACCACCAGGCCGCCGAGGAGAAACGCAAACTCAAGTCCGATTACGGTAATCACCGGCAGCAGCGCGTTTTTGAGCGCATGGCGAAAGACAACAGCCTGTTCCCATAACCCTTTCGCCCGCGCGGTGCGGATGTAGTCTTC
>Ga0184634_10000252_pt1 | contig 13067 bp, 15 predicted proteins | sample PLM31_200_b1_FD_133016 | JGI IMG/M metagenome (GOLD analysis project Ga0184634, IMG submission 133016) | Groundwater sediment microbial communities from an aquifer in East River, Colorado, USA - PLM3-1_200_b1 | ecosystem: Environmental > Terrestrial > Soil > Riparian zone | place: USA: East... | reverse complement strand
TTTGCCGTAGGACGGCTCGCGCGCCGACAGCCATCCGCCCCAGTAATAACCGATGCTCAACGCGGCCAATACTACCGAAATCAGACTGCCCCAAACGAAGATCGAGCTGCCGAAATGCGGCGCTAGCACGCGGCTGCCGACGATTTCGAGCGCCATTAGAACAGCGCCGCTGATGAAGACGATGAAGTTGAGCAAAAGGTGCGCCATGTTTAACTCTCCCAATCCCAATAAGATCCTTCAGGCACGAGGGCGACGGGTTCCAACAATCTTGACGATATCCCGTCGATGAACTGCGATGGCCGAGACAGTACCATGCGCAGGGTCTTATCATAAACTCTGGTCGGATAGCTTATATATAGGTGCTGTTTGGCGCGGGTCGCGGCGACGTAGAGCAAGCGGCGCTCCTCTTCGATGTCTTCGACGGAGTTGATGTTATAAAAAGACGGAAATCGTCCTTCGAGCGCCCAGATGATAAACACCGAATGAAACTCCAGCCCCTTGGCTGAATGTATGGTCGACAGGACCAACGGGCCCTCGTCGGGATCGACGGCCAGCACTCCGGCGATGCTGTCGTTGGGCGGCTCCAACGCCATGTCGCTGAGCAAGCGCTCCAGACTGCGATAGCGCTCGGTCATGCCTTGAAAGTGCTCCATGTCGCGCAGGCGTTTCGGGTGATCGTCAGGATAATTCTGTTTGAGGATCGGCACGTAGTACTGCATCAAGTATTGCGCCTGCTCCGACGGCAACTCGGCGCGAGACGCTTCTTCGAGCACCTGGGCGAGCGTCCTTAGACCATGAGCAACCTTGCCTTTAGCTTGATAGGTGCGCAGCCGCTCGGCGGGATTGGCGCCCGCGAGCAGCCATTTAATAATTTTCTGGCTTGCGCCGGGACCGACGCCTTCGAGCAGCAACAGGATTCGCTGCCACGAAATCGCGTCCTGGGGATTGGCCAGAACGCGCAAGTGCGCCAGCAGGTCTTTGACGTGGGCGGTTTCCATGAACTGAAATCCGCCGCGCTTGACGAATGGAATGTTGTGGCGAGCCAGCTCAATCTCCAGGTCGAAGGAGTGAAAGCTCGAGCGAAATAGCACCGCCATGTCCCACAGCGGCACGCCTTCTTCGCGCAGCTCCAAAATCTTCTGGCAAACGAACTGCGACTGCATCAGCTCGCTGCCGGCCTGCACCAACTTGGGCCTCTCGCCGACGCTCTTTCTGGTGAACAACCGTTTTTCGTAGCTTTCTTTAGCGCGCCCGATGATCTCATTGGTCACATTCAATATCGGCTGGGTGCTGCGGTAGTTTTCTTCGAGCTTGATGATGCGCGCGCCGGGGAAGTGTTTGGGAAAATCCATGATGTTGCGAAAATTGGCGCCGCGAAACGAATAGATGCTTTGCGCGTCGTCGCCGACGACGGCGACGTTGTCATGCGTGGCGGCGAGCAGGCGGACGATCTCGGCCTGGAGATGGTTGGTGTCCTGGTATTCGTCGACCATGATGAAACGGTAGCTGTCGGAGAGCCGGTTACGCGCGCCTTCGTTATTGGCGAGCAGGTCGCGCAGCTTGGTCAAAAGATCGTCGTAGTCGAGCAGCGACTTGGTTTGCTTGTAATCGACGTAGCGGCGGTAAAGCTCGGCCAGCTCGTAGTTGGCGTCGATCAGGTGCGGGTACTCGAGCACGAGCAGATCATTGAGCGCGGTTTTTTTATTGAGCGACATGCTGAAGATCTCCGCCACCGTCTGTTTTCGCGGAAAGCGGCGGTCTTTGGCGTTGAGACCCATGTCGGTGCGGATCAGCTGAATGACGTCTTGGCTGTCGGTGCGGTCCATGATGGTGAAAGATGGCGCCAGATCGACGTGGCGGCCGTAGACACGCAGTACCAAGTTGGCAAAAGAATGAAACGTGCCGCCGGCCACCTGACTGCAACGGCCATCGATCAATAAACTGGCGCGGCGGAGCATCTCTTCGGCGGCGCGGCGCGTGAAAGTGAGTAACAAGATGGAGCGTGGATCGATGCCCTGATCGATCAGATGGGCGACGCGGTAGACCAGCGTGCGGGTCTTGCCGGTGCCGGCGCCGGCAATAATGAGCAACGGCCCCTCGGTCGCGGTCGTGGCCTCGAACTGCGCGTCGTTCAGTTCCTTGCGGTAATCGAGCCCTGATCTGTTGGCAATGGGGGATGGAGAGTGTTTGAGAATATAAGTGGTCGTCAAGGAAGCTCCAATCGCAGGGTAAATTACCTATTTTCCCGCAGGGGAGCAAGTGTTTGTGCGTGTTCGACAACTCTGCAGCAACCGATAGATTCACTACCAATGGTGCTGTCGGCACGAGCAATGACGTTTTAAAAGGGGTGCCGCATATTAATGGGACAGTTGTCGACCCGAACACGGCGGGGCATTCGTTATTATCAACATGCAGGTTTATCCTGCATCGCCGGATCCGCTAACTCGCGGATGAAAGTAGTTTCTTTTCCTACTTCGCGTAGGAAATTTCCTACAATCCGCGCATTTCCGCCTATGCGAAACAGAATCGAATCCTATTGTATTTAAAGCATTAGGCGTCATTGGGGAAGTTGGTACGCGGCTTGCGGTTAGGTATGGGCAAGAGCGGACGTGTATCGTGCGACCGAGGAGGGTTGCAGCTCAAGCAGGATTTAGCTGCTAACGAAATTGCTCGCTCATTTCTTCTTAGAACATAACAACGTCAGTTTGTTCAAGACTCAGAGGTAGACGACCGGCACCCGTCGCCCGCCCGGACTGATTCGAAATTTTGCGGCGAAGGGTGTCAGCTACGGTTTTTTATCAACTAGATTGGCAATTTTGCCGATCTTTCGTTTCGGAACGTACGAGGTGGTAGATGGCGCGGAAAACAAAATTTGAAACGACCTTGGGCGACCTCATCGTGGCGTTGACCGAAGAGACCGGTCGTCACGTGCGCGACGAGCGAACTACTTATGAAGTTGTCGCGTATATTCTCGACGATCTCATCGACGACTCGAATCGAAGGTTGGGGCTGGTCGTCAGTCATTAAGATCGCGGCCCCTTGTTGATAGTGCGTTGGCGATAAAGCTTGCGAGCGCCGACTGTTCTCATTCGATCGTTTAGTTTAGAGGGAGAAAATCATGCAAAAGCGAAACATTATAATAATAGCCGGTTTATTGGCGTTGTCTTTGTTGATTTTGACCCCGGACGGGCTTCTTGCCGGCGTGCCGACGGAACAGGTCCGTCAGACGGCTGATCGCGTTCAATCCGTATTGCAGGACTCGCGATTTAAGGGCGCCGACAAACAAAAGGAGCGTCGGGAGCAAATACGCCAGATTATCTCGACCCGGTTTGACTTCCCCGAAATGGCCAAACGCTCCCTGGGATCCTACTGGCAGCGTGGCAGCAGCGAGGAACAGCAACAGTTCACCAAGCTTTTCACCGAGCTTCTCGAGAGATCATACGCGGATCAAATCGAATCCTACGACGGCGAGAAAATCGTCTACGGTCGGGAAAATGTGAGCCAGAACCAGGCTGAAGTCGACACTAAGATCGTAACCAAAAAAGGCGAGGAAATCGCAGTCAACTATAAGCTACAGAACGCCGGTGGGGATTGGAAAGTTTACGACATCGTCATCGAGAACATCAGTCTGGTCAACAATTTTCGCTCGCAATTTAACCGCATATTAGCCAATGCCTCGTTCGCTGAGCTGCTCCAGAAGTTACAATCCAAGTCGGTCGATATCAAAGCAGCGCGAAGCTAAATGCGAGTTTGGAAACATTGGAAGGGAATTTTGTCATGACTATTTTAAAATCGAGACGTCTGATCATTGGAGGGCTGATCCTGTCCGCTCACTTGCCTATGGCAACGGTATGGGGCGCCGATAGCGCGCCCAAACAGGGCTCTAGTGCGGAGCAAGCCAATGTGACCGACGAAGATCTCAGGGCTTTCGCCAAGGCTTACGTGGAGTACCACAATATACGCCAAAACTATGAGCCCCGGCTCAACGGCACGAAAGATGAAGAAGAAAAAGAAAAGCTCCAGCGCGAAGGCGACAACAAAGTAAAGCAGGCGTTGGAGAAACAAGGGCTGACGCCGCAGTCTTACAATCGGCTTTTTGTCGCGGTCAACAATAATCAGCAACTGCGCCAGTAAGCGCTTTCTCTGATCAGCGAGGAGCGCAAAAAATCCTAGAGTGCGGAGAAGCCGCCGGCCATCGAAGCATCCTCTTTAGAAATCATGAGCTCAGTTGTCTGGCAAAGATTTACAATGCTTGGAAATGTCGGCGATAGCGTCATTGTAGGACTCGTGACGTTTAGTGTCCTGACTCGATCCTCCAAAAGGATCGCGAAGACTATTGAGATCGAAGCGACCGAAGAACGCTTGGTCACGCTCGATGAAACACGGAGCGAGCCGGTCGATACAAAGGCGGTGACGATCGTCACCGAAAAAATACCCCGATATGGTCGCGAGGCGATGCGCACGGCCGGTGGTAACAAGCCGAGGGTAACGGCGGCTCTGATGCGGCCAATTCGTCTCGTTCGCAGTCTCATTAGCGCGGTTTTTTGATAACGATTCTATTTCTAAAACCAATATTTTTTAGGAGGGAGAACATATGAAACAAGCAAAGTTTACTTGGATCGCCGGTACGGCCCTTGGGCTCGCCTTGGTGATTGGTGGTTGCGAGAAGAAATCCGAAGACGTCTCGCCGCCAGCAACGAGTCAAGCCCCGGCACCGGAAAAGTCGATGCCCGACCAGCCGAGCACGTCTCAGGGTCTCTCGGGTTCCTCGGACCCCGGAGCAACCGGATCGGCTCAAGGACAGAAGCCTGACAAGGCAAAAAATGGCCAGAAGGGATGATGCAAGCCTCGGGGGATGAATCCCAGGGGGCGGAAAACATATGAGAGAGATCGCTGCGATCTTTTTCGCTCTAATGCTTCCCGCGGTTTTGAGCGCGGCTGAGGTTAAGATAAAAGGGACAATCTTGAAGGTCGACAAAGTAGAGAATCGGTTCGTGCTCAAAACCGAAAGGGGAGAGGAAACGTTTGAGACGACGAAGGCCACCAAAGGCATCGAGCTCGCCAAAGAAGGAGCCAAGGTAACCGTTGTCTTTAGCGAGAAAGACGGTCAACCTAAGGTCAGCGAGATCAGCCGAGACTAGAAAATCTCCATCGCGAAGATCTCGAAAAATGCCGGCGGAGCTAAATAATACCTGCGATCGTAGCGTCCCGGCCCGATGTCGAAAAGTCGAAGGGGCAAGGCGCCCGCCTGACCTTTGCGGCTACCCTAACGTGTAGCAACGTATAGCCGCCGAGGCGCCGGTGAAGTAAGCAGCTAGAAGCAAGAGCGCCAGTGAATACCGTGGCGGGACACTTCGCGTTGTTTAGTCAATGGCCTGCGACGCAGATCCCTCCCCAAACAGTTCAGTTCGACTACTTCACGGTAAAAATCAGGAATGATTGCCGGTCCAAAAAATCCGGCTCGTGTTGTAACGCGTAACCCGCCTGGTCCATTTCACTTCTGATAAATTCGCTCGGCGTGTAGTGGCGCAAGAGTCCTTCGATCCAGGCGCGGCGATCGAAGTCGACGATCGCGACCTTGCCTCCCGGGCGAAGATATTTGCGCAGATTCGAAAAATAAGCGATGCGATTGTCGATGTGATGATAAGTGTTGGACGTAAAGATCAGATCGACGCCGGTTTTCGGCAACATCGGGTCGTCGGCTTTAGCAAGGACAGTCTCAACGTTCGACACCGCCTCCTCCTTTACCCGTTTGCCGACTAGCTCGACCATGTCGGGGTCGATGTCCACCGCGTACACCTTCCCCGTCGGCCCCGCGGCCTGCGCCAATTTAAACGTGAAGTAACCGCCGCCTGAGCCCAGATCCGCAATCACCTCGCCGGGTTTGATGTTAAGCGCGGCGATGACTTTTTGCGGTTGTTGCCACTCGTCTCGGTTGACGCCCTGGTAAGCGCACTGTTTGAGCTGTGCACAACTGGCAAGGAGCAAACCCACTGCCAGGAAAAGTTTAAGCGTCTTCGAACGTGTCCTGCGCATCGTCTCAACCGGGCCAGTGAACCGAAAATTGTTTCTAAGCAGAGGGTGGTGATTTTTGCGCGACGTGCGCCAGCGCACGGGAGACTTTCTGGCGCAGATCGACAACGTCGAAGGGCTTGCCGATGAAATCGAAGGCGCCGCACTCCAGCGCCTTTGCCGCCAACTGCTGTGAGTTCACTCCGGTGAGCATGATGACTTCGCAAACCGGGTGAATTGCCTTGATGCGTCGCAGGACTTCGATACCGTCGGCCTTCGGCATGAGTACGTCGAGGAGCACGATGCTGGGCCGCCCCTCTTCAACTTTGGCAATGGCGGCGTCGATGCTGTCGGCTTCGAGCACGCGATATTCCCTCGCGAAAACCATCTTGAGAGACTCGCGCACGCCGAGCTCGTCGTCGATTAGAAGCAAGACCGGTGGATTCATCAGTGGCAACGCAAAGTCAAAATTTCTTCGTCACATCCGGCGGTTTTACTCTCGCACTAACCCATCATTGTCGCAAGGAAATTCTTCAAGACGCGTTAAATTTCAAAATTAAAATTACGTTCACGGACTGCGCAACGCTATTTGATTCAATGCGGGACCATGCCTGCCCAGGACGATTAGTATGACGACAATTCAACACAGCGGGCAGGCTGGCTCAAATGCTGCGAACATTCTCTGGCGATCTCGGCAGGTGACTTTTCAAAGGTGCCTTTCAGATACTGCGCGCTGGTTTGAAAGCAACCGATGCGATCATTCTCTTGACCGAGCGCGGCGCAGAAGGGCAGCGCGTAGCGGCCGTCCCAGGTGTTATCGATGAGCGCGTAAACGACGCCGCGCATGCAAGCCGAGCGGCTATTGCCTGTCGCCAGCTCACACTTCTGCGCAGTTGCGCGGATCTCTCCGGCGCGGACAAAATTCGATAGATCGCGGCCGACCGAGAGCGTGCATTCGTTTCTGTACTCTCCTGCCTTTTCGCACTCGTGAAATATTCGCTGGGTGGATAGCCCCATTTCGGTCATGCGCGAAGTTTGCATGACGTAGCATTCGCCGCGGTATTTCGCGGCAAGTTTGTTGCAGGGGTAGTGATAATCGGTGGGGCTCAGATCGCGGGTCTCCGGCGTCACGTTGAAAACGTTTTCCATGAAGATCCCACCGTAGCAGGAATTTCTGCTCCAGTCTTCCGGCAAAACATCGCAGACTTCCAACGATGGTGCCAATTGATAACGGGAGAAAAATAAGAGCGCGTGGCCGAGCCCGTGCAGGCATTGAAAGCGCAGCCGCATCGGAATATTCGGATCGCAAGCGATCGCAGCCTTCTGTTTTAGCTCGGACGTGCTCGGGTGTTTGTCGATCTGGGCGTAAATATCCTCACCGCGTAAAAAGCGCTCCACCGAGCCATGATAACAGCCGGAGTGACAGGTCTGATCGCAGGCTGAAAAAGAATCGTGAATATTGCCCTTGATGCGGAAGGTTTCGCGCCCGATCGCGTGTACGATCGGATGGCAATCGCGCCTCAAATCGGCGTCCTCGGTTTCGGCGCGCTGGATCAGCCGCAAGATCTCCATCGTCGAGTGCGTTTTGAGCGCTTCGCGAAAAAGATTGTCGAGACATTCGGCGCCTTTGGCGTTGTTCATGCACGATTTTATCGCTTCGAGAGACGGCAGGTCCGATGCCCCCGCCGAGGACCCGCTCGCTGTTTGAGGCACTTGGGCGAAGCCGGCCGTGCTTAACCCCAGCAGATAATAGACGAGTACGAGCACGATTTTGGCGCTTACTTTGATCACGGCATAGATCTCCTTAGCGTGTCCGTCGATCCTAACGGAAACCGGCAATCACTGCAATTATTTCAGACACTTATAAGAATTTCCCCGGTATGTGAGATGAGACGGATTTGTCGGTTGTGTACTGGATCAAATAATTTACTATGTGATACTCTAATGATTAAACGTTTCGCGCGTCCGTGCGTCTAAATGGGTTGACATGATCAGATCCAAACTGGCTTTTCTTGTCGGAATAATCGCTGCTCTAGGTGTTGGCGGGGGTTATGCCGGTCAGGCCGTCCAATCCGTCCAACCGATGGTCAAGCTCGAATCGGTGCCGGTTTACCAGCCCAAAGCTTATCCTTTTGAGGGAGGCGAGAAGGAAGTTTACCGCGCGACTTGGAACGGCATGTTCTCGGTGGCGACGGCGGAAGTCCATACTGTGCCCACGGTTGTCGACGGTAAGAAGGTTTTTCAGGTGCGGGTCGATGCCAAGACGTCGAGGGCCCTCGATCTGATCTGGAAAATGCGCGACACGATCAGTTCGACTTTCGACGCCAAAGGACTTGCGCCGTCACGATTCACCTTCAGCCAGAGAGAGAACTCCAGAGTGATCGATACCGACGCCCGCTACGATCCGAGCACGAAACGCTGGGCGGTCAATCGCCAGCAGGTCGGCAAAAAGCCGAGGATATACGAGTTCGATTCGCAAAACACGCTCGACCCGATCAGCACTGCTTATCTGGCTCGCAGCATCGACTTCAAAGTCGGTGATCGGCTCTACTTCAAAGTCTTCGGCGGGCGCTATCGCTATCTGCTCGAACTATTCGTCGAGAAAAAAGAAATGGTTACACTGGAATCCGGGAAGTCCATAGAAGCTTTCCGGATCACTCCGCGTATCCAGAATATTACGAAGAAGGGCTACGCCACCCGATTGAACGAGGCGGCAGTCTGGCTGTCCGCCGACGAACGGCGCGTACCGGTAAAGTTGAGCAGCAAGATCGTCTTCGGCACCGTCTACCTGGAGCTGGTCGATGACAAGCGTGGTACGCAAGCCGCAGCTTCAGACAAGCAGCGACCGGCGTCGTAAATTCGTTTTCGCCGTGAGATATTTCATGTTTAGATTGGCAAAAAAGTTTTCGGATTTTGCTTTTGGGTTTTTGATTGGAATTGGGCTGAAACCTGCAATCTCGAAATCCGGAATTCTTCCGGCTTTGTGGTTAATTGCCGGCGCGACGTTGTCTGCTTGCGTATCGGTCGGCCCGCCGCCGAGCCGCCGTGCACCCGAGGAGGGCTACTCTCGGCCGCCAACCACTTCGTCGCGGCGTGTCGACCCTCGAGACGCCGAGCGCTTGCGCTCAGTGATGATTCCGCTCTTGCGTGCGATGGATCGTCCGTGCCGGACTGACCAGGTGCGCGTGGGAATTATCGATCAGAACGAAATCAACGCCGCCAATGCCGGCAATTGCGAGTTCCTTGTCACCACGGGGCTCTTGCGGCGCGCCAACGATGAGCAACTGCGCGGCGTTCTCGCCCACGAGGTGGCGCACCAGGATCTCGGCCATGTCGCCAAGGCCCAAGTGCTAGGAGCCGGTCTGAATATCTTAGCCGCCGGTCTGCAGCAACTCTTCCCTGCGGCCGGCGCGCTTGCGCCCGTCGCCGGCGAGCTGGTTGCGCGCGGCCATGGCCGCAACGAAGAGTTCGCCGCCGACCGCCACGCGGTCGACATTTTACGCCGCGGCGGATATTCCAAGGAAACTCTGGTCGACTCGCTGACGTGGATTCGCCGTGTTTCCGGCAGTAGCGGCGGTGGCGGTTTTCTGTCGACTCACCCGGCCATCGACGACCGCATCGCGACCATCCAAAGATTGCCCTAGTCGAGCTTTTTGGACGAGCGCACGTCAACATGTCAATTTTCGACTGAACTAATTACCGGCATCCGGTAAACAAATGCTCCCCTGCCGCGTCTAATGCTGCAAGGAGGCCGAAAGCTATGATTTCAAATTCTCATATTGTCACAAAATTTTCCGAATCCATCGTCATTGTCGGCTTGTTTGCCACTCTGGCGGCAGGTTGCGCCGGCGGCTCATTGACCACGCGCGAGAAGGGTGCTGGAATCGGCGCTCTCGGCGGCGCGGCCGCGGGCGGGCTTATCGGCGCGGCCGTACGCCACCCGGGGGCAGGCGCGGCCATCGGTGGTGTCTTAGGATTGGGCGCGGGCGCTTTGATCGGCGACCAGCTGCAGGGCCGGGAGAACGTTGCGAGCGATCAGGATCGGCAGGTTAACCAAAACCAACAGGAACTCTTGCGCCAGCGTCGCGAGCTCGAAGAGCTCAAACAGCGCCGTGAGTACTAACTTCATATTTCACCACAAAGCGATATCAATTGGGGGGCATTTGCCTCCCTTTTTTTTAGACGCTTTAATCGCCGATTGATAAACCAACGTCGAAAAGCATGCGAATGAGAAATCGACCGACAAGACAGCTTGCAACATTGTTCGCTGCGGTCGTTTTCTTTTTGCTCGCGACGGCACTTGCGTCGGCAAGTGCCTCGGAAACCACTCAGACTTTTTCTCCTGGCGACCACACGATTTCATTCAACCACGGCGGGCGCGAGCGAAGCGCTATCGTGCACGTGCCGCCGCGGGCGGCTGAGCATCGCGATATTCCGGTTGTTCTCAACTTTCACGGTGGTGGCGGGCACGGCGGCAATGAAAAAGAATATTCTTTAATGGACGGCGTGGCCGATCGCGAGACGTTCGTTGCCGTCTATCCCAACGGCACCGGACGCTTCGGCAAGCGGCTGCTTACCTGGAATGCCGGCACCTGCTGCGGCTACGCCGCCATCAACAACGTCGATGATGTGAGCTTCGTCCGGGCGTTAATCGCGCAATTGTCGGAGCGGATCTCCATCGATTGGCGGCGCGTCTATGCCACCGGATTATCCAATGGCGCCATGATGTCGCACCGCCTTGCCGCGGAAACGGCGGATCTGATCGCCGCAATCGCGCCGGTGGCGGGCGGGATGGTGCTGCCGACGATTAAAACTTCTCGCTCCGTGCCCGTGATGCACATCCACAGCGTCGACGATCCGCGCGCGCTTTACAGCGGCGGGCTTGGCCCGCCGTTTCCACTCACCAAGAGCCAGGTGTTTCACCCCGATATCGATCAAATGACCGCGCGCTGGGTGAAGCACAACGGCTGCTCGGCGGAACCGACGGTCACGGATCGCCGCACCGACCGCGACAGTCGCGGCCATACGGCAACACGCTATGTCTTTTCGAATTGCCGCGATGGCGCAGAAGTCGTGCTGTGGAAGCTCACCGGCGCGGGCCATGTTTGGCCAAGCGGCAAGCAGAAATTCATGGAGCGCATCCTCGGTCCGTCCACCGATATCATCGACGCCAATCAAGAGATGTGGAACTTCTTCAAGCGCTTTCCCCTCTGAGGAGAAGACTTTAACCACAATGCGCTCAGCGCGGCAGAGGCGCAGCCAAAAACGAGAGATAAGAAAAAGACAATTTCACCGCAAAGAACGCAAAGGACGCAAAATGGGCGCATCACGCTGCGCCCTCGCCGCTACGCGGCGGCATCGACAAGAAAAATTGCGCCAGGCGCCAAAATTTCAACTATGGTAGTACCAAGAGCACGAAGTTTGAGAGTCTTAAGATTCGCTTCGATATTCACCACGGAGACGCAGAGTGTTTTCATTTTCCTATTCTTTTCATCGCACTAAGACAGCAAGAACGCCGAGATAATTTTTTTGCGCTCTTTGCGGCTAAATATCTTCTTTGGTCGCGGTTTCGCCGCGCTGGGTCCTTCGTGCTGGATCAGGATCTGAGCGCCGTTGCTCTTGATGACTTTTCTAACTCGTTTTAGACTCACAGCCTGTGATCATTCTCATCACCGGAGCGGCCGGACTCGTCGGCCATCATCTCGCGCAACGGCTATCCTCGGAGCACGAAGTACTCGCGCTCAACCATAGCGATCTAGATATCACCGATCAAGACGCAGTCGACAAATATGTCGCCGATGCCAAGCCGGCGTTGATTTTCAACTGCGCGGTGTTGCAGGTCGACGAGTCGGAGAGCGATCCGGCGAAAGCCCAGGCCGTCAATGCGGACGGGCCGCGCTATCTCGCCGAAGCGGCAAGCAAGGCCGGCGCAGAGATCGTTCATTTCAGCACCCAGTATGTATTCCGAGGCGAGCCTGTCGGTCGGGCGCCCTACACGATTACGGACGAGTCCGCGCCGCTGAACGTTTACGGTAAAACGAAACTATTCGGTGAAGAGGCCGTGCACGAAGCCTGCGCGCGGAGCTATATTATCCGCACCTCTTGGGTTTACGGCAGCGGCAAAACCAGTTTTCTTTGCCGCGTATATAATGATTTCAAAGAAGGTAAGCGAGTGCGCGCCATTGACGACATCTGGTCGAGCACGACCTACGTGGAAGACTTGATCGACCGGGTGATGATGATTCGCCGAACCGATTTCCATGGGACTTACCATGTCGTCAGCACGGGAATTTGCACCTACTACGAATTCGCCCTCGAAGCGGGGCGGTTGCTCGGACTAGCGCGTCGCGAGCTTGATACATTGATCGAAATCACCCATGAGCGCGACATGAAGCGCATCGCTCCGCGCCCGCGCTACACACCGCTGCGCTGTCTTCTTTCAGAAGAACTCGGTTTGCCGACCATGCGCGATTGGCGTGAAGCGCTTGCGGCGTACGTGCTCGCATAGCGCGCGGTTTCGAGTTCCCCGATTCGGGTCTCGGGTTAGCTCGGCTCAAATCCATTACTCCAATACTCCATCACTCCGATCTTTTCCGTTTCCATTGACAGTTGCGTTCGTGTACGCGTAAAACCGCGACAAGAGAATGCAATGAAGTTGTCTACGCTTTAATGGCTGGAGGTGGGCGATGAAGAAAGTTTGTCTTCTTAGCGGTCTGGTTTACTATCTGTCGGTTCTGTTCTTGGCCAGCGAGACATTCGCGCTCGACACCGTGCGTATCTTATACAGCTCGGTGAATCCTCATGCTTTGCTGGTTTCCATCGCGGAGAAGCGCGGTCTCTATGCCAAGTATGGCCTGTCCTCGGTTCTGGTTTACGTGCCGGGCGGCAGTACGGCGATCCAGGCTCTCGTGTCGGGCGACGCGGACGTGGCCCAGCTCACCGGCGCGCCCGGCGTCACAGCGAATCTGCGCGGCGCCGATATTCTGTACATCGCCATGTCCGACGATCGGATGGGATATCAACTGGTCACCCGTCCGGAGATCAAGAGAGCCGCC
>Ga0184634_10000251_pt1 | contig 13106 bp, 10 predicted proteins | sample PLM31_200_b1_FD_133016 | JGI IMG/M metagenome (GOLD analysis project Ga0184634, IMG submission 133016) | Groundwater sediment microbial communities from an aquifer in East River, Colorado, USA - PLM3-1_200_b1 | ecosystem: Environmental > Terrestrial > Soil > Riparian zone | place: USA: East... | reverse complement strand
TTGACGCAAACCGCCCCTCTGCCCTACTCTTGCCGCCAGTGTCACTGAATAGCGGCGATTCGAGCATGACGATGAAACGTAATCTGGTTCTTTTGATTTTATTTTTTTTTCAAATCGGCTGCGCGACGCTCCAGGGCGGGCCACACGAGCAGGCTCCGCCGGTTGTTTCGGCCGAGTCGCGCCGGCTCGGCGAAATCTTCGAGCGCTACTTCGAAGCGTATCTGGAGCTTTTTCCCCTTTTTGCCACCCAGATCGGCGACCATCGCTTTGACGACCGATTGGCGATCAATATCAGCGCCGATCACCGAGCGCGACAACGAAAACTTTATCGCGAAACTCTCGATCGCTTGTCGGCAATCAAGATCGACGACTTGACCGTTAGGGAACGACTGTATCACGAGACCCTCGTTCGTGCGCTACGGCGGCGCGAAGAGGCGGCAAAATTTCCGGGCTATCTTTTACCGGTGCGCCAGCTCGGCAGTTTGCCCATCGAATTTCCTCTGCTCGGCTCCGGCAGCGGCTCTCATCCGTTTAAAACCGTTGCGGACTACGAAAATTTTTTGAAACGCATCGATGGCTTCGAGGCCTGGGTGGAAACCGCCATCGCGAACATGCGCGAAGGCATCCAGCGACAAATCGTCCAACCGAGAGTCGTCATCGAACGGACGTTGCCGCAGCTCGAAGCGATGGTCGTCAAGGACGCCAAAGACAGCCTTTTCTACCAGCCCATCAAGCGGTTGCCTGGCCAGTTTACCGATGCCGAGCGTGATCGATTAGCCGCCGCCTACACCGACGCCATCGAGCGAAAGATCCTGCCGACCTACCGTAAGCTCGTCACCTTTATCCGCGACGAGTACTTGAGCCGGACCCGCGATACCATCGCCTGGTCCGAGCTTCCCGGCGGTCACGCCTGGTACGACTATCTGGTCAGAAATCAGACTACGACGGACCTTACCCCCGATGAAATTTTTCTCCTGGGCACGGACGAGATCGCGCGCATCAAGCAAGAGATGGAGCGAGTTAAAGAGCGGAGCAATTTTCAGGGCACGTTGGCAGAATTTTCCCGCCATTTGTCAAAAACCGCGCCCCGTCCCTTCGCCAGCCGAGAAAGTCTCATCAAAAGTTACGAAGGAATCCGGCAAACCGTGACTCCTCACCTATCGCGACTCTTTGGGTACGTGCCGAGGGCACCGTTCGAGGTTCGCACGATCGAAGAATTCCGCGAGCGATCGGCGCCGTCGCAATATTGGTCCGCCTCACCCGACGGCTCTCGACCTGGAATTTTCTACGTCAACGCCTCGGGAATCGAGAAAAATCCCCGTCGCGCGTCGGAATCACTGTTTCTCCACGAAGCCGTTCCCGGCCATCATTTTCAGATCTCGCTGCAACAGGAGCAAAAAGAATTGCCGCGCTTTCAGCGCTTCGGCGGATACACCGCTTTTGTCGAGGGTTGGGCGCTGTACGCGGAGAGTCTCGGCGGAGAGCTCGGATTGTACAAAGAACCCGATCAATATTTCAGCCGCCTCACCTCCGAATTGTTCCGCGCTGTACGATTGGTCGTCGACGTCGGCTTGCATCGCAAGGGCTGGAGTCGCGAGCAAGCGATGAGATTCATGATGGACACGACAATGACCGGCGAGAGCGGTGCGGCGCTGGAAATCGACCGTTATATCGCCAATCCGGCGCAAGCATTGGCCTACAAGATCGGCCAGCTTAAAATTTCGGCGATTCGAGCCAAAGCAGAAAAAGCCCTGGGATCGAAGTTTGACATGCGCGCCTTTCACGACGAGTTGCTCAAAGACGGCGCGCTGCCGCTGAATATACTGGAAACGAAAATGGACCGTTGGATCGAACAGGTTCGTCGCTGATCACAATCGACAATCGATCAAACAAAATGGAAAAACAAAAGAGCCCTCGCCTCAAAGGCAATAGTTATGACACCAGCCCGAAGCCGACAACGAATATCCCCTCTCCACCACGTCTTCGTGGGGGAGAGACTCAGGGTGAGGGGGCAACGCAAGGGAACCCTCACCCCTGCCCTCCCACAAAGCGGGCGAGGGTGAATCTCGCTTGTTTCGAATAGAGATATCGCGCGACAATTTTCCCCTGAGTGAATTCGTGCCACCGGCGCGCTACAATGGCGGCTGTCTACATGCCAGCCTCAAATTCCCCAACTGGAAATCGCTTCACGCCTCTCAAAACGAGACAACTCTCTGCGCCGCGGGTAATGACCGGCCATGAACGCCGCAGGTTAAATCCCAACCGAGGAGTCATCAAGCTCAGTGAGCGCTATCTGGACATACTTCTCTCACGCTTTGTCTTTCCGCTTTTCGGCCATCTTTGGAGTCCCTACTGTTGGGTTCTCGAGCGGCGGTTTTGTCTCGCCAAAACTAGACTTGCTCCCGCGGGTTGGCCTCGCGATCTGGCGCCGCTTCGGGTGCTTTTGCTTACCGATATTCACGCGGGGATTTTTCTAAAACCGCAGACGCTCTGGCAGATCCTACGTGCTTTGATGGAGACAAAACCGGATCTGGTCGTCGTCGGCGGAGACCTGGTTACGGGTCATACGAGCGAGGCGAAGCCCTATTTGAGCGCGCTCGCGCAATTGACCGCGGCGCCTCTCGGCGCTTGGTTCTGCTTCGGCAACCACGATTATTTCGGCGGCGACCCGGCGGAGCTCCAGAAAAATTTGGCGGCGATCGGCATCAAGACTCTAAAGAACGAAAGCGTCGCGCTCGATCATCGCGGCGGCCGATTTGTGCTCGGCGGCATCGATGATCGGGTCATGGGCAAACCCGATTGGGCGCGCGTAGTGGAAAAACACGGAGTGCCGCATCTCTTATTGGCGCATAACCCGGATCACTTCTACGAGGCCGAAGAGCGCGGTGTGACGCTCACGCTCTCGGGCCACACTCACGGCGGCCAGATTCGTTTTCCCAATGGACCGGCGATCATCAGGCAAAGCCGCTACTGTCTCGATGAAGGCGTCTACGCCTACCACTCGGCTTTGCTGGTCGTGTCGCGCGGTCTGGGCAGCGTCGCGTTGCCGATACGCTGGGGCGCCGACCCGGAAGCAGTTCTCATCGAAATCGTGCCGCGGGCTTGATCGTTCAACTCGCGGGCACCCGCCCTCGGCAAGCTATTTCGTTGATCGACTCGTCTGCTCCCGCCGCGAACGATTAACCAGCTCGAAAAGTGGTTGGCGCGCGCTTTCCTGCACGATGTTGGGAGTTGCGCCCATTTTCTTCGCCACCGCTTCCTGGTCAAACATGAAGGTTTTCCAAACCTCCGGCGGGTAGCCCTCCAAGGGCAAGGCGAAGCCCCCTTGCGGCTTCCCCGTCATCGCGTGAACGTGATGGCTGCGCGCACCGATGCCGCGAAAGCTGTGGCAATAGATGCAGCCGTTGCGAAAGGTCAGCGCCTCCTCGACGTCTTTGGGTACATCGCGAATCGCCTTCAACGGATCTTCTTTCACTGTGCGAAAACTATTTTCCGTCAAACCGAAATGCCACGACTGCGCGGCAAGCTCGCGCGGCGGCTCCTCGAGGAAATGGACGAACGCGCCAAGAGTTAAAGTGAGCGGCGGCGGAGCGCCGGGCTTCCACGAATACTCGTGGTGCATCCGATAAAAAACACTGAAGCGAAAGAGGTTTTTTTCGTCGTGCACGCCAATGACGATGACCGGCTTGAAGCGTTCGATTTGATCCCTTTTCCACACCTGTTTTTCGCCGCGGATGTTGGTCAGGACGATATAGTCGCCTTCGCCGCCTTGCTGTTTTGGCAGCGCGTTCAAAAAGGAAAACAAATCGACGGCGTGATACCGCCGGAGCGGCCACTTGAAAAGCTCTTCCTTGCGGTTGCGATACACAAACAGCAGCATTTTAGTCAAGCGCTCATCGATGGGGTAGGAGCGCACGAGCTTGGCGTATTGCCAAAAGGGCCCGGTAGAATAAGGCGGGTCGGCCCAACGTTGCTCCGCTTGGATCAAGTCCGCTAGTTCAACAGGCAGCGCTTTCGCGCCCATGAAGCCGAGAACGATCCGCCGCACCGGGTTGTTCGGGTCGTCGAGTTTGACCACGGAAAAATGATCCACGCCTTTGAACATCAGTTGCTGGATGTTTTTGCTTCCCGCTTGCCGCAACGCGTCGGCAAACAGCCGCCCGTCCAATGGAAAACCGGGTAAATCCTGAAATGCATTGATGATCAGAAACGGCGGCGCGTCAGCGCGAACATGCTGGATCGGCGACGCTCGCCGCAAGACTGCTTTGTCGTTGCCAAACGTTTTTTCGGTCCCGTTCTTTTGATTATCCGAGACATTCCAGTTGGGCGAGAGATTGTAAAGACCGCTGATGGAAATCACACCTGCGACAGCGCTTGGTCGCAAACCATGCTGGGACAGGTAACTACGATCGAGCCCCACCAGGGCAGCCAGGTGTCCCCCAGCCGAGTGACCGGCAAGATAGACGCGCTTCGGGTCGTAACCATATTCGCCGGCGCTCTTGACCAACTTCGCGACCGCCGCCGCAACATCCTGAGCCTGAGTTGGATGACGGTTTGGCGGCGCGAGGCGATACCGCACCAGCGCCACGGCGACGCGGTCTTGAACCAGGTTTTCCGCCATCGACGGACCGATGCGGTAATCGTCATCCGTGAGCAACCAGAAGCCGCCGTGAATGAAAATAAGCAGCGGCGGCTTGCGACTCGAATTCGCCGGCAAATAAAGATCGAAGCTCTGCCGCTGGTCTCCCCGCGCGGCGGCGCTAGAAGGAATATCCTTGATCACCGTCGGTGCCGGTCTTTCCGATGCAGCGGAAGCAGCATTTAAACTCGCCGGGTTCATCGCCGCGAGCGCGACAACCAGCAACGACGCGATGGCGAAATGACAATTCATAGTGTGACTCAGTGAATGCCCGGCTTGCGCAAATTTTCTTGTCGATGATCTTCCTTCAGAGGTAGATGGCGCAACATGCTGCGCCCTTCCTTTGCGTTCTTTGCGTTCTTTGCGGTAAAATTCTTACGTCTTTCATTTTTTTTAATCGCGGCTTCGCCACAACAGGAAAACTTTCCGGTTTGAAAGTCTACGCCGTATCGCGCGCGCGGTCGCCGCGCAACGCCGAAGTAAAAACGGCGATGACACTCAAGACGATCGCCGCGACAAACGTGATATTGAGCGCGGCGACGAAACCCAGTGGATTCTCCGTGGTCAGATTCGTCGCCTGCATTCCCGTGTAATGCTCGAAGGCGAGGGACATGGACAGACCTCCCAGCGCGACCCCCAATACATTTCCCAACCCGAAGGTTACGTGATTGACCGCCGACGCAAAGCCGCGATGCTCCCTGGGCATCATGCTGATCATCGCCGTCGAGTTAGCTGGATTGAAAATGCCGTTCGTAATGGCGCTGACGACGATCAGCGCCGTCGGCAAAGTCCAATGGGAGTCCGCGCGCAGGAGTCCGCCGACGCCGAGAGAAACGATCATGAATAAGACGCCGACGGTGGCGGGCACGCGCGGCCCGAGGCGATCGGTCATGTACCCGCTCAGCGGCGCCAGCGCTACGGTGAGGATCGAAGGAGCCATGAAGAGTACGCCGATCTTGGTCGGCGAAAGGTGTAGCACGTCTTGCAAATAGAACGGCATCAGAAAACCGGTGAGCGAGTAACAGATCGCGATGACCAGAAGACTGACGACGCTGAAACTGAATCGGCGGATTCGGAACAATTCCAAATTGACGAACGGGCTCTTGGTGCGCGACTCGTGGATGAGAAATCCGGCTAAGCTCGAAAAAAAGACGACGACCAGTAAAATTTTGGTTGAACCGTCGAGGAACGCTTGTGTGCGTCGGTCGAACATGAACACCACGGTCGTCGTGATCGCAAACAGCAATGCTGCGCCGAGATAATCGATTGAGACCGTGTGGCGCGTTGGCACCGCCACCCGGCGCTGGAGATTTACCAGCGCCAGAAAAGTGCCGCCGAAACCGATCGGCGCGAGCAGAAAAAAACTCCAACGCCAGCTAAAATAATCGATCATCAGACCGCCGATGCTCGGCCCGACTATGAAACCGACATGGTGCGCGGTGGTCATGTATCCCTGCGCCCGACCGGCGAGATCTTCGCTCACCGACTCCGCCGCCAAGGCACGGCTCGATGCCTGCAGCATCGCGCCGCCGACGCCTTGGACAAAGCGCGCTGCGACGAGCTGCAACAGTGTCTGCGAGAAACCGCAAAGCAGCGAGCTCACGGCAAAAACAAGAAAGCCAAGCGCGAACATCTTTTCTCGGCCCCATAGATCCGAGATGCGACCGAAGATCACCGAAAGGCCGATGTTCGAAAGCTGGTAGGAGAGCAACGCCCACGAGATGCCCAGCAAGTCGGTGCCCAAACTCTGCGCCACCGTCGGCAGCGATATGGAGACGATTCTCGTCGCGGTTCCGGAAAAGAACGTCCCCAGCAGCGCAGTCGCCAGAAGCAAGTAATTGATGCGTGAAGCCACTTGGATGTTGTTCTTGCTCGGTAAATTTCTCGATTAATAACGCTGAACGCGCTGTGCGGCAAATGAAAGATCGGCGGAATATAAAATTCTGAGCGCGCTCTGTTCTTCGAATGGCCCGCAACGATCGGAAAAGCAAGATAGTCCGGCCCTTCGGTAGGAGAGACTAAGGAACGCATACCGACCACGTTGTCTACAGGACTCGCGCCAAAAATTCGCTCACATCGCGCCGCCAGTCCGAAGGCAGCGCTTGGACGATCGGCATATGCGGAACGCCGGCATAGGCGACAAACCGCGCGCTCTTTCCCATCGCTTGAGCGATGCTGCGCGCTTGCTCCGGCGTCGTCCGTTCATCTTTTTCGCCGTGTAAAATCAACGCGGGGCAATTTACCGAGCGCGCGTAATCCACCGGGTTGTGCGCGAAAAAGTTGAAACCCCGCTGCAAACTGCCCCAGAAGATCAAAAGCTCGGAGAACGGCGTGCCCGGTAGTCCGGTAGCATGAAAACGATTTTTCGCTGTATTGAGAAGCGTGTCGAATGTCGCCTCAACGATCACAGCGTCTGCTTGGATACCTTCAGTCGCGACAGCGCGAAGAACTGCAGCGCCGCCCATCGAAATGCCATACAACACGACTTTTCGACCCGGCCACTTTTGGCGGGTGAAAATCACGGCAGCCGCGACATCGCGAGCTTCTTCGACACCCAACGACGTATCGGTGCCGGACGACCCGCCGGAACCGTAGAAATCGACAAGCAGAGTTCCGTATCCAAGCTCATGGAAGACTCGCGCAGCAGCCAGTAGTGTCGACTTACTCGCCGCATAACCGTGAAACAGCGCAACGATCAGTCGCTCGTCTTTGCCGGCTACGTACCAAGCCTCGATCGTCGCCCCGTTTTCACTCGTAAAGCGATATGTCTCGAAAGGCAGATCGAATGCCGCCGGCGTCCGGGTGTTTTGCGGACGCGGCACATGCACGCCTGAGATAAAGATGGCAGCCGTCTCTAACGAACTGAGTTGTTCCGGTCGCGCCGTCCGTTCGCCGCTTTCCGTAAAACGCGTCATTGCGCGCGCCTGCATGAAAGCGACGACGTTGACGCTGATCGCTGCGCCGAGAAGCGCGGCGGCGAAAACTCTCATTCCCCGTTTGAAGAAGGAATTCACCTTAACTCAACACGACTCACCTGGAAGGCCGGAGTTCTCTCTTCTTATCATACCCTCTCCACCACGTCTTCGTGGGTGAGAGGGTGAGGAAAGGTCGTCGTCGGTGTAAGGCTCACGAGGAATCGAGTCAGGAAGTACTCGCGGCTTCAGGAGTTAACAGATTGGCATCGCGGAAGAGAAACCAGCGACCGTCCGCCTCTCTCCGAAAAATCGTTAGCGTGTAGCCTGAGCGGCGCATCGGCGCTCCGCCCTGCAGCGGCGTGACGATGACGCTAAGATGACTCATGCAGTACGCGAAGTCACCGGCGATCTGTATTTCTTGAATGGTTACACTTGTTCGATGCGAATGTGCTCCGTACCCGTCTTAAACGCTGTCGCGAATGCCTCCCTACCCCGCATCGGCGGTGACCCCGGTACCAGGAAAACTACGTCCTCCGCCATCATGCCGAGCAGTTTTGTCAGATCGCCTGCGGCGACCGCTCGCTGCCAGTCGGCGATCAGGTCACGGATCAGTTGTTCGTCTTGCATAATTTATGATCCAAACTGAAATTCTGTCATCGGTCAAGATCTGCTTTCTTCCGCTATGCGGTCATGTTCCGGATCTTAATTGTGCAAACGCCGCATCCAATTTCTTTGACGCATCGTCCAATTTCCTGCGCGTCAACTCCAGCCACTCGCGATCCGCTTTCAAGCTCGCTCTTTGCGCGGCAAGCATGCGCTGAACTTCGGCCGGTTGCGGCCCGCCGATCACTCGCGCCGACTGAACCATATTCTCGGCAGTCAAAGATCTGCGAAACTGCGCTTCGCTCAGCGGCAGTTGCGCGTTTTCGATTCTGAAATGCTTTGCCGCCTCGGTGTAAATCGTTTTCGCTTGAGCATACGGGATTTCTATGGGGCGAAGTCTATTGCTGCGGCCAAAGTTGACCAGCTCCGAAGCGAAATGATGGCCGACGCGAAACGGCACATTAGCATCACGCTGCAAAATGTCGGCGACCTCGGTCGTGGTGGAATATTCGTCATTGACTTCGTCCAACGCACGCTTGGCATTGAAGTTGAGCTGTTTCAACACAGCGGTTAAATTGTTGAGCATGCGAGCCATCCTATTTAACGCGTCCACCGGCTCGCTCCCCTTATAGTCACTGAGACCGTGCGGCACATTGTGCGCTTTGAATAAATACGTCGTACTAACGCCCAAAACCTCGCTCGCAGCGACGCGGACATTGTGCAACGCGTTGGGATTGCGCTTCTGCGGCATGATGCTGCTCGTGCCGGTGAGCTCTCCTTCTTCAAGCGTGAGCCACGGCGTGGTCATGCGGTATTGCGCCTCAAGATCCGAGATGAAAGTACCGACGGTCAGCGCTCCCGCGCTCGCCACGCTCACCAACTCGACACCCGTGTCGATCGGCGAAATCTGATTAGCATCTTGCGCGTCACATCCGGGCCACCTACGGCAATTAGCAATTTTTCCAACTCGAGGTAATCGCCCGGCCGCTTCGTGCCGGCCTTCTCTCCGTCAGCGATGACTTGAGAAACCGATTCGGCGATCGTTTTACCGAGCGCCTTGGGCACTATCCCCTGCTCGACCACCATCACCGAAGAAGCCTTGTTCATCTCCCCTAGATAGTAGAACTCGGCGCGCCGTTCCTGGGCCGACGCGCCGGTAACGATGATTGCCGATCCGAAAGAAAACCCGAATGAACTACCCCGCAGCAAGCTGCGGGGTATCGATAGACCTTTATGATATTTTCTCCCAAAGTTGTCACCCCCCAATGTTTTTATCGGGGGTCCAGCCAGAGTCTCGCCTGGATTCCCGCTAAAAGCATGCGGGAATGACGGACTTAAGATTAGCCATTACGCAGCAAGCTGCGGGAAATTGACCCAATGAGATTAAAAAATTGACGAGAATCTTCATTTATTTTTCCTCCCTCGTAAATGTAAAAGCTGGAATCGTCGCCCCACTCATCCAATGGAAGCTATGCATCAAACCCAAAAGGAGTGTCAACTGAGGCTGTGAGCGTGGAATGAATCCGGCCATCGATGTCAGATCAGCATAACTCGCAGGTTTCGGAAATTTCCTTTCAGTTTCCGCACGCGTTGCAGGCCGTACGCCAATGACGTATAGTTTCCTATGCGGTTTGTTGAGACGCCGGTTTTCACTCGGGAAATCCTAAGACTGCTGCGCGACGATGACTACCGCTCATTGCAGTTTGCTCTGTTGTTTCGGCCGGATGCCGGAGCAATTATTTCCGGCAGCGGTGGTCTTCGAAAGCTTCGATGGAGCTTACCGGGGAGAGGAAAACGCGGCGGCATGAGGGTCATCTACTACTGGCGAAAAGCTGAGGAAGTAATTTATTTGCTCTTCGTCTACCCCAAGAACCGCCAAGAAGACCTCACGCCACAGCAGTTGAAGATACTGCGAAATCTAGTAAAGGAGAATCTAGAATGAATCAGACAGATTTCAAAAAGCTCGTTGCCAGCGTAAAGCAAGCGGGCAAGATCAGGCGTGGTGAAACAAGAGCATCGCGCCAGTTCGATCTCAAACCCGTCGATGTGAAGGCGATACGTAACAAGCTCGGTCTATCGCAGGGAGAGTTTGCTCTTATGATCGGCGTGAGTGTCTCGACCTTACAGAATTGGGAACAAGGTCGTCGCCGTCCGGAAGGACCTGCCCAGGCATTGCTTAAGGTCGCCGCAATCAATCCCAAGGCCGTCGTCAACGCTTTAGCTCGGCAAGCATTCAAACAATGAGAATTTTAGCCAGTCACGAATCAACCGTTCGCCATCGTCTTCACTGAACAACCCTCGCCTGAAGGCGAGGGAATTCAACTATCCCCGAGAGGGACATTAAACCGATTTTCGAATAGTCCCACCCTCACTACAGCGGCAACGTAAACAACTGTTGATCCGGTTTGATCAGATGCTCGTGTCCGTTTTCCGTCACCGCGCAGGTGTACTCGACTTGCACGGTGCCCCAGCCGGCTTCGTGGTTGGAGGCTTCCAAGTTCACGGTCATGCCGGGTTCCATGGGGATGTTGGTCGTGTTCGGCAGGAACGGATCGTCGACTTCTTCCGCCGGCCCGATCAAGAACGGAAACTCGCGCGCTTCCAGGCCGATGGTGTGACCGAGGAAAAAGTTGGAATAATTCGGCAGCCCGTTGGCGCGCACGCCGGCGATCATGGTTTCGTAAAGCTCTTGCGGCCGCACGCCGGGCTTGAGCGCATCGACGGATTCAAGCACGCCGGCCTGGATCGCATCGTAACGTTTCCGATGCTCGGTCGTCGGCTCGGCGCCAACACAGCCGGATTTGCATACGTCGGCGTGATAGCCGTTGATCGAGCAGCCCATATCGACGCGGAAGATATCGCCCTTTTGCAGGACGTTGTCCTTGATTGCGGGGAAATTGCCGCCCCGCGTGACCGCCATATGCATCCAGTACACTTGGCCCCCGGCCCTGGCAATTTCGCCTTTGTAGATGCTCGCCAGCTCGTTTTCCGTCACTCTGGGTCTGCACGCTCGTAGCATAGTATTGATCGCCTGTTCGTTTATCTCGGCTGATTCTCTAAGGCGCTGAATCTCTTCCGGAGTCTTGATCATGCGCACGTAACGAAAAAACATCGACGCCGGCAGCAAAGTCGCGTGTTGCAACCCCGCTCTAATCCTCTCGTAAATCGTAATCGGAATGGCAAAGTGGTCCATGCCGATGCGGCCATTCGCCATACCCTTCTCTTCAATTAGTTGAGCCAGCGCTTTTTCCGGCGCCAGGCCTTTGGAATCGCTAGCGGCAAGTTTCACGGTTCGCTGCTCGACAGCGGAAAGCTTCGACATGTCTGCAATGTGAGGATTGCGCGGCCGCCCGTAAATGTATTTCTCTTTCATCCAAACGGCATCGAGCGACGCATAGCCGACATCGCCGCCGGGAATCAGCAAAGCTGGTTTCTGCTTCGGATCACGCGGATAGACAACATAGACCTGCGAGCCGCCGTAGCGATACCCGTTCTGGCTCCACGACGCGTGGCCGCTCAGATAATAGACATTCTCCGGCGTCGCCGCGACGACTCCGGCGAGATCGAATTTGTCCATCAGCGCGATTAGTCTGTCTTTGTTGTACAACATGGCTCGTTCCTCCTCGCAAAATTCTGCACTCCACAATTGGAGTGATGGAGTACTGGAGTATTGGGTTTAAGACCATCACTCCATTATTCCATCACTCCAGCACTCCCATCTTCCCTTATACTCCAGTTTCAGATCTCCACGGCCGCGGTTCCAGCGGCTTCACAGCGACTTCTAGAACGGCCGGACCAGGATACGCTAAAGCGCGATCTAGCGCCGGCTTCAAATCGGCTGGTTTGTCGACGCGCTCGCCGAAAGCGCCGAGAGCACGCGCGACGGCGGCGTAATCGCCGCGCAGCGCGATTCCGATCTCATGTCCTTTGAACCGTTCGTGCAGAGTTTCCCGACTCGCTCCGAGACTTTCGTTGTTTAAAATTACCGTCAGCGTACGGATATCGTTGCGCGCCGCGGTTTCGATTTCCATCCCCGTCATGCCGAACGAGCCGTCACCGGTGAAATTCACAACGGTCTTGTCTGGATTGCCCAGCTTGGCGCCCAAGGCCGCCGGTGTCGACCAACCCATCGCGCTGGTGCCGCCGAAGCCGATGAAGCCGAGGGGATTCAGCGCCTCGTAATGATGCGAAACGTAGGCGCGCGTCACTCCAGCGTCGTGAAGCAGAATGGTCTTCTTGCTATCGAGATGGTGCGTGATGTCCCAACAAGCACGGTAGGGATTCATCGGCACCTCATCCGAAGTGAGGCGCGGCTTCCAGGAATCGAGCCATTTTACTTTTAGATCTTTGATCTCAGCCGCGACGTCTGCTGACATGCCCTTGCGATAAGCGCTCAGCCTTTCTGCGCCGCGCTGGAGCAGCGCGCGCAGGAAAAGTTGAATGTCGGAAAGAATCACGAGATCCGCCGGATAATTCTTGTGCAGCTCGGCAGGATCGATATCCACCTGGACGAGCTTGGCGTGCGCCGGTTTGGGCAACCAACTCGACGTCGCGTGCTGGCGAAAACTGCAGCCGAGCGCGATAACTAAATCGGCTTCTTCGGCGAATTTGCGCGACTGGCCGGTGCTGTAAACCGCGCGCGGGTAACCGCCGAGACCGAGACAGAGGGGATGATCTTCCGGCATGGCGCCTTTGGCCGGCAACGTCGCCATGACGGGTAAAGCGTAAGCTTCCGCAAGCTTCACGAGATCGTCCGTGGCTCGCGACCAGAGCGATCCTCTACCAGCATAAATCAGTGGCCGCTTCGCTTGCTGCATCAGCTCGATCAGCTTATCGACATCGTCAGGATCGGGACCGAAGCGCACCCGGCGGGTCTTTTGATAGGGCGGAATCTCCGCCTGCGCCATACTGATATCTTGCGGCACTTCGATGATCACCGGCCCCGGCCT
>Ga0184634_10000250_pt1 | contig 13118 bp, 10 predicted proteins | sample PLM31_200_b1_FD_133016 | JGI IMG/M metagenome (GOLD analysis project Ga0184634, IMG submission 133016) | Groundwater sediment microbial communities from an aquifer in East River, Colorado, USA - PLM3-1_200_b1 | ecosystem: Environmental > Terrestrial > Soil > Riparian zone | place: USA: East... | reverse complement strand
TTGATATCCGGGTCGCACGATCGTCGGACGGCGGACGCGCCGTAGGTCCGCGGCGGCATGGCAATATACGGCGCGCGCGAGCCCCATCGCGCGCTGCGCGGAATTCTAGTTGCGCACCCGCGCACGGGCGCGACGCTTCGCGCCGGAGCCGCGCTGCATCTCATCGAGCGTCAACCGCGAAATTACTGATCGCGGCCACGAGGAAAGCAGGTCGCGCTCGGATGCGAACCGGTCGCGGCGTTTTGAGATTCACAACTTGCGCGATATTGCTGGGATCATTGCTGGCGTCTCGCAAGCACCGGTCGTGAAGTCGCCGGAAGGTATAACGAACCATGAGTGACGTGCTGCCGCTTCGCAAGGTGATCAGGTTCGGAATGATGACCGGCTCGGGCAATCGCGAGCAGGCGATCCGCGCGGTCGAAATCGCATCGCGGCTCAAATACGACGTGGTGTGGACCGGCGATCACGTGGCATTCACGGGTCCCATCAACGATCCACTGACGCAACTTGTTTATCTGTCCGCGCTGAAGCCCGAACTCACGTTCGGCACCAGCGTGTACCTGCTGCCGCTCCGGAACCCGACGACCGTCGCGAAGATGATTGCGACGGTCGATCGGCTGATGGGCGCCGGACATTTCATATTCGGCGTCGGCGTAGGCGGCGAGTTTCCACCCGAGTACGAGGCGTGCGGCGTGCCGCTGAAGCAGCGCGGCGGCCGCGCCAGTGAAGCAATTGCGATCATCAAGCGGCTGTGGACCGAGGACAAGGTTGAGCATCGCGGCAAATACTTCAGCTTCGGCGCCGTCACGATGGAGCCCAAACCTTTGACGCCCGGCGGCCCGCCAATCTGGGTCGGTGGACGCGCCGAGGGCGCGCTCAAGCGTGCGGCGCGGTTGGGTGACGGCTGGATGCCGTACGTCGTGACTCCGAAACGATTCGCCGACGGGCTCGCGTTTATCGCGAAGGAAGCCGACACGGCGAAGCGCAAGTTCGATGAGTTCGGCACATCGGTGCATCTGTTCGTCACGCTCGGACCCAGCGTCGAGCAGGCGCTCGAAGTCGCCGCGAAACACCTGAGCGTCCGTTATGCGATGGACTTCCGCGAGCCGGCCAAGCGCTACTGCGCGATGGGGCGGCCATCGGATGTTGCCGAGCGAGTAGGCGACTTCATCAAGGCCGGTGCGCGTGACATCGGCGTCGATCTGATTTGCGCTTTTGCCGATCGCGACGCGCAACTCGAGCAGTTCGCCAAGGAAGTGATCCCGCTGCTGAGAAGGTAGCTGCCGGCAAGGCGTGCTACTGCGGCTTAGGAAACGGGCGGTCCCAGCGCTCGGCGTGGAGGCGCGGCCACACCGGCTTTCGATACGGTCGCTTGAATCCGTCGGCGGGGTAGCCGAGCGGAATCAGCGTGATTAGCTGATATTGCTCCGGCACTCCCAGCAAGGTCTTGGTCGCGGGCTCGCGGCTGGAGAGCATCGTCGTCATCGCGGCGCCCAGCCCAACGGCGCGGGCACTGAGCATCAGCAGTTCAATTGCGGGAAAGATCGATCCGTAGGTCGCACCGAAGTTGGTGAGGTCCTCGGGTGAGCCGCGCTCGACGCGCATCTTGGGGCGGTCGAGAAATACGACGATCTGCACCGGAACAATTGAAAGCTGCGCCGCGAATTCATCACCGACGCGCAGCGCCTTCTGCGCGCGTGCCGAAAGGGTCGTGCGTCCGCGAATGATCGCGGTTTCTTTGTACGGCCCCCAAACTTCATCGTAAAGTTTCTGAATAGCGCGGCGCGTCTGTGGCGAGCGTACGATCACAAATTCCCACGGCTGCGCGTTGGACCCCGACGGCGCCATGTTGGCGGTTTCAAAGACCTTCGCCAGCAGGTGATCATCGATGGGCCGGTCGGAGAAATGGCGAACTGTAGGGGTAGTCGTCGCTACGTCGAAAAAGTCCATTGTCCTAGTGTCGTTCCAACTTTTTGGGCCTAAATGGCGTTTCCCACTATTGCGCCGGGGACGCATCCTGTAAGAACCAAGCGACGATCGTGAACCGCTGTCCGAACTTTACCGGACTAACCTCGTGCGCTTGGTAAGAACGATACGCGAGCAATAGGCCGGGTGTCGCGTCGACTGAGAATCCGTAGTCCTTCCACTGCGGATCGTCAATCAAGCTATACAAGACCAGCTCGCCGCCACCGTATCCATCGCCGATCGCCGGATCATGCACCGAGGGATTGAGAAAGATTACAACAGAGACTGCACGCCTACGGATTTCGAGCGGCGAACTGGGGCGGGAATCGCGATGCGGCACGTGAAAGCCGCCTTCGTCGTACCTCAGGAAGTAAGGGCCTTCGCGATCGCTCAAGCGAACATTGAAATGCCGGTCAAGCTTCGGCCGCAGACTATCCAGCCGATCCGAAATCTCCGACTCCGTCGCTCCGCGAATTTGTGCGTTCCAGACCTTGCGCCCGGATTCGTCGACGCCACCGCCCGTTTCGCGCACATCGCGCCTGCCTACGACGATGCCCTTTTCGGCGGCGGCCGCGCGGGCCTCGGCGACGACGCGAGAGCATGTGGCAGCGTCCAGAAATTCAGGTTCAACGAACAGTCCTAGTTTGCGGAAGAAATCAGCGTCGGGCATTTTCGGGGCTTCGTAACGATCGAAATTCCTTATTCGATCGGAATATACAACGTCGGCGTGACGCTTTGCGATGATTTTGCAAGTGGTGCCTGCCAACGAAGGCGCGGTCAGCAAACCAGCTTCGGCCGCGATCAATCGCTCCGAGAGGGGATTTCCGTTTTTGGCCTTGCAGACAGGCGATTTTTACTGCGGTAGCCGCTCCGGCATCAATTCGCCGCCCGCCTGACAGTTGCGGATCATTGCCGGCAGCGGCGGCGACCCTGTTGGAGCCGTTCCGCTCGCGTTGCGAGGCTGTTGGGCGGCTCTGACAGGAGATTCGTGACAGACCGCTCCCTTTTCTGGCTTGCACCGAGCAAGTTTCTCCTCGATCCATTGTTCGGCTGTCCCGCACTGGTTGTAAAACCGCACCACTGCCCGGGCCGGCGCGGTCCCGGCGGTGCGTTCAACACGCTGCGTGAAGGATGGCGTCCTTCCCAAGCTTCTCCTCATTGGGGGGAGACGAGAGAGGAAGCAGGCTGTTGAAAAAGGCATTTTCAACAGCCTGCTGGTCCTGCGTTCCGACAGCCTTACACAACTTCGATCGCGAATTGCTTGCGCGCCGTGACGCGGCCGACGATTGACGCGTCGCGGCAGCCACCGTTTTGGAGGTCGGCAAGCAGCTTGCCGGAGTCGTTCTCTGACAGCGCGATCAATAGTCCGCCCGAAGTCTGCGGGTCGAACACGAGGTCCGCCATTTCGTCGGCGACCTCGTCGCTAATCCTAGTCTTTGGGCCGAAGTACTCGCGGTTGCGCGTGCCGCCGCCGGGGATCATCTTCGCCCGGCAGCAATCGAGCGCTCCGGGCAGCAGAATGAGATCGGATTCCTCGAACACAATGGTGACATTGCTGCCCTCGGCCATCTTCATCGCGTGTCCGACGAGTCCGAAGCCGGTGATGTCAGTGGCGGCATGAACGTCGTAGCGAAGCATCGCGTCGGACGCCGACGCATTGAGCTGCGTCATCGACGCGACCGCGGCGGCGTAATGCACGGCGGGCAGTTGGTCGCGCTTGAATGCGGTCATCAGCACACCGGTGCCGAGCGCCTTGGTCAGCACCAGTGCGTCTCCGATGCGCGCGCCGACATTGCGGATGATGCGGCGCGGATCGATCACGCCGGTCACCGCCATTCCATATTTCACTTCCTCGTCCGCGACGCTGTGCCCGCCGACGATCACTACGCCCGCCTCGGTGGCCTTCTCAGTTCCGCCGCGCAGCACTTCGCCGAGAATTTCGCCGGGCAGGCCCGACTGCGGCCAGCACACAATGTTGAGCGCGGTCAGCGGGCGTCCGCCCATGGCATAGACGTCTGATAGTGCGTTGGCGGCGGAGATTTGTCCGTAGGTGAACGGGTCGTCGACGACCGGCGTGAAAAAATCCACCGTGTTGACGATCGCGAGGTCGTCACGCAGAAGATACACCCCCGCGTCGTCGCCGGTCGCGATTCCGACCAGCAAATTGGGGTGGCTCGGAAGCTCGAGCCGCGAAAGTACCGCCTCGAGGTCCGCCGGACCGAGCTTACCGGCTCAACCCGCCGCCTTGCATCGCGCGGTCAGCCGCACGAGTTCCTGGCGCGAGGCGTTGGTATCCTTGCCGCTTGCCATCGCGACGATATTGTTGCGCATCCGGGCGGGTAAGTCAGCGTGGCGGCGTCAGCCGGCTTTTGCGCGGAGACGGCGGGCGTCGCCGACCCGGGTCGTCACGCCGGCATGGTCGAAGTAAAGGCAATGGCGAAACCGGTCTGGCAGCAGGAGGCGGCCGCGGATTCCGAACACGACGAGTCGCAGCCTTCCCTTTTCGTTCTGGCCTAATGCATAATCGTTCCGTGGCGGGAGCATACACTCACAAACACCTGCGCATCTGCGGCGCTTGACGGTGCCAGCGCCGAGTGCGCGTGAGGTCCTCTTCCCGGTGTAAACGGGAACGCGCCGTCACATGAGTGCTGAGCAGTGCGGCCGTGAAGGGGTCAGCGGCGCCGCCTTGGCCCGCGCATCAACGCCGCCAGCACTTACGGTCATCATTTGTGTGCTCTGCGCAGTACTCATCGGGTGGCCCGGGTCGTCGCATCCGGCCGAGTCTGCCGCGCCAAACACGGAGTTGCCGCAGGGTACTACGATCGATCGCAACAATTTGGGAAAGTTCGCTTCTCTAGTACCGCAGGCGCTGGCCTTTGCCATCCGGCATGGCCTCACCGTTCACGTAGTGAAAACGCGGAGCATCGAATGGCCGCAGGCATATCAGCGGGCGACCGAGCAGTACTCATCTCAGGTGTATCTGGATGCCCGCGATACGATGCAGAACTATGTCGCGGGTCTGCCGTTTCCTATGATCGAGCCGACGGACCCGAAGCAAGCGGTGAAGATCGCCTACAACTGGCACTGGGGGCCGTTCATCCCGCCGCAAATTAGTCTGTCGGCGATGCAGAAGACCCGGGCGTGGAGGCTGGATCCCCATCATCCGACAACCCTGATCGAAGACGACGCCCAGCGCGACTTTCGCAATGAAGGCAGTTGCGAACAAATCGTAATCCTGCGGTACACGCATACACTGCGCTGGCTGGCCGACCCCCGTCGTCTCGATTCGCCGGTCGAATTCAAGCAGCGCGGTGACTACTGCGGGCTCCAACCGAACGCGTACATCATGATCCAATATCTGGACCCGGACCGCAGCAATGACGGCTGGTTTTTCCCCCAAGCGGTGCGGCGATGGCGCCGGGGGAGACTGCGAGGCGGCTACCCTCATCAGAGATGCACTTACGCGTGCGCACAGTTTTGGTGGGAGTACGTGCCGCCAAAGACAGAGGCCTACACCTACCGCCTGACTGGCGAGCAACCGCTGCTGGCGTGTATGGATACGAAAGTCGGGCGCGGCGGAATCGAGCGGTCGCAGAGCGCCGCACGATTTGGCACGGTAGATTGCGAAGTACGCGCAGCCTATGTACTCGAATTGATGCCCAAAGCCTCTCCGGAACGAATCCTCCGTTCGAAGCTGTTTCTCGATAAAGAAACCTATCTCTGTCTAGGGGCAGAGTTTTATCGGGAAGAAGCATCTCCCGATGCTTTGGTGCCAATGTGGAGCCGGCAGAATTCGAATTCAAACGACACTCGGATGTTCCTCGCCGATGATTACTACGTACCCGGCGACCGGCCGCGGTTTTTGCTGTCCCTCAATATGGAGGAGCAACCGCACATACTCGACGCGGACGAACCGTCGAAGAATCTCTTCAACCCTCGAAACGAGGGGTACCGAATCCACTAACCGGTAGAAAACCTGTCGATTAGCCGAGCTTAGCGCGCAGCCGCCGTGCGTCGCCGACCCGCGTGGTCACGCCAGCGTGGTCGAAATAGTCGAGCAGCGCGATCGCGAACTTGCGCGACGCGCCGAGCAGGTCGCGGTAGGTTGCGGCAGTTATTTCCGGCTCGCGCGCAAGCCGCTGGAGAAGTTGCTGCTTGGCGGCATCGAGCGCGTCGCGGGAGAAGTAATGGTCAGTTGCGATTTTGACCACGCGCCCTTCGCGTTCCATCGCGCCGAGCAGTGTGCGCAGCCGCGCAACCTCCGAGGCGGGCAGTCGGAGCGCGGCGGCGAGCTGCTTCAAGTCGGGAGGCTGGAATCGGGCGTCGCGGAGCGTCTTTTCGATCAGAGCGCCGAGGCGTTGCTCATCGCCGCCGAGTTTCACGCGATGCGACTTGAGGCGCAGGATGCTTTCTTCGCGCACGATGTCCGATTCGCGGGCAAGCCGATCGACCAGCGCGCGAAACGACCGCGCGCTCACGTCATACGGCAGACGCGTGCGGAGCGCCTCCATATCGAATCCCGGCGAGAGCGGCTCGGCCCGGTGATGCGCCTCGAGCGCCGCCGACGCGATACGCTTGAGTTCGTTCCACTTGCTGCGGGTCGTGAATCCCTGTTCGTCGCCGAGCGAGAGCTTGACGAACCGCTCATCGCCAAGCGCCGAACGTACTTCGGCGGCAGGCTGGTTTAGCAACGTCGCGATGCGCTCCGCGGTGAATGCGAGCGAATCCTGCAGATTCAGCAAGGCCTCGATCGCGCCGGGGCCGGTACCGTCGCTCAACGCGGCAAGATTGCGCCGGTACGCATCGAGCGGCCTGCGCGAGCGCCGTCCGAGCGGGTTCAGAACGACGCCGCCACCGAGGGTGCGCAAATTGGTCTCGTCGCGGATGACGAAGCGGTCCGCGGCGAGCGCGACTATCGGTTCGTCGGTCACCAGTTGCACCAGCCCCGAACACTTGGGCGCTATCTCGAGGTTCTCTTCGAGCAGGGTGGCGCGCGCCAGCGTGTCGCCGGTACCGACGAAAAGGCGCACGCGCTGGTTGTTCTTGAGCGGACGCTTCGCGGCCGGCCGAATTTCGAGCTGCACGTCGAGCCGCGTCGTCGCGAAGTCGAGCCGCTCGTCGGCGAGGACGTCGCCGCGCTTGAGGTCGAGTTTCTCTGCGCCGGTCAGGTTCAGCGCGACGCGCTGGCAAAGCCCGGCGCTCTCGACGCTCTCGGAATGCACTTGGATCGAGCGAACGCGCACCTCGCCGCCGGCGGGAAGCACGCGAAGTTTCTGGCCGAGGTGAACCTCCGCTCCCATCGCGGTGCCGGTGACGACGATGCCGTGGCCTTTGATCGTGAACGCGCGGTCCAGTGGAAGGCGGAACAGCCCGGTCGCGCGACGCGCCTGAAATCCGGCAAGCTGCCGCACCATCTCAGCGCGCAGATCATCCAGACCGGCGCCGCTCACCGAGGAGACCGCGATGACCGGTGCGTCCTCGAGCTTGGTGCCTTCGGCGAGCAGTTCGATCTCGTCACGGACCTCGGCAATGCGGGCCGCATCGGCGAGGTCCGCTTTGGTGATTACGAAGATCCCGCGCTGCGTGCCGAGCAGATGGAGGATGTCGAGGTGCTCCTCACTTTGCGGCATCACGCCGTCATCGGCCGCGACCGTAAACAGCACCAGGTCGATTCCGTGAGCGCCGGCAAGCATGTTTCGGATGAAGCGCTCGTGGCCGGGAACGTCAACGACGCCGGCGCGCGTGCCGTCGGGCAGCGTGAAGTAGGCGAATCCGAGGTCGATCGATATGCCGCGCTCTTTCTCTTCCTTGAGCCGGTCAGTGTCCTGGCCGGTGAGCGCCATGATGAGCGCGGTCTTGCCGTGATCGATATGGCCCGCGGTGCCGACGATTGCGTGGGAGACATGCGATGGCATCGCGAGCGGCAAACCTCAGTTGCGCTCCGCGCGGCTGGCGTGGCGTCGCGTTACGCCATCTGCTTTTGCCACATGGCCATGTCGAAGTAGTCGCGCCACAGGCAGATCTTGCCGCCCTTGGTTTCGAATACGCCAGCGACCGGCAGCTCGACGTGCTTGCCGCCCATGTCAAACATGTCGATGCGCTCGTTGATGACGACGTTGCCGGCCGACGCACAGCGTATCACCTTGAACTCCACCGATTTCGCCATCGGCAGGAACGTGTTGATCGCGCCGCGGATGGCGTCCTTGCCCTTGGCCGGTTCCATCGGAATGTTGTGATAGACGGCGTCGTCGGTGAAAAAGGCGAGCAGCTCATCGAGGTTTTTGCGCGGCCACGCGTTGCAGAAGTCGGTTACGATTTTCTCGCTCTCGGTTGCCATCGCATTTTCTCCTTTGCGCACGGGGGGTCAGTCAGCAGAACGTCCAAGTATTCTGTAGCACGATTTCGCCGCACAGTGAGACCGCTCGAGGGTGAAGTGCGCCAGGCGCCGCGCGTTGACATTGTGCGCCGCGCCGAATAGCGATTGCCCGAAGTGGCTCGACAGCAACCACGCGACATCGAGGAATGGCGTCTCGGCATCGAACTCGGCGAACACGCCGAAGCGCCGGTTGAATCGCCGCCGAGGCCGCCCGATGAGCAACCTTTCGGGCGGCTCGAGCGCACGGTTTACGTCGTCACCGTCGAGCGCGCAGCCTGGCTGTTGCTCGCGGTACTCGCGCTCGCGACGCGCCTCGTCGCCCTGGATCTGCGCCCCCTCGGACCCGACGAAGCGCGCGAGGCGCTATTGGAACTCGAACTTGCCGCGCATGGACTCGAGTCGGCCGCGCAGGACGCGGCTGCGCTGCTCTCGTGGGTGCCGTTGGGCGGGAGTCTCGTATTCTCGGTGTTCGGCGCGAGCGACTTCACCGCCCGCCTCATCGCCGCGTTGGGCGGCCTGCTGCTGGCCGGCAGCGCATTTGCGCTGCGTCCATACCTAGGACGCGCGGGCGCCATCGCGTTGGCCGCGCTACTGGTCCTTTCGCCGAGCTTCACATATCAGTCGCGCTCGGGTGACTGGCTCATGGTGATGCTTGGCCTCGTGATGATCGCGTTCGTACTGACGTTTCGCACGATGCGGCGCCCGACTCCGATGAGGGCGGCGTTGCCAGGTTGCGTCGCGGGGCTTGCGCTTGCGGCGGACCCGGCGGCTCTGAGTATCGCCGCCATCGTCGCGGCGATACTGGCGATGATCGGGATATGGGACGCGGTCGCGGGGGGAAACACCGTGCTTCGGTTGAAGGTTTGGTGGGAGCGGCGGCGATCGACGGTGGTCCTCTTCGCGGTAACTACCGTCGCGGTGTGGTTGACGCTTTCAACCGCCTTTTTCTCGGATTCAATCTTCGTGGTCCTGGTTGAATCTGCGCGTTCGAACCTTCAGGGTCTGGCCGATCCGGGCTACGGAGCTGCGGCGCAGTTCTACGCACCGATGCTCGGGTTCTATGAATTCCCAATCGCATTGCTCGCGGTCGCCGGACTGGTCGCGATGATCGCGCATGGTGGATGGTCGCGGTTCTCCTTCGCGTGCGTCGCATGGATGCTGCTTGCGCTCGCAGTGTATCCACTGGTCGCAGCGCGGCATCCTTCATCGGTGGTCCTCATGCTGTTGCCGATGGCGCTTGTCGCGGCCCTGGGCGTCGACCATCTTGAACGCACGCGCGCGTGGTCCGGCATACGCGTCGCGATAGCGGTGCTCGGCGCGGTCGGACTGTACGTCCAGGTGTTAACGAACTTGGTATATGCGGCGCCCGATGCGGGTGCGGCGCCGTGGGCGCGTCACGCCCTGCTCTTCTGGCGCGTGCCCGCGACCACCGAACGCGCGCGCACTGAATGCGCGCAGGCATTGCGCGCGATGCGCGACAAGGACGCGAGCGCATTCGTGCCTGATAGCATGCCGGCGATGCGATGGTATCTGCGGAGCCTGGCTCGCGCCGACCAACCCGACGACGCGAACATTTCAGTTGCGCCATCTGGCGCGACATCGGCGGCGCAGGCGCCGGTCTTGGAGGAACGCTACGAGTTCGGACTGGAGGAAAGTTGGACACCCGACTTGGGCTCGCTCGATCTCGCCGCGGCGCTCAAGTTCTTTTTCACCGCGCGCGCATGGAGTGAGGTGAAGCTTCGCGAAGCTACGATCTCGATCCGCACTCCCACCGCTGCGGGCGCTCCAACGATCATCCTCACTCCGCCGCCGCAACCTTAGTCAGAGGCACCGTCGATCGCCGCGGAACCGCGTGCGGTCCGCGCCTGCGCGAATTGCGCGGCCGCGCCTGCTCTGCGATAAAAGGCGCTACCGGACGCGCGCGCATGGGGTCCATCAAACGCGCACCGGCCGTGCAGTTTCAATGGAAGCAATCATTGACTGGCTCAAGACGCTGCAGCTCCACCCGGTAGCGGATCATTTCACGATTGCGCTGCTCGCGACCGGCGTGTTGTTCGACTTAGCGGCGAGCTTCGCACCCTCGCGCACTTGGCTGCGCTACTCGGCGGTCACGCTGATGATCCTGGGCGCAATCGCCGCCGCAGCATCGTTCTACACCGGGCACTGGGATGCGGAGTTGATCGAGGAATTTCTATCGGGCGCGCCCAAGGATGCGCTCGAGTGGCATGAAGAGTTCGGTCACTGGATTCTGTACACGTTCATCGCGATCGCGGTTTGGCGGCTGGCAATAGAGGCGTTCGATTTCGCGGCGCGAACGCGCCAGATCTATTTGGCCATCGCGGTTCTGGCGGTGGTCGCGCTGTTCTTGCAGGGCCACTGGGGCAGCGAATTGGTGTTCAGGTTCGGGATTGGCACCGAGCTTCTGAAGCCATCCACGGCTCCGTCGCCGGAAATGACACCGTCGGGTCCAACCAGCCCCGAAAGGACCCCACTACCTGCGCCGACGGCGGAGCCCACGCCGATTCCGGACGCAGCCGCCACGCAGACCAGCGGCGAGACTCCTACGGCCGACACGTCTCCCGCGCCGCCACCCGCGGCCTCTTCCGAATCTTCGCCGAGTGCGGAGACAACTCCGAGCGCGTCGCCTACCGCGACACCGCCGCCGGAAGCGGGCGTGTAGGATTCGCGCGGTCGCAGTACCGAGCGGTTGATCGCTACCTCTGGAAGTCGTACTCAAGGCGAAGAATGAGTTCGGCCGACGAACACCTCGCGATCGAAGGAGTCCTGCAATGAATCATCGGCTCGGCTTCGGCGCGTTTCTAGCGCCCCACCACCCAATCGGCGAACATCCGACGCTGCAGTTACAACGCGACCTCGAACTTGCCGAATGGCTCGATCAGCTCGGCTACGACGAATTCTGGGTGGGCGAGCATCACTCAGCCGGTTGGGAAACGATCGCATCTCCCGAGATGTTCCTCGCTTCCGCCGCAATGCGTACTCAACGCATCCGGCTCGGCACGGGCGTCGTCTCGATTCCGTATCACCACCCATTTACCGTCGCCCAGCGCATTGTGATGCTCGATCACCTGAGCCGCGGCCGTGCGATGCTCGGCGTCGGACCGGGCGCGCTGCCCTCCGATGCGGTGATGCTGGGCATCGATCCGATGACGCAGCGCGACAAGATGGACGAGGGCCTGGGCGTCATCCTGCGGCTGTTCAACGAAGAGGAGCCGATCACCATAAAGGGTTCGTGGTTCGAGTTGCACGACGCTGCATTGCAGATTCGTCCGCTCCAGGAGCGCCTGCCGGTTGCTGTGGCATCGACCATCTCGCCCTCGGGCATGAAGACCGCCGGCAAATACGGCGTGGGCGTGCTTTCGGTCGCGTCGTACTCCGAGGAGGGGCTGATGGCGCTGCCGACCCAGTGGGGATTCGGCGAAACCGCCGCGCGCGAGCACGGGCAGCAAATCGACCGGGCAACCTGGCGCATCGTCATGCCGTTTCACCTCTCTGATTCAAAAGAGCAGGCACTGCGCGAGGTCGCCGAGGGGCTCAAGCGCTGGCAAAACGAGTACATCGTGGGAATCATTGGCGCGCCGATGCGCTCACCGTTTGACGACGGCTACGAGGCCGCAAAGCGCCTGTCAGAGATGGGCGGCGGAATTTTCGGAACGCCGGACGACGCTGTCGAGAAGATTTCGAAGCTCGCGGAACTGTCCGGCGGCTTCGGCACTCTGCTCGCATTCGCGCACGATTGGACCACGCGTGAACAGGCGTCGCGAAGCTATGAGATACTCGCGCGCTATGTGATGCCGCGCGTGCAGGGTCTCATCAAGCCGGTCCAGGCGTCCGCCGATCGCGTACAGGCCAACAAGAAGGAGCTGATGGAGAAATCGACGGGCGCGATCATGAAGGCGATTCACGACTACAACGCGGCGCATCCGCGCAATTAGCGGACCGCGTACGAGGACGATCCATATGGCTCGCGTCAAAATCGGCGAAGTGAGCGCGCTGGAGCGCTTCCCGGTCAAATCGATGATGGGTGAGAAGCCGCGCAAATTTGAGGTCGGCGCGGGCGGCGTAATTGGCGACCGGGCATACGCTTTGCGCGAGATCGCAACGGATCGGATCGCGAGCGCAAAGAAATGGATTCAATTGTTCGATTGCTCAGCGCGCTTCGAGAGCGAACCGCGCGCAGGAGCTCTGCCGCCAGTCAGAATCGAGCTTCCCGGCGGCAGGGTGCTTCATGCTGAAGATGCCAACGCGTCAGAGCTGATATCCGAAGCGATGAATCGAAAGTTCCGTCTGGAGCGCGCGAACGCAGCCTCTTCGGAGCACGCTGGCATCGATCCTAAGACCGTGTTCGGGGAAGTACCGGTCGACAAGGTAATTCCCGGGGTCACGTCCGCAACGATGCCGGACCACTTCGCACTGTGGAAGGGCACCTTCTTTGACACCGCAACAATGCACGTGATCGCGACCGGCACGCTCGCACACATGCGCAAGCTCACGCCCGGCTCCGACTTCGACCCGCGGCGCTTTCGCGCGAATATCCTGGTTGATACCGGATCCGCGGCCGATCATTTCATCGAGGATGATTGGATTGGTGGGACGCTGGCGATTGGCGAGGTTCGAATCGTCTCAATGCAACCGGCGTTGCGGTGCGTGATGACGACGCATCCGCAGCGGGGACTCCCGCGCGATCCCGCGACGCTTCGGACCGCGGCGTTTCATCACAAGGCGAACGCGGGAGTGTTTGCGGCGGTCGGGGCGCCGG
>Ga0184634_10000249_pt1 | contig 13120 bp, 12 predicted proteins | sample PLM31_200_b1_FD_133016 | JGI IMG/M metagenome (GOLD analysis project Ga0184634, IMG submission 133016) | Groundwater sediment microbial communities from an aquifer in East River, Colorado, USA - PLM3-1_200_b1 | ecosystem: Environmental > Terrestrial > Soil > Riparian zone | place: USA: East... | reverse complement strand
TGAATTACCCCGCCCAAAGGGCGGGGCTTCTGGAACATAAAACCTAAACCGATTGCCTCCGCTTCGCTTCGGGCTGCCATTCATCCCCGTGCAAAGCACGGGGCTTTCTGGCAGGGGTAGTAATATGACCCCAGAATTTCCAGAATTTCAAACATTCACCTTGAAGAGAAACCTTACCCCAGCCGAGCCCTGATTTTTCAAGGCGAAAGAAGCATAGGAGTCACGCTGGGCATCCAGCAGCTCGACCTTTGGGATGAATGGGTGATCTAAACCTTCGAGGGGCACCACAAATAGCTGGTCTGGTTTCTTGGGTTTACCTCCCACTCCAATGACCACCAGATAGGGCCACCCCTTTGAACGCTGGAAGGTCCGATAATTCCTGATTTGATAAGGTCTTGCCCATTCGACCCCTTCTCGGCCATCCTTTCGAAAGAAGCGCGATCGGTACTTGCACTGGAGAATGAACCGCCGTGACGTGGCACGATGCTTCACGATGAAGTCGTAGGAAACGTCGCCAGTAACTCTCCTGCCGATTCGCTTAGAGGTGTCGCTGCTCCGGTCCTCGATCTCCCATTCGGTTTCAGGAAAAAGCCCGATGAGATAATCCTCGAAGTTTCTCCCCATCCGGTAGTAGCGAGCGGGCATTAGCATCCTATTTATAACTAGAGCCAGCACGATTAGGATCAGTATGGCGACGCTAATAATTTCCGGCCGGCTCCAACCCGGTGAAGAGGATTGAGCTGGGCACGGCACCTTCGCGATCCCCTCGGCCTTCTTATCAACCACCACTTGGTTTTTGAATACAGAGGGTCCGACCTCTCTCCGCACACGATAGACCCCTTCCACCTGAATGCAGGTCCCGTTTTCAAGTGGAAGATGGTCGAAGCTGAAGGAATCGAGTTGCTTGGAACTATCAGCCAGAGTAAATTCTGTATACGGGTTTCCCGGTTTTGAGGTTTGATGCCTGAATTGAATCACCTTTCCGATCAGGCGAACAGGGCGTCGATCGCAGATCTTTGGGTTCGCTGAAATAGACGCGATAGACGAGCAAGTCTCATCGGGTGGGGCCTCTTGGGTCCAGACTGTCGTGGAAAAGAAGAGAAAGGCCAGGATAGGAAATGTTCTCACAACATTTAAATTATACTCCGAAGTTGAGACGTTTCCAATCGAGAGAGGGAACGGTTTTTTAGAGGCTCATGTCGAACTCCATGAGCGTAGTGCACACCATCTATTTCTTCCAGGCGACACGTTTCGTGATCAGACCTGCGCTTTACAATCCCCATAGCAAGGGGTAAACTTCCCCTCAGCGGTTCAGTTCAACACGTTTTATCCCCAATGCAGGAACAAGACTTCTGAGGACGAACGGTTTCCATCAAAGAACAGTTAGTCAACTTCTTCGGCAATGCGATCTCTGTGTGTGAGAACCAAGACAAGCAGACGCCATGATTTTCTTAATTGAGTACCACCGGCCTGAAGGCCGGATCGTCACCTTTAAAAGGTTCAAGGACTCTGAGCGGCTTAAAGCTGAGAAGTCACGGCTTGACCTCGAGTTGGATCTGAACCGCAAAGGAGTAAACCATGAGGTGGTCCTGCTGGAGGCAGCGAGCGAAGACGCACTGCGCCGGACGCATCGGCGCTACTTCGAAAGCCTCAGCCAGATTCTAAAATCCGCCAGCGGCGGCGACGAATGGAACGACTAAGAACCAGGGAATCCAGCAGAATCCAGGGGCATAGAGGACGACAGATAACTTGAAGAAGTGGATTCTCAGCCTGGTCGTGTTCGTGGTCTCCATTGCCGTAACGGCGATAGCAGGATTTTTCCTGGGGATTTTCTTGGTCGGGCCGCACTCGGATACTTTACCGAGGGCATTGCAGGTTCCTGTCGGGCTGGGCATTTGGGCGGGGGTGCTGGGGATTCCGATCTGGTTGTCTTATAAAACATTTACGATTTACAAAAGCCGAGAGAACGAAACATAACAATGGCTTGCGTCAAGCTCTGGGTCTTCATCGGCTGTTTCGCCTTTCTTCTCGGATTGGCAACGTGGGTAGGCTTCCGCTCGGGTGAATCGAGTTAGTCTCCGGGCGTAACGGGTGGATAGAGGTGAACTCCGTGCAGGCAAAGACACTTCCAGACCAGGGGATCATAGTTCGAGCAGATAAGAGGTACCGGAGGAAGGCCCTTGCTGTCTGCGCCGGCCTGATCTTGCTGGGGGCTGTGATGATCGGGTGGGTGCTTCCCAAGGCAGAGGGGTACCTTGAGCAGCTGGAGCCTGAAACGGCTTTGCGCGCGCTCGAGGGCGCCCTCATAGCCATTTTTCTCACGCTTTTACCCATGGGGCTTTATGTATTGCAGCTCGGACGCCGCATTATGAAAGCCGAGCTGTTTCCGCCGCCGGGCGTAAAAGTTATCGCGGATACGCCGCTCGTTCAGGGCCGCAAGGCTCGGAATTACGGCCGCATATTTGTGATTTGTGGACTGGTGTTGATTTCCCTTGGTCTTTTTGGCGCGCTCTATACTCAATATCTCCTGCGCAAGCTAAACGGCAGGCCGTGAAGGAGCTGGAGTTATGGAGAGGCAGGAGAATCACCGCAGTTCTTGGAGGTTTCAGGAACGGGATATAATCGATGGTAGAATGCGCCACTTTAGAAAGGAGACACCCTATGGCTGAACCACGTCGACATCCACAGGTCGTCAACCTCGGCGAGCTCGAGGCCCGCACCAAAGGTCGGCTACTACGACGGCGAGGATATCGGCTGAATGGCGACAGACAGATTTTGGCGCCCGCCCGATCTGCTAGAAAAACCTGGGCTTTACAATTCCCATAGCAAGGTTTATTGACGTGGACAAAAGGCCGTGTTAACTTTGGTCTCGAAGGCGGTTGCAATGGCAACGGAGAGACAAAAAAAGACGAGTCGTGCTCGCCATGGTTTCAGCAGGAATAAGGACTTTTATCCTGATCCTGACAACTCTTACTTCAGGGAACACTTTGCTTGGCTGGTTCGAGAACATGGAGGCAAATGGATTGTCCTGGCAAGGGGAAAACTCATCGGCATAGGAAAAAAGGATAAGATCCCGGCTTTGGTTCAGAAGGCTCAGGCGACCTACCCTGACACGACCCCATTGATTGCTCCAATACCCACTAAAGAAGAGCTTGAGTGCGTTCTCTAGCCTTTCCTTACATACGGCTCGGCGTACACTTTCTACCTATCATTCCTGTTACGATCTTCAGCCGGAATCTGGCCTTTAAGACAGAAGCCTATGTCGATTCCGGTGCCTTCTGTTCGATCTTCCGAAGCGAAATTCTGCAGACCCTACAATTAAGCAAAGAGCAGGGCAAACTCAAAATGCTTAAGGCCGCCGACGGGAATTTTATCCCCGTTTATCTTTTCCGCCTTCCCGTTCAGATTGCGGATGTAAAGATCCGTGCTTCAGTTGCCTTTTCGGACAAGTTGAACATCGGCTTCAACTTATTAGGAAGGCAGACTATCTTTAGCTGTTTCGACGAAGTAGCATTCAACGAGAGGGAGAAGAGAGTTATTTTTCGTCTACGAGAATATCGGAGGAGAAATCCATGAAAGTGGTTGAGGTGATCATTGCCCTGTGGAGTTTGCTCTTCCTCGCCTCATGCTCGATCACGCCAACAGACCCGAGCGCCGTTCCTCTGGAGGGCGTCATCGTCGGCAAGTGGAGGGAGATCGGTGGGACAAAAACGATTCAGTTCTTCAATGAAGGCACGGTCATCAGCGTGAGCGAGGACAAGGCCACGACGGCCTATTACAAGGTCCTGGACACGGAACACCTGGAGATCGAGCCCAAATACCAGCTAGGCGCGGGCTTGGCTCGTACGGTCATCATCAGAGTCTCCATCCATGGAGATCAACTCACCCTCACCGACTCGGGAGAGATCCTGAGGTTCCAAAGAGAAAAATAGCGTGCGGGGGGCCGGTTCAAGCGCGGCCGAAGGTGCGGGGGGCGGTGTTTGCGGAGAGCACACCTCATCTGTTAAAATCTTGACCTATGGAACTCTCCTATCCCGTGGACACCTTGGGCCTGCCGATCAATCAGCAAGTCTGTTTTTCCACCCACAAAAATCGCTTTCACAAAGGGGCGATGAGGCGCCAATTGAGGGTTTTAAAAGCCTTTGCGCCTATTTTGAAGCAGTTGCTAAAACCTGGGGAGGAGATTTTGCTGGCTGTCAGGGGCTGTTCTCCGATGTCTTTTCTCGAGCAGATAACTACCGGCGCGTTCATTGTTTACCTGAGGCGATGCGTTTTGGTCTTTACCAATAAAAGGATCCTCCACTTCCCTAGCACCATCCGTTTTTCTCCCAGAAAATCCGTTGCTCAGGTGATCTATGGCGATATCGAAGGCTTTAAGCTCAGCGGGTTTTTGAGCCGGGTGTTTACTGTCAAATATAAGAGCGGGAAAAAAGAGAATTTTCATTACCTGACGCCCAGAGAGATGAAAAAGCTCAAAACCTTGTTGCCCTCGCTGGTCCAGGGCGGACAGCCCTCGGAGGTCAGAGAAAGGCACCACCTCTGTCCCAGGTGTCAAACCCCGCTTCAAAGGGATCGATTCTCCTGTCCCCACTGCCACTTGAGATTTAAGGATCGCCAGGAGGCGACGCGGTGGTCTCTGCTCTATCCCGGCGGCGGCTATTTTTATACCAGGCATCCCTTCTTAGGCATAGGAGATGCCATAGGAGAAGCCGCTCTTTTCATCATCCTGATAGCCGCCCTCGTAGACATTTTCACCGGGACACCAGATCCGGGGGGCTGGGTGATCCTTGCCGTCATTGGCGTAACGCTCTTTTTTGAAAAGGCCATAACCGTTTATCATGCACGGCATTACGTGGACGAATATATCCCGCTGGAAGAGAACTTTGTCCCAGTCACCATCACAGCCCCATACCGTTGACCAGGCATGAGCTCTAGCGGCCGAGGAGACCCTCCAGGCCGCGCTTGAGCAGGCGTTTTCTCAGCTCTTCGGTCCCTTTCTGCACCAGGCCGCGCTGGATGAGGCGGCGGAGGTGTTCCAGGTCAGGCCTGGGCTTCACATTCGGCAGGGTCCCTTTGAGGATAAAGGCAATCTCCATGCGCCCGTGCTCGCCGAAGATGTAGGGGGCCTCCTTTGCCGCCTTAGCCAGGTCTGCGGAGAGGCGCTGCGAGAGGATGAGGACGGAGGAGAAATCGAGCCTCTGATCGAGATCGATCCAACCCTTACCCCGCACGGTATAGTCAGCGGCTTTGATCCCGAGGTCTTTGACGTTGACCCTGCCATCGCCGAGGTCAAAGGCGGCACTCAGTTCCTCGAAGTCTGTGGTCTGGGCCGTGAAGATCTCGGGATATCTCTCCTTGACCCTGGGATGGATGAGCCCCGTCAGGCCCGGGATGCCGGTGATGCCAGAGAGGACTCCCTCAGCCAGGTTGAAGTCGTGCAATTTTCCCCCTACCACCTCTGTCTTTCCCTTTCCGCGCAGTGACGGCTTTATGGTCTCCCAGCTCTTGCCGCTCGCACTGAGAGCGATATCGGCGTTCAGGCGTCCTTCGATGTGCTTCGGCTTGGATGAATGCAGGGAGCGAAAATATTCCTTGAGGTCAACGCCCTGGATCTGCGAGCTGAGAAGGAACTGAGGCTGGGTCCCGCGCAGTTGGATTTGTGCCCCACCCCGGAGGGTGCCCTTGAATGCCTGGAAGCTCAGGTCCTTGATGGTGATCAGCCGGTCAGCGACAGAGAGGGCACTCTCCAGGCGGGTGTAGTTTACCTGGGCGACAGATCCCTGGGCGGAGGAGAGAGTCCCCTCGTAGGAGATCGAACCGTTTTCATGCCGGAGCCTTCCCTCGCTGCGAAGGGTCTTTAAGGCTCCCGCGATCTCGCCTTTGGAGTTGGAGTCCTTGGGCAGGAGATCGGAGAGCCGCAGCTCCGGGGAGGAGAGGCGGTAGGTGAGACTCAGCGGGTGGATCCTCAGCACCTTGGTAGCTACAATCACGCGCGATTGGCCGAGGCGGAAAGAGGCCTGGTCGACCTCCACCGTTGTGCCTTTAAGGGCCGCCTTCATCTTGAGATCCCTGATGGGCTTTGGAGCTACCGGCACTTGGAGGCCCCCATTCTCCAGCGTGACGGAGCCGTTGATCTGGGGCAACTGGCCTTCTCCCAGGTCGCCCTTGATCCGCACCCGCGCCTGGAGACTCCCGGATGGATCGTAGGGTTCCAAGGCGGGCAGGATCTTTTCCCAACCTTTGAGCTCTGTCCGGCCCGAGGCCAGCGTGAGGTCGAGCGCCGGTTTTCCGTTCAGCTTTGCTTCTCCCGCGCCGGTGAGCTCGAGGTTGTGCAGCCGGAGTTTGGCGCTCTTTAACGTGACTGCCTTTTCCTTAACCCGGGAGTTGGCCGACAGGGACAGGATTGTCCCTTCAGGCTTTCGGAACAGATCTGCCAAACCTATAGCGCTTTTCGTCAGCTCCAACGTGCCATTGAGCCCAAAGTCTTTCAGGGTCCCTTTGAGCTCTGCGTCTTTCAGCAGCATGGTCCCTGAGAGTCGGAGCTCTTTAGGAAAAAGCGAGTGAATCCTCGGAAAGGCACGCTTGAATTCCTCTAACGAGAGCGGGTTCAACTCGACCCTTGCCTCCACCGGGATCTGATCCCATGCCCCCTTAGGATTCAGTGGCCCTACTCTAGTTTGGATCTTCAGGTTCTGTTTTTCGGCCAGGAAGGCGGCAGATAGCTCCACGTGCCCCGGACGGTCATCGCTCAAGTCCCGCACTTTAAGATCCACTTGGTCGATGCGCAGGTCCATTTCCTCTTTCCGGTCCAGGAAGCGTATCTGACCCTGGGATACCTCTATACGGGAAACGAAGAGGGCGGGAGCGATGGATCCTGCAGGGAGCCGTTCGGCCCTTGCTCTTTTTGCCCCTTGCGCCTCTTGGGCGACTCGGGCTTTGTCCTGGACACCCAGGGTGGAGAGATTGAAGGAGCCCTTTTTATCACGAATGACTGTAATGTCAGGTCTGATTAGGATCAGGCGCTTGATCTGAGCCTCTTTGCGCAGCAGGGGAAGGAGCTTCAGATGGACTTGAAGTTCCCGGACCCGGATAAAGTCACCCGAAGAAAACCAGCGATCATCTGCCAGGACTAAATTTTCCAGCCTCACCCCTAGCCCGCCCCACACGCTTACGTTGACCTCACCGACGCTGATGGCGCGTCCCAGCGCTTGCTCGGCCCGGGCCAGGATCTGGCCTTTGCCGAGCTGGACCAGCCGGTTGAGGTTGGCCAGGAGCAGGACCATCGACCCTGCTATCAAGGCCAATAGGACCAGAGAGATGACTACTATCTTGCGCTTCATGGATCTGCCCAGAGGATGAGGAATCCACCTCCTGGTTGAGGAGATTGTCAGGCGCGCCAACGACTCTATCCTATCTTGTAAAGATCGTCCAGCGGGGGATTTCGCCGGGCAGAGGGAGGGAATCTCTCGGTCTCGAGCAGGGCTTCGGCCCTCATTTTTTTTCTAAGTGCAGGAGCCCATTTTGGGTATCAATATCCATGCGGAAATGGCTTAAGAAGTTGAGTCCCAGCAGCCCTGCGATGCCGGAGTCGGGGAAGGCATCGTGAACCGCCACGGTGAGGTCTTTGACCTGTATTCCTCCCACCTCCACCGACTCCAGCGTGACCAGAGGCGCTACGATCACCCCGTTGGCCGTCTGGAAGGGGATCATGGGGAGCTGCTTTTCCAGGTCGATCTCCAGCTCCCTGGCTGTGGCCCGAGAGATCACGGTATAACTTGCCCCGGTATCCACGACCAAGTTGGCCGAGGTCTTCTCATTGAGGGTCGCCTGGACGATCGCCGTCGTCCCCCTTCTCTGCAGAGGCACCGATACCTTGTCAGGATAGGTCGGTTTTTCTAGCGCCGGCCCCCTGGGGGTCTCGCTGGTTTTTATCCGGGTCGCGCTGTCCCGATGCCTTTCCGGGATGTTGTGGATGTTGTCGGTGAAATGGACTACACCCCGGTCGTCCACCCAGCGGAAGAGGTCGGCTAGGGAGGGGGGAGGAGTGGTCAAGAAGGTGGCGGCAACCAGCAGTGCGGCAATGACCCTCATCATAAACTGTACTTTACCACGAATTGGCCATTCTCTGAAACCGCAGCATCGCCTATGAGCCAGTGCACGGGTTGCCCGGCCTCCTCGCCCCAGCCTGAGGCTGGTCCGCCTTGGGCGATCCTAGCCCGGCCAGGAAGCTGGGACGCTTCTGAGGACCGCAAGACTCGCCCGCGAGGGGCGCGCCCATTCACCCCGTACCACAGGAAGCCCCGCCTGTGAACCCCGAACTTCCGGAGAAGTTCGGGGTGAAGGCGGGGAGGAATGTGCTTTATCCCCGAAGGGTAAAGCCCCGATGCCACGGCTGTGAAGCCGTGGTACGGGATTTACTTCGCTGGGGTCAGAATCAAGGCAGGCCACTGGTTGCTCTCTTCCTCATCATACTTGAGGCGGAGAAAATCGCCGCGGCGCCAGGATTCTAGCTGATCCCTATAATGAGGAGAGAAGGGATGGCCAGATTGTCCTGAAGGGAGAATAAACCTGGAACGCGCCCAGTCGCCGACGTCGATGACCATCCTCAGCGAAGGTCCCACGATGTGAGCATAGGGGTTGGAGTGGCGGTAAAAGCCCAGGTTGATCGTGGTGCTATTGCCAGCCGCCGGGAAAGGGCCGAGGGAGAAGAAGGGCTTGAGGATGCGGCTCACTCCCAGCGGATGCTGCAGGGTAAGGGTGTGGAGCCGGCCCCAGCTCCATTGCTGCCTGTCCGTCCCCAGGCGCGCGCCGATCTCTTGCTGTGCCTCACGCAGGCTCTTCTCCACGAGCGCCAGCCGCGGGCGGGATCCAAACCACGGAGATTGGGGGTCGCGCAGGATCCGATCTACGGGAGCGAGCGCCTGATTGAAGAGCTCGGCGTAGGCGAGAAACAGCTCTTCGCCCAGGTCCGGGAGAAGGAGGTTGCGCATCAGTCGCTGGTGCAAGAGATGAAAGAGGGCGGCCTCAGGGCTTTTCTCAGAACAGTCGCCCTTCCATCGGCCCAGCCTCTCCGCGGTCTCGCGCAGGGAGGCATCGCGCCGTCCGATCTCCTCGAGATCGGCCCGGAGGGCCGCGGTCATCTCTCTGGCCTGCACAGAGACCACATCCTTCTGGATCTCAGCCATATCGTCGAGGGAGAACTTGTCCTTTGCCGTCAGGAGTTCTTTGATGCGCTGGATGCGGTAGGGCGGCTCGAAGAGGTCAGAGAGATAGTAAGGGTAAGAGCGGTCTACCACGGCGTTGTTCGCGGTGGCGATCAGACCCTCCGGGGGATTGTAGAGGCGGGGCAGCTCGCTGAAGGGGACATAGCCCTTCCAGTCGTATGCTCCACTCCAGCCAGGAAGAGGCAGGAGGGAGTGGGGTTGGGCGCGTAAGGGGATTTTGCCTGCCAGGCTGTAGCCGATGTTGCCGGAGCTGTCCGCGTAGACATAGTTGAGGGTCGGGGCGACCTGGTGGGAGAGGCTCTCGAGGAACTCATCCCAGTCGCGCGCCCGATTGACTCCGTAGAGGGCGCGGAACTCCGCGCTCGGATCGTGGGCGGTCCATCGGAAGGCAAGGACCTCCCCGGCAGCGCATCCCTGAGTGAAGTCGCTGATGACAGGTCCATGGCGGGTGAAGCGAATGGTCTTCTTGACCTCTCCGCCGCCTCGCACGCGGATCCTCTCCTCTTCCAGGGTCATCTTTTGCCACTCTCCGCCCGCGAGATAGCGATCGGGTTCTCTGGCATCCACCTTTTCGCGGTAGAGGTCCCCGTCGTCGCACAGAGCTGCGGTCACTCCCCAGGCGATCCGGCCGTTGTGGCCCAGGTGGATGCACGGCGAACCTGGGATGGACGCGCCCCACACCTCGAACCCTTCCCGCCCTGCACCAGCAGGAGTCGCCAGGTGCATGAGATACCAGACCGAAGGGAGGCCCATTCTGAGATGGGGGTCGTTGCACAGGAGGGGCTGGCCGGTTGCGGAGCGGCGGGCGGAAATGACCCAGTTATTGCTCCCCGGTCCTGGGGCACCCCAACCGCTCTCTGCAAACGTCCCGTTCAAAAAGCTGAGGAGCTGGCGCGCTGGCGCCGCGGTGGATCGGGTGACGCACGGCCCGCCCTGAGGATAGGCGGGGTAGAGGGATTTGAGCTTTGCCTCCGCATCCCTCAGTTGGTCTGTGATCGCGAGCAGCGTCAGGCGGGTGAAGAGAGAGGTGGAGAGAAACAGGGCGAATCCTTTGGCGATCGTGAGGCTGTCCTCCGGAGCCCAGGGCTCTGGCCGATAGCGCAGGAGACGGAATTCCAGTGGCAGAGAGCTGAGATGGGTCTCTATATAGCGATTGACCCCCTCGCTGTAGGCCTGGAGCCGGTCGACTAATTCCTGGGGTAAGAGCCTGAGCGAGGCGCGTGCGGCCCTGCGGATTCCCATGAGGCGGACGAAATAGTCCAGCTCCACGGTGCCCTTGTCCCGCAGCCGCACCGAAAGCTCCTTCCACGGAAGGGGACGCTCTCCCAGGATCTCCGCCAGACGGCCGCTGACCAGGCGGCGGTTGAAGTCCATCTGCCAGAGCCTCTCCTGGGCATGAAGATATCCCTGGGCCAGGAAGAGATCGAGCTCGTTGGAAGCGAAGACATGAGGGATAGCGTAAGGGGCCCAGAGGACCCGCACCTTTTCCCCGAGACCAGGGATACAGAGCGCGCCTTGGGTCCGGGGCTTTGCCTTCCGCGCCCAATAGTAAAGCAAGGGCCAGAGGACGAAAGAGAGAAACGACATGCGTCGCTCTTTTCCCTCTCTTATATGATGGCCCGCACCGAGGGGCGCTCCTTCATCCTCTGTAGCCACCTTCCCAGTTGGGATAGGGTAGTATCCGGGAAGACCCCCATCCCCTCCATGCGCAGGAACCTGGGGATGAGCGCGGCATCGAGGAGGGAAAATTCGCCCGCCAGATAGGACTGGTCGCCGACCTCCCGATCGAGTCGCTGCAAGAGGTTTTTCAGCTCTCTCTTGGCGTTCGCGATCGTCTCCTGATTTCTTTCCTTTTCCTCTTTCATCATCTCCTGCCGGAGCTTCTGGTAAGGAGGGTCGAGATGGTTCATGCCGTAATCGATGAGGATGCGGATCTTTGCCCTCTTGGCCGGATCTCTGGGCATCAAGGGGAGCTGCGGATATTTTTCTTCCAGGTACTCGTTGATGATGCACGACTCGTAGAGGACGGTCTCACCATCGGCGATGACCGGCACCTTGCCGTAAGGGTTGAGTTTGAGAAACTCGGGTTTCTTTTGCTCTCCTTTTTTGAGATCCACCGGGATCGTCTCGTAGGGGAGCTTTTTTTCCTCCAGGACAACTTTCACCCGCTGGCAGTTGGGAGAGGTCTTAAGATCGTAGAGTTTGATCGGTCTCTGTGCGCTCATCTTTTTCCTCCTAGTTTTTCTCCTCCTATACGACAGACGGCGATTTTTAACAACCCCATTCCCCCCCTGTTCTATTTGCTAGGCGCCGAAGGTCAGGCTCTTGATCACCACGGGCACGTAAGACTCGCCGCTCACCGGTCGGCCGATATCGATGAAATCGAGTTCGGACAGCGCGACCTCGTCAATGCAAGGGATCTTGAACTCCGCCGCCAGCGCCCCTCCCACCACCTGTCCGATATTTTGCCCGAAGACCAGCGCGCTGGGTCGATCCTGGGGCGGTAGGAGTCTCAGGGCCGCGCGGAGGCCCTCGGCCAGCTCCAGGGCCGATCCATAACCTATGAAGGGAGGAGTCGAGAGAGCCAGGGCCAGGGGATCGCCCTTCACCTCGGGGTCGAGGGACCCCAGGGCGGCCAGTACGGCCTTTCGGGTCCGCTCCGCTATCGGAGGCTCCCACGTGACCGAGAGCGGCACGACCCGCAAGTTCCTGATCGGAAGACTGTGCGCATCCGGCAGGAAGATGGTTTCTCCGCTCAACTGCATCGAATGGTGAGCCGCGCCGATCACTGTGGCGCGCAGTCCCTCGGCCCCTTCGAGAAGGCGCAGCCCTGAGGCCTGGGCCTGCTTTCGGAGCGCGCCTCCCAGATAGCTCCCAAGGTCGCCAAAGCTGCGCTGCTCGCGGCCGTAGATGTACTCAGCCACCCCGCCGGAAAAGAGGATCCCGTCTATCTGGTCGCGCGGCGGGAGCTGGGCGAAGGAGATGATGCTGAGGTCGCTCGAGGGCGGTTGTGCGCCGAGGAGCATCCCGAACAGGGCCTCGGCCATCTTCTCGGCCAGGGCAGAGCAGATGGCACCATCCACTTCGTCACCGACCGAGAGGGGAAAACCCGCCCGCTCCAGGAAATGGCGGCCGGCCTTTTCCACCCGCGTCAACTTGCCATCGTCGCGAAAGGCCACCAGCCGGGCGCCGATATTCCACGCTGCGGCAGCGGTCAAGTGGCCTTTTTGGATGTAGCCGACCTTTGTGGTCCCACCGCCGATGTCGATGTTCAGTAAATGGAGTCCCTGCCCCCGGCTTAAACGGATGGCCCCGGAGCCATGCGCGGCCAGCACCGTCTCCAATCGGGGTCCTGCCGTAGCGCAGACAAAGCGCCCGCTGCCATCGGCAAAGAGATCGGCAATGCGCCTGGCATTGCGCCGGCGCGCTGCCTCGCCGGTCATGATCACCGCGCCGGTGTCGATCTCCTGCGGGGTGAGGCCCGCCTGCTGAAATGCGTTGTGGATCAGATCCTGGAGCGGTTCCGGTTCGATAGCGCCGTCCTGGGCGAATGGGGTGAGGAGGACCGCTGAGCGGCTCAAGATCTCACGTTCTAGGATCTCAGGATGGCGGCGGTGAAGGGCTGGATACCCCACGCGCAGCCGGGAGAAGATGAGGTGGGATGTGGCAGAGCCGATATCGATCCCCACGCTGGTGAGCAGAGCCAGATGGCCGGCAGGGAGATCGTCATGGTCATGATCGTGGTGCTGGCTCGGGTTATCCATTTATCCAGCTTATCCGGCCAGGCCCAAAAGCCTTGCCGCATTGCCGCCCAGGATCTTCTCTTTGTCCTCTTGAGGGATCGAGAGCTGCATCACGGTATCCACAGATCTTCGCAGCGGGATGGGCACGGGAGG
>Ga0184634_10000248_pt1 | contig 13133 bp, 9 predicted proteins | sample PLM31_200_b1_FD_133016 | JGI IMG/M metagenome (GOLD analysis project Ga0184634, IMG submission 133016) | Groundwater sediment microbial communities from an aquifer in East River, Colorado, USA - PLM3-1_200_b1 | ecosystem: Environmental > Terrestrial > Soil > Riparian zone | place: USA: East... | reverse complement strand
GTAGTTTCGAATGGCAAGTTCTTTTTCTTCCTCAGACAGAAAGAGGATCTTGCGGCTATTGGCCACCATGTCGGAAATTGGTGCCCAATAAAACTCGGGTTCGTCATGAAAGGCCGGCAGAGCGATGATCCGACCGGGATGGGCGTTGATGAGGGAGGGTATAAGCGATTGGAAATAAGTTCCAGCAATAATAACTGCGCGTTCGCGCAAACCCCCAACATACTGAATCAACGCCTGGCTATTGAGCCCGCGTTCAAAGAAAGCACGCTGAAGTTCTAAGGGGACTGCTTCCCCGCGAATACGGGCAGCAACGGCAGCATGATATGGGCCTTGGTCGGTTTGATCCACAGGGAAGCGCAATATCCTGATCCCATTAACATGGAGTTCCCCCGCTGGGTCACATGCATTGCGCCAATCTTCGTAGGGGGAGCGGCTGCAGGTAGTCAGTACGGTCACGGAATAACCGCAGCGCTGGAACATCTCGGCCAATGAAGCGAAAGCTCGCCCTCCACCACCGGCAAAGGTGCCAAACCAAGGAGTGACAAGAAAAAAATCAGGTTGGACAGTCAAGATTAATTCGTGGATTTCGAGTCAGCTTAGGACGGTGAAAGCCAGCTCTTTGGGGCGGCAACCTTTTTGCTCGAACCAGGCAACGCCTTCTTGCACAATCGTGAGCTGTAAACGGTATTCGCCGGCCTGATATGGTGCTTGAATCTGTATCGGGAAAGATTCTGTTTGCCCGCCTTTCATTTCCATTGGTAGGCGGGTGCGTAACCCGTCAAAGACAACAGTACTGCCATCGGAATTGAGCCAGTGATAAGAAATACATACTGGTCTCGTGCCAGCGATGGGCCAGGCTTCTCGGCTTTGATTAGAGATGGTGCAGGGGAGGTTGAAAATTTCACCCGGCATAGGTTGGTAGTTCGAGTCATTAACGACGAGGCGCGCACGAAAGTCGGTGAGCGGTCGAGATTGTAGCATCACCGATCGTGGGTAAGTAATGCCGGATTCGGTGGTTTCAAAGGAAGCCGGGGCATCGTCGCCGCCTTGCACGGAAATGCTCGGATAAAGCCGAGTCTTGCCCTCGAAATAGGTCCCTATCGCGCCCACGACGCTGAAGGATGTGCAAGATTCCCTCCAGTGGTAACATTTATCCAGATGTGTCAGCCCCTTGTGCACCGCCGCCCCGACACGATATTCACCGCGACCGAGTTCGCATTTCATCTTGAAGTGCACCAGCAACTGACCTGGAGTGGTGATGGAGAGCACCATGCCAAGCAAACGGGAGTTGGTACCGAATACCCTGGCCCCTGAGGGTTCATTGATATGAATGCCGATCGTAAGGTCTTCGGCGGCTTCGTGTGCCAAAAGAGTAATGGCCACAAGTAATTCTTCCCCGCTCAACAGTTTAGATTCATTGGAAATCATTCCCAGTACGTCAATACGCTGAATCTCGATTTCGCGCGACCCAATTTCTACATCTAGTGCATGCTGCGGCTGAAAGGACGAAGTAGACGTTGTCCGCGCCGGCAATACAGTTTCCCCGTCCCCCGGCGTTTCTGCGACTGCGGAAACGGACTTTATCAACGTGCGAGTCCTCGCTTTGTAAAATAGGGCTTTAGAAAACTCAGCGAGTTCAATATCTACAGAGTTGAGTTCGCGAAGACGATCTAGGGTTGCAGCGTCGACATCACTTGCACGAAGACGATTCTGAGTTACGCGCAATCTCGGTGGGCTAGTAAATGTTGTCACGCCAGCCATAATCGCCGTCATGGCACAAAAATCTTCAAAATCATCAAGCAAGCCAACGATGTCAAATTTTAGAAGTGATTCTTGCGCAAATTGCAATAGCATATTTGTGGTTATGATTCCAGTCTGCTTATGGTAGCTGTCAGATAGGGGAGCAAAATGCCGTGCATAGACATTGGAAAACTCAGACAAAACGGCATTGTTGTCATTGCAGAAAAATGCTTCCATGGGTAGGTTGTATAGGTCTTGTTTGTGCCGATCCATGTTCCTCATGGATTCTTTGTTGGAAAAATATTGTGAAAGCGCACGGTCTATTGGATCACGAATTATGGTGACAGAAAGGCGATCATCCGGAAGTCTGTCCCCTGGTCCGTAGTGAATATGGCCCGCGATTGCCGGGATGTGACTATACTGAGTGATCGCGTGAGTAAATCCAAGGCCGGCTATTTGAGGACTGACGAAGCTCTCACCAAACCACATTACCAATACTTTGTGGAAAGAGGTCCCACCTGTTTTGGGAATGTGATCGAAAAATATTTTTTTTAGCATATGAGGTCGTACCGATTATTAGACGCATTTGAGATAGAGTTTGGTCACTTTTCTTCCGTTATCCAAAAGCTACGCTTTAACCGCAATCACAGCGTAATCGGGACTGACATAAAAGTTATCCCGCATAACATTTACCATCGGATTGATGTTCATTGCTAAAACATGAGTGTTTGGCACGGGTGTGGGTGCGTGCCTGAGCCGATCCTCCTGATCACGCCTGACAATCAATGGCCGTGTAAAACCGCGTAACTCCACTAACGCTTCAACGAGCATTGGCGGTAGCGGGTTGCGATGTGTGGGATCAGAATAGAAATTGCAGGCGCCCACTTGAAGGTTCTCTGGATTCGGTGTCTCAAAAACTACAATCCCACCCGGCCTAAGTACCCTGAGGGCTTCGTCGATCAACGCAATAAGTGTCTTGAGCGGTAAATGTTCGATAAGGTGAAACGCTGTAACGGCGCCGACGGAGTTGCGTTTTAGACTGCGCAAATATGTGACGGCATCCTGTTCCACCACGTCCAGTTTCATCTTCCGACACTTTTTTATGAAAACTCGATTAAGCTCTGCCCCGCGAGCGGTCAGTCCTTCATCTTGCAGCAATTCCAGCCATTCGCCACGGCCGCAACCTAGGTCGATGACCGGGGTTTTTGCAGTGCCTGCTTTGGCTTTCCGAATGTAAGGAAGATAGATGCTCTGACGCTGCCTGATGTCCTCCCGGGTCCCGCGGAACCGATCCTCGAAGCTGGCATACATGGCATCCAACAAATGATTTTCTTCTGTGAGCATGGCTTCGATTTGTTCAGTGGAAATCGGTGCGGGCAGGCGTTTTCTGGCTTCTTCTAGCAGTCGGCTCAGGCGGCGCTCCTGGTCCAGCAAATTGCGTTTAAGGTCCTGGGCTTGGTGGTTGATAGGAGCCAAAGCACCGTGCAAAGCATCGGAGGCCTGTTTTCTGTTAGTTTCCAGATTCGCCTTGATTTCCGCATGTGCCGTCTTGAGCATTGCACGGTCCGCTTTGGTTTGTGAGAGCGACTGGACGGTCTGGTTTATGCCACTCAACGCTGCTTGCAAAGCGGCTTTGGCTTCCGCCTGGGCAGTCTCGAGTGCCGCACAGTCAGCCTTAGATCGATTGATTAGTGCGATGGCATCATTGAGCGCACCAAGAGTTTCTTCGAGTGGTTTGATGTCTTCTTTTGTGAGCCTTGCCTGCACAAGGTTGACAAGGTGGTTGGTCAGTGCGGTGAGTTCGTGGCGTTCGGCTCTGGTTTCCACTGAACGGGTAAGCAACTGGCGCGCTTCTTCCAGACTATGTTTATCTGCTTTGGAACCTTGTAGGGTTTGGGCCAATTCGCGGAGCTTATCCACTGAGCTTTGTGTTTCATCTAAACTGTATTGATCAGCTTTGGTTTGTGAGAGCGACTGAACGGTCTGGTTTATGCCATTCAACGCTGCTTGCAAAGCGGCTTTGGCTTCTATTTGATAAGTCAACAGTTGATTATGACCGGCCTCCAAATCGTTTGCTGCGCGATAAAGCGCGTCCAAATATTCTCGATAATGCTTTTGAGCTTGCTCAGTCAGTTGAAAGACTAAGTTTTCGAATGCCCGCTGATTGCGCTCTAGATTTGGTAAATTCCATAGTGCAGCAATGATTTGCACTAGGCGGCCTAAAATGGGCCAACGACAGATTTTCCGAAGAGTGAATGGGACTGCGAGGCCGGTAATTACTGCGCCAGCAGACTTTCCTTCGGAGGAATACCGCAACCACCCAAGAATATCAATCTTAGACGTGCCTTCACGCAAGCGCTTGAGAAAGTACTTCAGTCCGGTCTCATCGGGGGTGCGGCGCAGCACTGCCTGGTAAGCTACGTGAATGAAGCTTTGGTCATGATATGGCAACAGGTCGTTGACGTGGTATTGACTATTCGTCGAATGTTGAAACGCCGGCTGCAGGTCAATCCTGCAAGGTTCTGGCAAGTGAAGCTTTACCGCGCTGGGGGTGGCGACGTCATGTGATGATGCAGTCTCGGTAGTCGCGCCAGTTGCAGATGCTGGAGCCGCAGAATGCTGTGTTTGTTCGACTTGAGGGGAAGCGTTGGCCTGCATAAGCTGACGCTTGGCAACTTCCTCCCGAATACGCTGCATGAGTTTATCGACGTCAATTTCGGCGCTGCGGGGTTGAATCATTTGATCACTAAGAAAACACTGCCTTGTACTTTTGCTCAAGAACAATGAAACCTTTTGAGCGGAGGTATCTCATTACTAATTCAGCGGTGTCGTCCGGGGACGCTACGGTCGCATCGAGCCGGATATCGGGCGCCAGGGGCGGCTCGTAAGGAGAGTCGATGCCCGTGAAGAGCTTCAGCTCTCCGCGGCGCGCTTTCTTGTACAGTCCTTTTGGATCGCGCGCTTCGGCTATTTCGAGTGGTGCGTATACAAAAATTTCGACAAACTCACCTTCGGAGAAGAGTGACCGGGCCGTCTGGCGATCGGCACGGAATGGCGAGATGAACGCGGTCAGCACAATCAGTCCGGCGTCAACCATCAATTTCGCAACCTCGGCTACGCGGCGGATATTTTCTGTGCGATCGGATTCTGAAAATCCCAGGTCCCTGTTTAATCCCTCACGTACGAATTCACCATCAAGAAGAAATGTATGGTAGCCCAGCGTGAAAAGTTCTGTTTCTACAATGTTGGCTATTGTTGACTTGCCTGCAGCCGGAAGCCCCGTGAACCATAGTACGAACGGTCTTTGCCGCATCAGTTGAGCGCGCGCGGTTTTTGAGACGTATAAGTGGCGCAAGGCTTCGGCCGCAGTTTTGGAAGGTTTCATCGCGTTCCTATAGCTGCCGCGTTAAGAGCGGGAGCGGCGATCAAGAACACTAAATTGAGGAATTTCTGCAGCTCTGCGAAGGGCGCATTCGATACGTAGAGCAAATCCTTGTCATTGACCGGAAAGTTTTGCGCCACAAAAAAGCTGCCCGGATCCTTGAGGTTTAGCCAGTAGATTACCGGTACTTTTCCTTCCGGAGTAGCCAAAACAGGTTGCTGAGGCCATTTCAGCGCATCTTGGGGTTCGAAACGAAAAAGAAAAACGCCTTGCGCGTCGGCGCGCGCATCAATCAGTCCGCCGGTACGCGACAAGGCCTGCGCCAGCGTGATGCCTTGAGCTTCGAAGTTTATTTCTTCATTCTTGCCTGTCGCCCCGAGCGACGTGAAGCTCAATGGCTGATTCAGCGCTGTGACTACGTCGCCGGGATGTAACGGCACATTCTGCTTGGGATCCTTGATGATGGTTTCCAGTGGAAGCGCGTACACGTTGCTTTCGCGAGTCACCTGAATGGTCATCTTGTTCACCGGCTGACGTACGCCGCCGGCGGCGGCCAGGGCGTCCAATAACCTTTCGCCGCGAGGCGTTAAGGGAACGAGGGTGCTGCCGGCCACATCGCCGACCACGGTGACTTTAGACGATACATTACGGGTCAATCTCACCAGCACCTGCGGCTGATTAGCTTTGCCCTTGAGCTGCTGAGCAATCTCATGCTCAATCTGCGTCAGACTCTGTCCCGCAGCCATGACTTGACCGACGAAAGGGACATAGATGAAGCCATCGTTGTTGACTACCTGCTCGGGCAGCGTTGTCACCTGAGAGGTCGTCAAAGACGCGGGACGGGCGGCGCCGAGGCTAATTTGCGGGGCGCCAAACAGGGCGGCTGGCGGTGCCTCCCAGATAGACACCTCAACGACATCGCCTGCCCCAATGAGCTGCGCATTAATCGGCGCCGTTCCGAGGGTTTCGGAGAACATATTCGTGGAGCGCTGGGCCAGCAACTGGCGGGTTACTGAATCCGTGACGTCCACAATTTGAATGCCGTTTAAACTTGGCTCGGTTTTAGTGGGCTTGATGTCCGAGCGCACGAAACCTTGACCCATAAAACTGCTACAACCCGGCAGGGCTACAGCGCAGGTCAACGAAAATAATATAGGTAGTGCAAGACTTGCGCGCATCGTCAGCACCTTAAGATATATACTAAATTATGGTATGTGCCCGGGCATAATTATAAGAACGGGGCTGTTTTCTACTCTACATCCAAGCGGGTTTGAATACCAATTTTTGGACGGGGAAATCTTCTTCACCGGGTAGTGACTTGGCACCCCTTTAATAGCTCGACGCTTACCAGCCATGCAGCGAATTCTTATTGATATCACACGCTTAACCTACCGGCGACTGGGCAGGCGGCTCCCTTTATGTCGACAAGTCGTACGACGATGTGAGATGTAGGCATCGCTTAAGGCAATTGGCATAGTCGACGGAATCATGAGTAAGGTCTACCCTAACTGCAATCAGCTGTTCATTGAGGCAAACCCCGACCGGAACAAGTGGTGAGCACATTTGGTGAACTTGAGCTAAAGGTAGGTGGAATGGAACCTGCGACCTCCTCTCAGGGCTATTTGATTCCGGAGAACGGGAAGCAATGTGAAGACGGTGCGGAAGAGGATGGCCTGGCTTTTCGGCAACGCTTGCACCAACGCTTTCCCAAGGTAGTGTACGCCCTTGATTTTTCCTGGTGGAAAAAGCCCATTGTGCGCAGGCTTTTTCAGGGCAGCGAGGTGCGCTTTGTGCGCAAGGTGGATCGAGTTCCGCTCGGGGCAACATTGGCCGTGTGGGGGAGGAAGGCAATCAACGGTAGATTGGCGAAAGAAGTATCGTTGGTACACTTGGAGGACGGATTCATCCGCTCGGTCGGTTTAGGGGCCGACCTAATTCGTCCGCTATCGTGGGTGACGGATAGCCGCGGTATCTATTACGACGCCACGCAACCGTCCGACTTGGAACACCTGCTGCTAACGGCGGCATTTTCGCCGGCATTGGTCGAGCGCGGAGCGCGGCTGCAGCGGCGCATTGTGGAAAGTGGTATTACCAAGTACAACGTCGGGAAGGCCGGTTGGAATCGGCCGGCGGGCTCCCGACGGGTAATCCTGGTGCCGGGGCAGGTGGAGAGTGATGCCTCCATCCGTTATGCCGCGCCAGGTATCCGTACCAATATTGCGCTGCTGCAAACGGTGCGTGAGGCCAACCCGGACGCCTACGTGGTGTATAAGCCACACCCGGATGTGCTGGCTGGTTTGCGGGCAATGGGCGATGGCGAAAATGGAGCGTTTGCCTGGTGCAATGAAGTGGTGATGGAAGTGTCAATGGCGAACATGCTCACCTTGGTTGACGAAGTGCATGTTTTGACTTCTCTTGCCGGATTCGAGGCACTACTGCGCGGCAAACCGGTGACGACCTATGGTCAGCCATTCTATGCCGGATGGGGACTAACCTGCGATAAGGCGCCGATCCCCCGGCGTACCCGGCACTTGACCTTGAGCGAACTGGTGGCCGGGGTATTGATTCTGTATCCGACTTACATCAGCCGTACTGCAGGGTGCTTTATCACGCCGGAGCGGGCTTTGGATGAACTGTTGGCTTGGCGTGAAACTGCCGGGGATCGGCTGCCATTGTGGCGTCGGATCTTACGCCCGTTCTTACGGTTGACGTCGGATAACGGGTGATATGTAGTAAAGGCCACTTGTTGTTCTGACGCGGTTGTGAACGTCATTCCGGCCAAGCCCGCGAAGCAGGCGAGAGCCAGAATCCAGGGACCTTCTTCTTGCTCATGCCTACTAGACCGTGCCGCGTATTCTGATTGACATCACACGTCTGTTAAACCGGCGACAGGGCGGGCGGCTCCCTACCGGTATTGATCGCGTAGGTTTGGAGTATATTCGACATTACGCGAATAGCGCACGGGCGGTCTTGAGTCTCGGAAGCTTTAGTGCGGTTCTTTCCCGGGCCGACTCCGCTCTCGCGTTCAGTATGTTGCTGGATAGTCAGGCCAACGCCGCCCCAGTGAAGAGACGACTGATTCTCAAAGCCTGCTTGTGGGGTTGGATGAACATGGATGTAGCGGACTGTTATTTGTTTAACACCGGCCACACTGGGTTAGAGAACAAAGGCTACGCTGCGCTGTTGAGGCGGTGGGGCGCTCGACCCATATTTGTAGTGCACGACCTGATTCCAGTTACTCACCCGGAGTATTGCCGCCCTGGTGAGCGAGTACGTCATTTGGCTCGTATGCGTAATGCAATCACCATGGGGTGCGGAATTATTGCTATATCGCATAATATGCTTGATGCGTTGAGGACGTTGTCGAACGAGGCGGGTTTGCGATTGCCGCCTACGGTGGTGGCCCCGAACGCACCCGGCTTGCCACCGCCGGCGCCAGGGCCACGGCCCATTAAGGGGCCGTATTTTGTTGTACTGGGCACTATTGAGCCGCGCAAGAACCATTGGTTATTGTTGCAGTTGTGGCGACGTTTGGTTGAACGGCTGGGCGAGGCGGCGCCAAGACTGGTAATCATTGGGCAGCGCGGATGGGAATGTGAAAACGTGGTGGACTTACTGGAACGCTGTGAGCAACTGCGGGGCTTCGTGTTCGAGAAGAACCACTGTAGTGATGAGGAATTGGTAACTTACTTGCACCATGCCCAAGCCTTGCTGTTTCCCTCTTTCGTCGAGGGATATGGCTTGCCGATGTCTGAGGCGCTCTCGCTGGGAGTGCCCGTGATTGCAAGCGATCTGCCGGTGTTCCGTGAGATTGCGGGAGCGGTCCCGGAGTACGCCGACCCGTTGGACGGGCGACGCTGGATGGAGCTGATTGGCGATTATGCTGAAGTGCACAGTGTCCGGCGCATGGCTCAGCTTGAACGGATGGCTGATTTCCGTGGAACGACCTGGGCGCAACATCTTAATACGGTTGATGAGTTTCTCAAGCAACTGAGTGATCGGCCAGCTGCCTGATTTTTCCTTTTCGGTGAAGTCGGTGGGTATTGCAGGATTGATTTGTGAGAAGGTGACGTGATGTCACGGCGTTCGTTTCTTTTTTTGCAGGGTGTGTGCTCCCCCTTTTTCTTCCGCTTGGCAAACCAACTGGCGGATGGCATATCCAAATTCTACGCGGTGCGCATCGAGCCATTGATTTTCGGCATACGACGGCGTCGGCGTCTTTTGCAATTTGGGCTTCTGGAACACATGCAAGTTCTCAAAGCCCAACTAGATTTTGGCCATTCAATATCTTGCCGGGGCCAACTCTGTGAGCCTCTGGTTCGTCGCTACGACAATTATTATCGTCGTTTTAGCCACATTCGATTCGATCAACCCTGTTTCATGCAGGGTTCAGGCATACTGGCGATCCTGGATTTGCGAAATTATGATGAATATCAGGATTACCTGCGCCAACTGAGTAAGAAATCAGGCAATTTCTATCGCGACGCGAATAAAGCCCGGAGGAAAGGCTATGCTGTTCATCAGTTTCAGTACCAGAACCACACGCCGGATATTTGTGAAATCCGAAAGTCGCTGAAAATACGTTCCTTCGGACCGGTCATCGACGCCTTCGTATTGACGGTCGAGGCTCTGGGGGGCGCTCTAGAAACATTGCATCCTCTCGCCACCCCACAATGCCCGAAACACTGGGAAATTTTTTTCGGAGTATTTATAGCGCAGCCGGGTTATATGCAAGGCAACCTCACACTAAATGAAAAACTGGTTGCTTATGCGCGACTCCACCGTATCGGGAATACCGTCCGATATGCTGAATTCATCGGACACGGAAACCATATGCAGAATGGAGTCATGATGTTATTGCACAACAATATGATCGAATGGCTTCTCGACGCCAGCAACACTTGGGCACGCGGGGTGTGCTATGTAACCTTCGGTGCAATTGAGCAAGGGAATGAGGGCCTTCTTTTCTGGAAAAAGAAGGCGCTGTTCGTGCCACATATTCTATTGAGCTGAATCCATGTCCGCCCTAGACCCGGCAACCGCCCTAACGGATCGAGTCTCTACACGAAATACGATTGAACTGGTCTTGATCGCCGGATGACTACAACCATTTACTGACATCGTGCGACGTACTTTTCTTCTTTTGCAGGGCGTGTGTTCGCCCTTCTTCGCCCGGCTTGCCGACCGCATGCTGGCCAATGGGCATCGGCTGCTCAAGGTGAATTTCGATACCGGCGATTGGGTCTATTGGGCACCGCGCCGTAGCTGGCATTTTCGCGGCGACGTGGAATCTCTGCGCGATTTTCTGGACGATAAATACCAGAAGTTTGGGGTTACGGACCAGATTCTGTTTGGCGACCGGCGTCCGGTGCACCGCCCAGCCGTGGAGCATGGCGCGGCCCGCGGTGTACGGACGCATGTTTTTGAGGAAGGGTATTTCCGCCCTTACTGGGTAACGCTGGAGCGGGAGGGTGTGAACAGCCATTCTTTACTGCCGCGGGATCCAGACTGGTTTTGGGAAGTGGGAGGGCGACTGCCCGATCCGCCGCAACCCGTAGGGTTTCATTCCCCGTTTCGCACCCGCGCCATCCATGACGTGCTTTACCATCTGGCGGGCATGACCAATCCGGTGTTTTTCCCGCGCTACCGGACCCATGCGCCGTTGCCAGCCGCGGTTGAGTATGCCGGGTATGTGAAGCGTTTGACCATGCTGCGGCTATGGCATCGGCGCCGGGATGCAGACCGGATCGCCGCCTTGATAAACAGCGGCAAACAGTTCTATTTGCTGCCGCTGCAGCTCAATAGTGATGCGCAGATAAGCGACCACTCTCGCTTTGCCGACATGAACGAGGTGATCGAGTACGTGATGGAGTCCTTCTCGCGGCGTGCGGACAACGATGTCTACCTCGTGATCAAAAACCATTCGCTAGACGCAGGGCTGGGCCATCATGCGCGGACAATTGCCAGGACGGCGAAACGTCTCGATGTGGAAGGCAGGGTCGTTTATCTGGAAAGCGGCGATCTGGAACTGCTGCTGCGCCATGCGCGCGGTTGCGTGACTGTCAACAGCACCACAGGAATCATCGCCCTGGGTCTTGGCTGCCCGACGATGACGCTGAGCGATCCCATCTACAACCTGCCGGGGCTGACTTTCCAAAGGCCGCTGGATGCCTTCTGGCGGGATGGAACCGTCCCGGATGCCGAACTGTTTCGAAGATTCAGGAATACGGTGATTCATGCCACCCAGGTCAACGGCGGGTTCTATTCATCGGAAGGCATTGCGCTGGCCGTGGCCAACAGCCTGCAGAAGTTGGAGGCAGAGCGTTCGCCTTTGGAAGCGTTGCTGTGACTCAATTCCGCCCTGATTCGGTTTTGATTACCGGAGCAACCGGCGGCATTGGCAGTGCCTTGGCGGAGGCCTATGCAAGGCCTGGCATCAAACTGATTTTGCAGGGGCGAAATCAGGCGAGGCTCAGCGAAGTAGCCTCGCGTTGCCAGGCGTTGGGAGCTGCGGTGCAAACCCGCGCTTTTGATGTGAGGGACCGGTCCGCGCTGGTGGCCTGGCTTGGGGAGGTTTGTACCCAGGGACCGCTTGATCTGGTTATCGCCAATGCCGGTGTGAATACCAATATCGGACCGGACGGCGCAGGCGAGCGTTGGGAGAATGTGGAGGAGTTGCTGGAAGTAAATGTGATTGCGACGCTCGCCATGATTAATTTTGTATTGCCAGCCATGCGGAGCCGGGGCCGGGGGCAGATTGCTTTGATCAGCTCGCTTGCGGCTTATTATGGTTTACCAGTTTCGCCGAGTTATTGTGCGAGCAAGGCGGCCCTTAAAGCCTATGGGGAGGCGATTCGGGGTTGGTTGGCGCCGGAGGGGATTCGGGTCAACGTGGTCATGCCCGGTTATGTGGAATCGCAGATGTGCCGGGATTTTCCCGGGCCCAAGCCTTTTTTGTGGCCGGCCGACAAGGCTGCCCGGGCAATCAAGCGAGGCCTCGAGAAAAACAAACCACGCATCAGTTTTCCTTTTCCGCTCAATTTGGGGAGTTGGTTTTTGTCGGTTTTGCCCCCCGGCGTGTCCGAACGCTTGCTGGTGCTGTTGAAGTACCGTGGCTGAGGTCTTCCTGACTCGGGTCGCCATACCTTTGGTGGGCGGGGCGGCGTTGTCCTTTTTCATTGAGCGCCTGTTGCAACCCAAACCCGGATTTGTCGGACGCCCGGTGGGGGCCTTTGCGATTCACCTGGGCTTATGGGTGCTGGCTTTCTGTTTTGAACTGGTGCTGTTTCAACGCCCTTATTTTGCGGCTTTGCTTGCGCTCGCCACATTGCTGCTTGTGATTGACGTGAGCAACGCCAAAAACCACTCGCTGCGCGAACCTTTCGTTTTTCAGGATTTCGAGTACTTTACGGATGCGCTAAAGCATCCCCGGTTCTACCTGCCGTTTTTCGGGATTGGCCGCGCGCTGCTGGGGTTCGCTGCTTTCATTCTGGCACTTTATTTTGGGTTCACGCTTGAGCATAGCCTGTTTGCCCAGATAGGGTTTTTGGGATTTGGAACGGGGTTGGCACTTCTGGTTGTCTTGGGAATCATCCTGCTGTGGGTGGGAACGCGGCACTCGTTGCCCTTGACGTTTGATCCGGTTAAGGATCTTCGGTCTCTTGGTCTGTTGGCCAGTTTGTGGTGCTACGGTCTGGCAGAGCGCATAAAGCCCGCTCTTCCGCATGCTTCGCATGGTTTCGCTTCAAGTGCAATTCCCGCTGTAGGCGCCTTGCCGAATATCGTGGTGGTGCAAAGCGAGTCGTTTTTCGACGTCCGCCGACTGTATCCGGGAATACACCCTTTGCTATTGGGGCAGTTTGACGAGATCCGCAAGGCGGCTGTCAAGTTCGGGCGTCTGGAGGTGCCGGCGTGGGGAGCGAGTACGGTGCGCACGGAGTTTGCCTTTCTTTCGGGATTGGGAGAGCGGCAACTGGGGGGGCACCGATTCAATCCCTATCGGAAACTGGGG
>Ga0184634_10000247_pt1 | contig 13149 bp, 14 predicted proteins | sample PLM31_200_b1_FD_133016 | JGI IMG/M metagenome (GOLD analysis project Ga0184634, IMG submission 133016) | Groundwater sediment microbial communities from an aquifer in East River, Colorado, USA - PLM3-1_200_b1 | ecosystem: Environmental > Terrestrial > Soil > Riparian zone | place: USA: East... | reverse complement strand
TGTTTTCGCGCAAGGCGGTGACCGCAGTCGAGCGGCGCTTTCACGGCGTCGAGGTCTTAGCAGTAGGCCTTCGGCCCCTGGAGTGGTGGGTGCCGCTCTCCCAGCAAAAATACGGCGCCAAGCCTACAGTTAATTGAGACGATGGGCACATACCTTTTAAAGCGCCTCTTGCTTTTAGTTCCGACATTGATCGGGATCACGTTAGTCTGCTTTTTGGTCGTGCGGCTGGCGCCCGGCGACCCGGCCGAACTGATCGCGGGCGGCGGGTTAAAGGGAGCATCCGGTGCGGGATTGTCGCTGCAGAAGCGTAGCGTGGTCGATCAAGCGCTAGCTGAATGGCGGGCGCTTTACGGGCTCGACAAACCGCTTCATATTCAATACCTCGTCTGGCTTAAGAACCTATCCCGACTCGATTTCGGCAATTCCTTTAAGGACAGAAGGCCGGTATGGGACAAAATTCGGGAACGAATTCCAGTCACAATCAAGCTTAATATTTTTTCCCTATTGCTCGTTTATCTCATCGCCATACCTCTAGGCATCTACTCCGCCACGCATGCCGACTCCCTCGGTGATCGAATAACGACCTTCGGGGCGTTCATTCTTTTCTCGGTCCCATTAATCTGGGCGGCGACGATGGCGATTGTCTTCGTCTGCGGCGGTGACTTTCTTTACCTGTTTCCTCCCGGCGGGCTCACTTCGATTGACTATGCCCGGGAGTGGCCGCTCTGGGAAAAAATCAAAGACCAGATCTGGCATTTATTTCTGCCGGTTGTGCTGCTCTCTTACGACGGCTTCGCCGGGCTTTCCCGCTACATGCGCTCAAGCATGCTCGAGGTTTTGCGGCAGGACTTTGTCCAGGTCGCGCGAGCCAAGGGACTTTCGGAGCGCGTGGTGATTTTAAAGCACGTGCTCCGAAACTCGTTGATCCCTCAGGTCACTATCCTGGCATCGATCCTGCCGGCCCTGATCGGCGGCAGCGTTATCATCGAAACGGTTTTTTCCATCCCCGGCCTGGGCCAGCTCGGCTTTGAAGCTGTCCTGGCGCGCGATTACCCGATCGTGCTGGCACTCCTAACCGTGAGCGCGCTTTTGACCTTAGTCGGTATTCTGCTGTCGGACATTCTTCTAGCCGTTGTCGATCCTCGCATCGCCTTCGGGCGGAGAGGGCAATAAGTTATGGCGCACAACCGGATCGAAGGACACTGGTCGGGCGTTTGGAAGGGGCTCAAACGAAACCGCCTGGCGGTGGCCGGGCTCTATACGGTGGGTTTCCTTCTAATCATGGCTGCGACGGCGGATTTTCTCGCTAATAACAAGCCTTACACCATGGTTTATCAGGGCAGGACGTATTTCCCTATCATTCGTAGCGGCCTAGTGAAGTTCCGCTTGACCCAGTGGCAGCCCGAACTTCTCAACATGGATTTCAAGACAGTTGCCGCCGAGCGCATCGTTTTTCCGCCAATTCCCTATCTGGCGAGCGACATAGATCTGACCGCTCCTTTCGAGTCGCCTTCAACCAAGCATTGGCTCGGCACCGACAAACTGGGGCGTGACGTGATGGCCGGGCTGATCCACGGCTCGCGTATTTCTCTCTCTATCGGATTCGTAGCCGTTGGCATCGCTTTGACCGTCGGCGTTATTCTCGGCGCACTGGCCGGATATTTCGGATCGTGGGCCGATCTCGCCATCTCCCGCATCTTCGAGATCATGCTGACACTGCCGACCCTTTTCCTTCTGATCACGATCGCAGCCATGTTTCCGCCGAGCATTTTTCTCACCATGGCGATCATCGGTCTTACCGGTTGGGTCGGCATCGCCCGTTTTACTCGCGGCGAGTTTCTCAAGATCCGCAATCTGGACTACGTGACGGCCGCCCTTGCCCTGGGTGTATCGACAAGGAAGATCATGTTCCGCCACATTCTCCCGAATGCTCTCGCGCCGGTTATGGTCTCGGTCGTGCTTGGGGTCGCAGGGGCGATTTTGGTCGAGTCGAGTTTGAGTTTTCTCGGTATTGGTGTGCCGGCCGAAACCGTGACGTGGGGATCGATCTTGAACGAAGCGCGCAGCAGTACTTTTGCCTGGTGGTTGGCGCTCTTTCCCGGCGTGGCAATTTTTATTACAGTGCTCTCGTATTATCTCGTAGGCGAAGGACTGCGGGATGCCCTTGATCCGAGACTCAGAGGCTCCAGATAGGGTTAAAAGATCCATGTTGATTCAAGTTATAGATCTCCGCACTTCGTTCTTCACTCCCGAAGGAGAAGTCAGGGCCGTGGACGGCGTGAGCTTCTCCCTGGAAGAGGGGAAAACGCTGGGGCTCGTGGGCGAATCCGGCTGCGGAAAGAGCATGACCGCGCTCTCGATCCTGCGCTTGGTCCCTTCCCCCCCGGGAAAAATCGTGGGGGGAGAGATCCTCTATCGCGGCCGGGACCTCTTGAAGCTCGGCCGGGAAGAGATGCGGAAGATGCGCGGAGACGAGATCTCGATGATTTTTCAGGACCCGATGACCTCGCTGAACCCGGTCTTTACCGTCGGAAATCAGATCGCGGAGGCCGTCCGTCTCCACCAGGGATTGGGCAAACGGGAAGCGCGCGAAAAAACCATCGACATGCTCCGGTTGGTCAGGATCGCCGATCCGGAGAGCCGTGTGGATGAATACCCGCACCAGTTGAGCGGCGGGATGAGGCAAAGAGTGATGATCGCCATGGCCCTGGCCTGCAATCCGAGTTTACTCATAGCGGATGAGCCCACCACCGCCCTCGACGTGACCATCCAGGCGCAGATTCTCGAGCTCATCAAGGAGCTGCAGCAGAAATTGGGAATGGCGCTGCTGCTCATTACCCACGACCTCGGGGTCGTGGCGGAACGGGCGGATGGGGTGGCGATTATGTACGCCGGTAAAATCGTGGAGCGAGGGCCGGTGGAGGCGATCTTCAGCCGGCCCCTTCATCCCTATACCATCGGGCTTTTGAACTCCCTTCCGGGAAGCGGCGAGAAAAAGAAGAAGAGGCTGGAGGCGATCCCCGGCGTCGTCCCGAGCCTGCTGGAGCTTCCCGGCGGTTGCCGCTTTCGAGACCGCTGTCCCAAGGCCGCAGGCGTCTGCGCGGAGGCTGAGCCGGAGCTCTTGGAGAAGGAGAAAGGGCACTGGGCGGCGTGCTATTTTGCGTAAATAGCCGTCAGCGGTCAGCTATCAGCTTTCAGGTAGTTCCGGCTGAAGGCTGAGCGCTGATGGCTGATAGCTCACGGAGATTATGAGTTTATTAGAGGTTAAAAACTTAAAAAAGTATTTCCCTGCCGGCGGCGGACTCTTCTCCAAGCGCGGTGGAGAACTCCGGGCCGTGGACGGCGTCAGCTTCGCCCTCGAAGAAGGCGAGACGCTCGGGCTCGTGGGAGAGTCGGGATGTGGAAAATCCACTCTTGCCCGGACCATCTTGAGGCTCGTCGAGCCCACGGGCGGCGAGATCCTCTTTAAAGGAAAGAATCTTCTGACCTTGTCCCGGCGCGAGATGCGCGAGATACGCCGGGAGATGCAGATCGTTTTTCAGGACCCCTACGCTTCGCTCAACCCCCGCATGCGCGTGGGAGACATCGTGGGCGAAGGGCTGGAGGTTCACGGGATCGCCCGGGGGAAGGAAAAGCAGGACCGGGTTGTCGAGCTTCTCCGGCAGGTAGGTCTCCGGGAAGATCACTACGACCGCTATCCCCACGAGTTCAGCGGCGGACAGCGGCAAAGGATCGGCATTGCCCGGGCCCTGGCCGTAAGCCCGAAGCTCATCGTGGCCGACGAGCCGGTCTCTTCGCTCGATGTCTCCATCCAGGCGCAGATCATCAACCTTCTCCAAGAGCTGCAAGAAAAAATGGGTCTGGCCTATTTTTTTATTTCTCACGACTTGAGAGTCGTGGAACATATCAGCCATCGGGTGGCCATCATGTATCTCGGCAAAATCGTGGAGATCGCTCCCAGCCAAAAGATCTACCAGGAAGCCAAGCATCCCTATACCCGGGCGCTCCTTTCCGCAGTGCCGATTGCCGATCCGGACCACAAGAAGGAGAGGATGATTCTCCAAGGGGATGTGCCAAGCCCGGTCAATCCTCCAACGGGCTGCAGCTTCCATCCGCGCTGCCCTTTCCGAGAAGATATCTGCGACAAGGTGGAGCCCCAGTTGGAATTCACTGAGGAAGGCCATGGAGTTTCCTGCCATGTCTTCGGCCCGGGGAAAAGGGTACTATAGAATTGAAAAAGAGAGTCCGCTATGCAGATCATCTTCAACTTCGGTTGAGTTTGCGGAGGATTCCAAAAAATTTACCCCGAAGTGTCTATCAGCGGGCAAAGGAATTCTTTTATGATAAGATAACGAGAAACTTTATTGCAGTAGCTGAGGCTCGCTACGCCGGGCAAAACAGGGAGATGATGGTTGCCTTTTCAGAAAAAGATGATGAAGTCATTTTGATTACTGTGCACCCCTTGAAGCCCCATCAAAAGGCTAATAGGGTCGCGTCAAGAAGGTGGGTTCTCCATGAAAGAGAAAAAAACTAAACCGCTCGTTCGATACGACCGCTCAAACGACGTGCTGTATATTGCGACCCGGAAAGGAGTAGAGGAAGAATTCACTGAGGTGGCCCCAGGGGTGAATGTGGAGTTGGATGAGAAAGGAAACATTTTAGGCGTGGAGATATTGAGGGCGTCTCATACGCTTAAAGGTTTTTTAAGGTCATTAGGGAGAAAAAACGATGTCGCTTAGATCGCTTAAAGTGGAATGAGTGACGTCGAACCGGAGTTGAAGTTTACTTCCGGCGGCCACGGGGTTGCCTGGAGATCAATCGAAATGACGGTTTTATTATTACGGCCTTCATTGCACGGAAGATAAACAAAGGGAATCTAATATGGCCAAAAGAGAGATCCTAGAAAAAAAGAGCATGGCTCATCTCCTAAAGGCAGTTTCCCACTTGGTGCAACTGCCGAAAAAACATATCTGGCTCGACCATGACGAGGAGGCTGATACCCTCTATATCCATTTTGAAGAGCGGCCTAGCTCAACTCATAGCGAAATGCGCGACGATAGTGTCATCCTCGATTATAAAGGCCGGCGCTTAGTTGGGATGACGGTCCTGGAAGCATCGCAGAGATAAGAATCTCCAGAACGGCGCCATCGATTTCAAATGCGCCTGGACCCCATGACCAACACACATCACGCGACAATGGAGGAACTGGTTGTCGGCAAGGATTTGTCATGGATGGACAGCTTCCTTGCGGTGCATGAACCCGAAGCCGAATACGTAACCCGGAATAGAAAGAAGAAACGTCCCTACAAGAAGGAAAATCGGCAACGCCGAGGACCATAAGGTGCGCGAGCAAAGTCAATACTCAGTCCTGATCCCCAAACCCACCTGTCTTTCCTCCCATCGCCTATTGCCTTCTTTGCCAACTTGCCCTATTTTACTTCAAATATTCACTGACCAACTATAATGCGGCAAGCTGAGGCCTGGAACCATTCGAATGCATCGCCTACTTAGATTGGGCAACGTTAACCCACAGACCGCGGGAGTGACGGGTCCAGAGCTTTAACGATCGTGAATTTGAAACCGGCGTCATAAATCTCATCTCCTATGAGGCGAATATTTATCTCCCACGCGGCGTCCGACTCGGAAGCAGCATCCCAGCTTGCCAAAGACCTAAAAAATGCGGGCCACGAAGCAATCGTGGACACGATACAGTTGGGGCTTGGCGACGATGCGATCGATTTCATGAACAAGGGGATTGCCGAGGCCCATGCGGTAATCATTCTGTTCTCGCACCACACTGTAGATGCCAAGTGGCAACGACTTGAGATCAACGCAGCCGTTTGGAATGAAGTCGCCCAGGGAGGTGGAACTTGTATCGTGTTGCGACTGGATAACGCGGAAATTCCACCCTTGCTCGGTCCTAAAGTCTACGGGAAGCTCGATTTCACGGATAGCAACCTCTACAAGAAAACTATAGAAGATATCTGCCGGGTGGTGCTTCGTGATCAGACCGCCACGTCGGTCGTGAGTCAAGCGCTAACCCCGGATTCTCCGAACCCATTTCGCCGAATTCGGGCAGAATACTTCGAGGAGCGTTCTGATCTTCTAAGCAAGGCGTTCGCCTCTCCAGAGGCATCAAAGACAAGACCGCTTGAAGACATAACGCCCTGTTTCCTTGAAGGTTCAAGAGGAACAGGTAAATCGATGTTACTTTTGTCGCTACGTGCGCGTGTCTTCATATCACGACACATATCAGAGCAGAATCCGGCTCGGGTTTTTGGCTTCTATCTCAAGCTGACCCGGGGCGCCCTCTGCAACATCGGAGTTCAGCAAACTGTTGGGACAGAGGGAAGCGATCCCGATATTCTCACGGCGTTTCAACCGGAGCAAGTTTCCGACATCAGCTGCCAAGAGATGGTTATTTGTCTTTTGGAAAGCCTCTTTTCCGAGATCGAGCACTGTATGAGCGAAAACCTCATCCAGCATGACCAAGCTCACGAAAGAGGTTTAGTGGAAGAGGTCTCATCGTTCTTCTTTGATTCTCAGCACACCTCACCAAGAAATATTGGCGAGTTATTGGATTTGTTTGCGAAGACCCACCGCCAACTCGCAGAGTTCATTCGGCGCAAGTTTATATATGGAGAGAACCCGGCTGTTCCAGTAGTCACACTCGACCTGGATGCACTGAAGCGCGTTATCACACTCGTAAAGAAATCAATCCAAGCTCTGAAAAATTCAACGATTGTGGCCTTGCTGGACGAATATGAAAACCTCTTCCCGTACCAGCAGAGGGTAATAAACACGTTCGTCAAGCTCTGTACTCCGGTTCTCTCGGTCAAGATTGCGAAGAAACTTGGCACCGCTGATATGTCCGCAACAACAATTGGACAGGAGTTACAGGAGATAAATGATTATGCGCGCCTTGTGCTTGTCTATGACGTGGAAGATCCCGCTTCTTTTAAGGCCTACCGGGAATTGCTTGAACACATAGTAAGGAACAGTCTGTCCAACGAAGGACTTCCGCCGCAACCGATTTCCGGGTTGTTGCCCGAGTATACAGATACAGAAGTGGCAGAAGATAAGCTCGTTGAACAGGTGGCAGCCCTGTGCAAGCTGACGGTGGACGAATTTAACAAGTGGCCTGAAACGGACAGGAGTGAAAAGCTAACGTACTACGGCGAGGCCGCGATTTACCGGACAATCTACGGCCACAAAGGCCGTCAACCAAATAAGCGTTTTGCAGGATTTAGAGACTTGGCGTTCTTGAGTTCCGGAGTCATAAGATATTTTCAAGAAATTCTTGGCGTCGCGTACTATCACACGTTTGGTGACTCTGGGATTGTGGACAAGCCCCTAATCCTGCCGCCAGACAAGCAAACGCGCGCCGCCCACTTAGTTTCCACCCATAACCTTACAGCATTGAGCAGAAATGTCGAATGCTATGGTGAAGCCTTAAAGTATTTTTTACTCGATTTGGGTGACTGTCTGCGACATAAACTTCTAAAGCATAGTAGCGAACCGGAGGCAGCAAGACTGACTGTCGTTGATCCAGAGGTTCTAGACCGGAACGGCTTTGATACGCTTAGGCGTCTGCTGAATGTCGGGACGCGTGAAGGTGTGTTTCAGACAAAAGAAGGCAGACCGGCGTTTAAGCCCCGCCACAGTTCCGATCCGCAGCCGTCCGAATTTAACATCTCTCGAATTTTCGCACCTGTTCTTCAAATCAGCCCCCGACTTCGCTGGCGCACACCGGTTACATGCCGTGAATTGCGAAACCTTCTCGATCCCAACCTGCGGGCGAGAGCAAAGAAAGCTTTGATGGATTCCGTGGAAGGAACCAGTGCCAAAAAAATACAGGCGACCACCCCGACTATGCTTTGATCAGTGTCCATTATGAAACTTTCCCTCGCTGCTAAATTACTGCCAAGCGATGCCCTCTTCATTACTTGCTCGAGTCACGAACGACGGTGCCAAGGACTCATGCGCGAGTTAGGCAACTGGCGCCCAAGACACGCCGTGATCTTTCATTATGATGATGAGAACCCGAAGCGCGAAGCCCTACATGCCGAAATACTCGCAACACTGAAAGCGGCACATACACCAACACAAGAACTAGCTTTCACAGAATGGAGTGCCGTGGAGAGTCTACGTGAAAACATGAAACGCTTGGGTGAAATCCTGGGAAGACATGGCCGAAATCCAATTGTACTTGATATCTCCGTCTTCACTAGAAGACACCTCCTTATGCTGCTTCGCTGGCTAGACGATAGTGGCTACTGGGACCAACTAGCTGTCGTTTATACCGAACCTGAAGATTATGACGTCTCTGAGTTTATTCCTTTGTCTTTCGGTCTCCAGTCACTTGAACAGATTCCAGGCTTCCCAGCATGCCCCGACCTGAGTCGCCCGGTACATCTCGTGTTATTTTTAGGATTTGAAGGTGATCGCGCACTTGCAGTTTATGAGCATGTGGAACCCATGCAGACAACGCTTTTTTTAACCGACCCACCCTACAATCCAGATTGGCGAGGACGAGCTGAAGACCTGAATAAGGATCTGCTTACACTCGTGAAGCATGATGATCTGGTAAGAGTGGACGGCATCGACCCTGAACGATCAACCATCGCCCTGACTAAAGTTTTTGGGGACAAACACAACCGAAGTGAATTCGCAAAGATTGTTTGCTCTATTGGCACAAAACCCCAATCGTTTGGAATCTATTGCTACGTCCGTGATTGCGATGACCCTCCTGCAGTGGTCTACGCCAGTCCGCTTCGACATAATCATATGTTTTTTTCACACGGAATCGGGAAATCCTGGATTTTACGACTTCCATGATTCGAAGCATGCCGACAAGACTAGATCGCTACCCAGCTAAAATGGTTTCTAGGCTGGCAGTCCGCCTTGTGGACAAGTATGCATCAAAGGGCACGAGCCTGCTTGATCCATTTAGTGGTTCGGGAGCAATCCTTGTCGCCGCCCAAAACAAGGGAATGTCAGTTTCGGGAGTCGATATTAACCCAATCTCGTCACTCTACTCACGGGTAAAGCTCGGTGGCTTCCATGCAAAGACGGCGTACGCGATTTTCAACCGCATTTCTGAAGCCGTGGGATCTGAAAAATATTCTTTACCCATCAATTGGAAAGCTAAGGGCTACTGGTTTACTCCACGTACTCTACAGAAACTCGAGGCTATCCGGGGTGCTATATGCCACGTGCATCTACGTGATTCAAATGAGAAGGCTGCCATTCTTCTGGCTCTGTGTTTAGCCGTAAGGATTTGTTCGCGTGCCGACCAGCGAAGCCCTAAACCATTCATCTCAAAAAATGCTAAACGGGATAGGAAAGGCCGACATTTTGACCCTATCAAGAAAACATTGCTACTGCTGCATGATCTCGCGGATTATTACGACACAACAGTCCAGAAATCCCCGGAATATAGGTTCATACTTGCCGATCTAAGCTCGAATCACACGCTTTTAGGCAAACTTCCCTTGCATTCGCATATCATCACGTCACCCCCTTACATCAATGCGCAAGATTACTTCCGAAATTTCAAACTTGAGCTTCATGTGTTGGAAGGCCTATTGCCATTCCGGGCATCAGATTTAAAGGACCGATTCATAGGCACAGAACGGGGCGATTTGCTGTCGACCGTTCCGCAGCCCGAACTTGAATCATTAGAATCACAAATTCCGGAGCTTGAGCGCGTCGACAAGAAGTCGAAGCGACATGGTAATGTCGTGCGGCGATATTTTTCCGATATGCGAACGGCTTTACTCAATGTAAAAGACTGCCTTGAGCCTGGCGGTGTAATGGTGGTTGTTTGTGGCGATAATCTAATCGCTGGAGAGCGCATAAAGACTTGGGAGATTCTAGCTTCAATGATGGGCAAGCTGGGTTTATCCCTCTTTGATTCATTCGCCGACCCAATTCGGGACCGTCTCCTGCCTCCGAAACGGTCCGGACACAAGGGCCTGATCAAAGAGGAGATCGTTTTAGCATTTAGGAATTGAAAGTGACGGATGCAAGCGGCGACAAGTCTAAAATTCAGAGAACCCGGGCTTCCGGCTCGCGCCTTTTCCCCCTTGACGTTTATCCTCAATTTGCCCTATATAGCTGAATTAACTGCGGCTGGGTCCTTCGATCCCGTCACATCTTTGATCCCACACCATCGCCCGTACTGGAGTTGTTCAAGGCGGGCTGTTTTATCCAAGGGATGAAGTATCGCATTAGGAAACAAGGGGCATATGGATATTGATCCAAGCATCTTATCGGAGATAGTAAAAGGTTGCTTTCAACTCCTAGCCGCTGCGAATGCAAAAAAAACAGGGAAAAAAGAGGACGTTTCTATCAATCTATCTCGACACTTACAGGAGGTCGTGAACTGGAGCAACAAAGTGCAGTTTTATGGGATGAGTTCTGGTGAAGACACTGACTCAGCAACTATAAGTCTGACGTTTGACACGATCCCACGAAAATTTCGCGGCAAAACGAAACCGACTGAGAAACTAGCTGAACGATCACTTCTAAGTCTCGATGAAAACATTTTAATCCTAGGTGATCCTGGTTCTGGTAAGACAACGACTCTTATGCGTCTCGCCAGACACATCCTATCTAATGAAGCGGCAGATACCAGGGATACTTGGCAAGATGTCCAAGCAGGGTCAGGTCTTGGATCTTGTATTTCGAAGCTTCATAGGAGATCGCAGAGAAGAGCGTCACGGTCGAGCTTTTCTTCTAGACAATCTTGGCAGCGACGCCGTCCGCTTCTTGCTCGGATAGTGCCGCTAGATCCGTGATTCACGCCACGCGTTTCCGCAGAAGATATTTCTTTCCACGCGCTCTGAAAAGTCCGGCCGCCGGTGCACTTCCCCATGCGTGATGTCCGCCTACGCGATCCCTGGCATTTCCAAAGGACGCTGGACCGTGCGTATTTGCGCAATTACACAACTATCGCCGGGAGGGCGAGGTCGAAGCAAGCTACGCCCTAGACCACGCATCCACCAAGGCGCGAAATAACCGGCCTTTCATTTCTTCCGAGCCTGAGATATCATTCGGTGATATGGCAAAACGGATTCAGCAACCTAAAGCCCCTGTCTATCCGCTCATGAGTCCAAGAGAGCGACTTGCGATATGGGAGAAGGCCCGAGGGCTCTGGAAACATCGGACTCCTGATCCCGCCCGGGAGTTAAAGAGAATGCGCCAGGAATGGACGAGAAAGTCTATTCGTCCTGATTAAGCGGCCTGGTGTACACGCTCGATACCAACGCGATCCTCTATTATCTAAAGGACGATCCCGCTACTGTTTCTTCCCTGAGGAACATCTTTGCCCAAAACGTGCCAGTGTATGTGTCGGCCATAACCGAGCTAGAACTTTTCGCGTTTTCAAACCTGAGCGCCGCGGAAGAAAAGCTTATAGAAGAACTGTTAACCACGGTCGCAGTAATCTCCCTTGACTCTCATATCGCGCGCCTCGCCGCCTTCATCAGGAGACAATACCGGCTCAAGGTCCCGGATAGTGTGATTGCCGCTACAGCGATGTTTACCGGCAGTACCTTGCTGACCCGCAACACGCGCGACTTCCGAAGGATTCCGAATCTCTCCTTGCTTAGGGTCTGAATATCTCGTTGGCAACAAGCCCCCCGTCGTCGGGAGCTTCAGGCTTTCTAGGCAATCTTGGCAGAGCGACGCCGTCCGCTTCTTGGTCGGATAGTGCCGCTCGATCCGTGATTCACGCCACGCGTTTCCGCACAAGTTATTTCTCTTCACGCGCTCTGGTAAGGAAACGTCGTTAGGGTCAGGTCTTGGATCTTGTATTTCGAAGCTTCATAGGGGATCGCAGAGAAGAGTTTCAGCTCAGGCTTTCCTTTCAAAACAATCTTGGCATAGCGACGTCGTCCGCTTCTTGGCCGGATAGTGCCGCTAGATCCGTGATTCACGCCACGCGTTTCCGCACAAGTTATTTCTCTTCACGCGCTCTGGTAAGGAAACGTGCTCGTGTTTATTTCCTACCCCGGATAGGCATCACATGCAGACTTCCAGGTTTATCCAAACGGGCAGCTTGCGTATTTGCGCAATGCGCAAATACGCAACTATCGGGTTGGAGGACCCGGGGGTCAAAGAGCGTGAAAACTGCCAAACCATAAGATATACTGCTGCTCGTGAAGTTGCCCTATGCGGAGCATGTTCGGGTTGACCGTGAAAAGGTGACGGACTATTTACTCTCTCCGTCTCACCCGGATGGAGCCAGCAAAGCAAATTTCTTCACGCGCTACGGTTTTCGGGTTGAAAACTGGCAGATCCTTGCCGAGGCTTTACGCAAGCATGGCCGGACTCATCCCGTAGTTAAGGTCGTAGACTCTAATTATGGTTCGCGCTATTCTGTAGACGGTGATTTAGAAGCACCTGACGGGCGCCGTCCGCTTGTACGGACCGTTTGGATTCTGGCCAAGGGCTCGGCGGAGCCGCGACTGGTAACGGCATATCCGGCCTAGGAGGAAAAGATGATCAAGGAACATGACAGAGTTGTTCTAAAAGGCGAGGTTCCAGAGGAAGGCTTGAAAGCTGGCGATGTTGGGACGGTCGTGCACGTGCACAAGGGCGGCGAAGCGTTTGAAGTTGAGTTTGTCACGCTCGACGGGGAAACAGTTGCCATCGCGACCTTGCTTGCTTCACAGGTGCGTCCAGTTCATAGACGAGAAATAACCCACGCCAGGTCCCTCTCGGGTGCCTAGCATTTCCTCAAGACCATCTTGGAGCTTCCGGGTCTATCATAGGCTTTCCTTTCCAGACAATCTTGGCAGAGCGACGCCGGCCGCTTCTTGGCCGGATAGTGCCGCTGGATACGCGATTGCCTGTAGCTTTCTTCTTCCACGCGCCCCGTTTATCACGTTTTCGGAATTCCGGAAACGTGGAAACATGGTAATCGCCGGGCAGTGCCGCTGGATACGTGATTCACGCCACGCGCTTCCGCAGAAGATTATTCTCTTCACGCGCTCTGGTAAAGAAACGTGCTCGTGAATCGTGTGTCGTGCTCGTGTTCGTTTCCCGACTGAGCGTAGATCTCACATGCAGACTTCCACGATTCTCCAAAGCAGGCTGGACTTGCCGTATTTGCTCAATTGCGCAAATACGCAACTATCACCG